>Ga0206117_100719_pt1 | contig 26761 bp, 20 predicted proteins | sample 3A5Ametagenome_FD_177997 | JGI IMG/M metagenome (GOLD analysis project Ga0206117, IMG submission 177997) | Enriched microbial communities from leaf-cutter ant dump, University of Wisconsin, Madison, United States - 3A5A | ecosystem: Environmental > Terrestrial > Nest > Insects nest > Nest dump... | reverse complement strand
CCTGCCGACGCCGATGACCATCCTGGGCGGTTCGGCCCTGATCGAGGCCGCCAAGCTGGGCATTCCCGGGCTGATCGTCGAGGCCGGCGGCATCGGCCCGGCCTTCCGCCCGGAAACCGTGGCCGAGGCGGTCGACCGGCTGAACAACGTGCTGCGCCAGATCGGCCTGGTCGACGGCGCGGTCGAAAAGCACGAGGACATCACGTTCTTTTCGAACTTCGCCTGGATCAATGCCCGCCGCGGCGGGCTGTTCCGCCCGGCGGTGCGCTGCGGCGTCACCATCAAGGAAGGCGACATCGTCGGCCGCTATTACGACGTCCATGGCGATCTGGTCGAGGAGGCCCGGGCACCGTTTAGCGGCGTCGTGCTGGCCGTCGGCGCCGGGCCCTTGATGCCCAACGGCGAAATCCTTGTCCATGTCGGCCTCGACCCGCGCGCGGCCTGAAGGAGTTCATGAGGTCATGAAGACCATCGAAATCGGCACCGCGCGGTCGACCGCGCCCGGCACCACGAAGGGTTTCCTGAAGGTGGGCGACCTGCCGGACGGCCAGCCCATCCGCATCCCCGTCGTCATCGTCCGCGGCGAGACCGACGGCCCCGTCGCCTGGATGCATGGCTGCGTCCACGGCAACGAATATTGCGGCACCTTCATCATCCACGACCTGCTGCGCAGCCTGGACCCGAAGACGCTGAAAGGCACGGTCGTCGCCCTGCCGATCCTGAACATCACCGCCTTCGAGACCAAGCAGCGGATGAGCCCGTTCGAGGGATATAACGGCGGCGACCTGAACCGCTGCTTTCCCGGCCAGGCCAACGGCCCGCTGACCCAGCAGATGGCGCATGCCATCTATCAGCCGCTGAAGCAGTATGCCGACGCCCTGCTCGACTTCCACACCGCGCTTACCTCCGACGTTGCCTGGGCGCTGTATGCCGACCTTCCCGGCGATGTCGGCGCCCGCGGCCGCGCCATCGCCAAGGCGTTCGGCTATCGCTCGACCCTGCCCGCGCCCGGCGACATCCTGGGCGGATCGGCGATGATGACCGCGGCCAAGGACGGCATCCCCGCCTTCATCGTCGAAGCCGGCGGCAAGGGCCCGGCCTTCACCGATGAAATCGTCGCGGACGCGACCGAACGGCTGCGCAACGTGCTGCGCCATCTGGGCATGCTGGAAGGGGCCGTCACCGATTACGGCGCCCAGTGGCATTTCTCGAACTTCGCCTGGGTGCATTCGACGCAGGGCGGGCTGTTCCAGCGGTCGGTCGCCTGCGGCGACCGGGTCGAGGCCGGCCAGTCGATCGGCCAGTATTACGACCTGCACGGCCTGCCGTCCGGCGAGGCGCGCGCGCCCGAATCCGGCATCGTGCTGGCCATCCATCCCGGCCCGGTCATGTCGACCGGCGAAACCTTGATCCATATCGGCCTGAACCCGCGCGAGGTCCACGCATGAGCCGCATCACCGCCATCACCGGCGGCCGCCTGATCGACGGCACCGGCGCCCCCGCCATCCCCGACAGCCTGGTGCTGGTCGAGGGCGACACCATCACCTATGCCGGCCCCCGCACCGGCCAGAGCGTGCCGCAGAACGCCGAGGTGATCGACGCCGGCGGCGCCTCGGTCCTGCCCGGGCTGATGGATGTGCATGTCCATATCTCGCTGAACGCGCCGTCCGACCTGCTGCGCGAGGCGATCTCGCGCCCGGTCGGCCAGGTGGCGTTCGAGATCGCGTCCAACCTGCGCGACACGGTGGCCGGCGGGGTGACCACGATCCGCACGGTATCGGACCTGGCCCATCTCGACATCGCCGCGCGTGATTCGATCGCCAAGGGCGTGATGACCGGACCGCGTATCCACCCCTGCGGCAAGGGCCTGACCACGACCGGCGGTCATGGCGACCTGATGCCCTGCTGGCTGTGCCAGAGCCACGGCGACATCTCGGAAGTGGTCGACGGGGTCGACGCGGTGCGCCAGGCGGTGCGTCGCCAGATCAAGGCCGGCGCCACCTGGATCAAGCTGTTCCAGACCGGCGGGGTGGTCGACCCGCATGGCCGCATCGACGCCGAGGAATTCACCCCGTCGGAATTCGAAAGCGCGGTCGAGGCCGCGACGGTGGCGGGCATCCCCATTGCGGTGCATGCCCATAACAAGGCCGCGATCATGCGCTCGATCAAGGCCGGCTGCCGGTCGATCGAACACGGCATGCATTTCGACGAGGATTGCGCCGCCGTCGCCCGCGACCATGGCGCCTGGCTGGTGCCGACCCTGACCGTGATGGACCGCATCCTGGTCCATGGCGCCCAGCACGGCGTGCCGCAATCGACGATCGACAATGTGCGCGAACGCACCACCAAGCATCATGAATACGTGAAATACGCCTATGACATCGGCGCCAACCTGGCCTGCGGCACCGACGCGGGGTCGATGCTGACCCCGCACGGTTCGGCCGGGCGCGAGGTGGTGCAGTTCGTCCGCTGCGGCCTGACGCCGCTGCAGGCGATCTCGGTGGCGACGCTGAACACCGCCAAGCTGCTGCAGACCGACGACAAGCTGGGCTCGCTCAAGGCCGGCAAGCTGGCCGACATCATCGTCGTCGACGGCGATGTCGAAAAGAACGTCGAGCGGCTGGAAGCGCCGGGCAATATGCGCCACGTCCTGATCGGCGGCCGCAAGGTCGCCGAATCCGGCCGCGTGCTGGTGCACTGACAGGAACCCCGCGCCCCAGGGCAAGGGCGTCGCAAGCGGCGCGCTCCTGCCCTGGATCCCGGCCTTCGCCGGGATGACGATTTTCCTATCCGTCAGACGCTGAAGTACTTTGCCTGCGGGTGGTGCAGCACGATCGCCGAGGTCGACTGTTCCGGTTCCAGCTGGAATTCGTCCGACAGCGTGATGCCGACCCGGTCGGCGCCCAGCAGCTTTAGCAACTGCGTCTGGTCCTCCAGGTTCGGGCAGGCCGGATAGCCGAAGCTGTAGCGCGAGCCGCGATAGCCCTGCTTCAGCATCTTTTCCATCTCGCGCGCGTCTTCGTGGCCGAAACCCAGCTCGGCCCGGATGCGCCGGTGGGTGTGTTCGGCCAGCGCCTCGGCCAGTTCGACCGACAGGCCGTGCAGGTACAGGTAATCCTGGTAACGGTCGGCGGCGAACCATTCGCGCGCCACTTCGGACGCGCGCTCGCCCATTGTCACCACCTGCAGGCCGCAGACATCCTTTTCGCCCGATTCGATCGGGCGGAAGAAATCGGCAATGCACAGGCCGCCTTCGCGGCGCTGGCGCGGCAGGTTGAAACGGGCGACTTCCTTGGTGTTGTCCTGCGGGTCGAACAGCACCAGGGCGTCACCGTCCGAATTCGCCGGCCAGTAGCCATAAGCCGCCTTGGGTTGCAGGATTTCGTCCTGGTAGCACATATCGAGGATGCGCTTCAGGATCGGCTTCAGTTCCTGGTCGGCATAGGCGCGGAATTCGTCGAGGCTGCGGCCGGCCTTACGGAAGCCCCAGTGGAACTGGTACAGCATCACCTCGTTCAGGTACGGCAGCAGCGCCTTGGGTTCGACCCATTCGATCAGCTTGGCCCCCCAGAACGGCGGCTGCGGCACCGCCGCCTCGGCGGCCAGTTCGGCCCGGCGCAGCGCCACTTCCTCGTAATCGACCGGCCGGGTCACCGGCAGGGTCGCGGGCTGGCCCAGGCGCTTCTGGGTCGAGGGGCGCGCCTCGCGCTGGACGCCCGCCGCCTTGACGTGGTCGTCGAAGCGCCGGGTCATCACCTTGTCCATCAGGTCCAGGCCGTCGAAGGCATCGCGGGCATAGGCCACGCGGCCCGAGCCATAGGCGCGCACGCAGTCTTCCTCGACATACCGCCGGGTCAGGGCGGCACCGCCCAGCATGACCGGGATGTCGAGGCCGGCGCGCGTCATTTCCTCGAGGTTCTCGCGCATCACCACGGTCGACTTGACCAGCAGGCCCGACATGCCGATGACGTCGGCCTTGTGTTCGGTCGCGGCCGAAATGATCGTCGCGATCGGCTGCTTGATCCCGAGATTGACGACCTTGTAGCCGTTGTTGGTCAGGATGATGTCGACCAGGTTCTTGCCGATGTCGTGGACGTCGCCCTTGACGGTGGCCAGCACGATCGTGCCCTTCTGCTGGCCCTCGACCCGCTCCATATGCGGTTCCAGGAACGACACCGCGGCCTTCATCGTCTCGGCCGATTGCAGCACGAAGGGCAGCTGCATCTTGCCGGCGCCGAACAGTTCGCCCACCACCTTCATGCCGTCCAGCAGCAGGTTGTTGATGATGTCGAGCGGGGTATAGGTCTTCATCGCCTCGGTCAGGTCGTCGCCCAGGCCCTGGCGGTCGCCGTCGACGATGCGCAGCTTCAACTGTTCCTCGATCGTGTCGGGACGCACCTTGGCGGCACCGTCGCCGGCCTTGCGCGTCTCGAACAGCGCGATGAAGGCCTGCAGCGGGTCATAACCGTCGCGGCGGCGATCGAAGATCAGGTCCTCGGCCACCCGCACTTCTTCCTCGGGGATCTTGTGCAGCGGCATGATCTTCGACATATGCGCGATGGCCGAGGTCAGGCCGCGGCGGATCGCATGGTCGAGATAGACCGAGTTCAGCACATGCCGGGCGGCGGCGTTCAGGCCGAACGAGATGTTGGACAGGCCCAGCATGATGCCGCATTTGGGCATTTCGCGGGCGATCATCTCGATGGCGTCGAGGGTGGCGACGCCCAGCAGGCGGTCATCCTCGTTGCCGGTGCAGATGGTGAAGGTCAGGGGATCGAAGATCAGGTCTTCCGGCGGCAGGCCGTGCACGTTGACGGCATAGTCGTACAGCCGCTTGGCGATACGCAGCTTGCCTTCGGCATCCTTGGCCATGCCGACTTCGTCGATGGTCAGGGCGATGACGGCGGTGCCGAATTTGCGGGCCAGCTTGAGCCGCTTGAAGGCGGGTTCCTCGCCATCCTCGAAGTTGATCGAGTTCAGCAGGGCCTTGCCGCCATACAGCTTCAGCGCGGCTTCCAGCACCGGGTATTCGGTCGAATCGATCACCAGCGGCGCGTTGACCGACCCGCGCATGCGGGTCACAGCCTCGGTCATGTCGGCGATCTCGTCGCGGCCGACGAAGGCGGTGCACAGGTCGATGGCATGGCTGCCTTCGCGCACCTGGTCGCGCGCCATGGCGACACAGGCATCCCATTCACCGGCATCCTGGTGCTGGCGGAATTTCTTCGACCCGTTGGCGTTGCAGCGTTCGCCGACCGACAGATAGGCGTTTTCCTGGCGCAGCGCGACGGCGCCGTACAGCGACGCGGCCGACGGCACCCAGACCGGATTGCGGGGCCGCGGCCGCGGGCGGAAGCCGTCCTCGGCCACGCGGCGCAGCATCGCGTCCAGCGCGGCGATATGGCTGATATTGGTGCCGCAGCAACCGCCGACCAGGTTGATGCCGTCCTCCAGCACGAATCGTTCGATCCACTTGGCCATTTCCTCGGCCTGCAGCGGATAGTGGGTCTGGCCGTCGACCAGTTCGGGCAGGCCGGCATTGGGCTGGACCGAGATCACGCCCTCCCAGCTTTCGCCCAGGAACTTGACGTGCTCGGCCATTTCCTGCGGCCCGGTGGCGCAGTTGAGGCCCAGCGACTGCACGTCCATCGCCTTGATGATGGTGGCGGCCGCCGCGATGTCGGTGCCGACCAGCAGGGTGCCCGTCGTCTCGATCGTCACCTGCACCAGGATCGGCGCCCGGCCGGGCCGGTCGCCCCAGGCATTCTTGACGCCGTTGATCGCGGCCTTGATCTGCAGCGGGTCCTGGCAGGTCTCGATCAGGAAGCCGTCGACCCCGCCGGCCAGCAACCCTTGCGCCTGGATGGTCAGTGCCGCTTCCAGCGTGTCATAGCTGGTGTGGCCGAGGCTCGGCAGCCGCGTGCCCGGCCCGATCGAACCCAGCACGAAACGTTCGCGGCCATCCGCCTTGAACTCGTCCACCGCTTCGCGCGCCAGTTCGGCGGCGCGCTGGTTGAACCAGAATGCTTCGTCCTGCAGGTCGAACTCGGCCAGGGTCAGCGGCGAGCCGCCGAACGAGTTGGTCTGCACGATGTCGGCGCCGGCCTGCAGATAACCGCGATGGATTTCGCGCACGATGTCGGGGCGCGTGCGGCACAGGATCTCGGTGCAGTTCTCCTTGCCGGCATAATCGCGCTCGACCTCCAGGCTCATCGCCTGGACCCGGCTGCCCGTGCCGCCGTCGCACAGAAGGACACGTTCTCTCAGGGCTTCGAACAGACGCGACATGTGGGCTTACTCCGCAGGGATCAACGAAGCCGGGGGACGAACGCCGAGGATGTGGCAGATGGCGAAGGTCAGGTCGGCCCGGTTCAGGGTGTAGAAGTGGAATTCCGAAAGCCCGGCGGCCTGCAGCCGGCGGCATTGTTCGGCCGCGACGGTCGCTGCGACCATCTTGCGGGTCTCGGCATCATGATCCAGGCCGTCGAACAGATCGGCCAGCCAGGACGGCACGCTGGCCCCGCAGGCGGCGGAAAAACGGCGGACCTGCTGGAAATTGGTCACCGGCAGGATGCCCGGCACGATCGGCACGGTGATGCCGGCCGACCGCGCCCGGTCCAGGAACCGCAGGAAGGTTTCGGTATCGAAGAAATACTGGCTGATCGCCCGGGTCGCGCCCGCGTCGATCTTGCGCTTCAGATGCTCCAGCTCGGTCCGGCTGGATACCGAATCGGGGTGCAGTTCGGGATAGCAGCCGACCGAGATGTCGAAATCGGCCACCCGCTTGAGCCCGGCGACCAGTTCGGTCGAATTGGCATAACCTTGCGGATGGGCCACGAACTTGCCCTGGCCCTCCGGCGCATCGCCACGCAGGGCGACGATATGGCGGATGCCGGCGTCCCAATAACCGCGCGCGACATCGTCGACCTCGCCCTTCGAGGCGCCGACGCAGGTCAGGTGGGCGGCGGGCTCCAGGTCGGTCTCGCGGCGGATGCGGGTGACCAGGGCGTGGGTACGCTCGCGCGTCGAACCGCCGGCACCATAGGTGACCGACACGAAACGCGGCTTCAGCGGGGCCAGGCGCTGGACGCTGCGCCACAGGCTTTCTTCCATCTCGGGCGTCTTCGGGGGAAAGAATTCGAACGAAATGGCGAGCGGGCCGCCCATCGGGGTAAAGGCAACGGGGCTGGTCATCGGGCGTCCTCGCTTTGTACTGCAGGCCACAGGCCGACGGTCAGTCGGCCGCCGGCCAGATGTTGAGGGGGCGCAGGCTCGAGGCCCGCGGCGCGGAACCAGCCGGCCACTTCGGCATCGGCAAAGCCGAGGCGGCGATGGGCATGCTGTTCGCGCAGGAATTCGAGGTCGTGGGGGGCAAAGTCGACGACGACCAGCCGCCCGGCCGGTTTCAGCACCCGCGCCGCCTCGGCGATGGCCGCCCCCGGATCGGTCGCGAAATGCAGCACCTGATGCACGACGATCGCGTCGGCCGACCGCGGCGGGCACGGCAGGTGGTACATGTCGCCGTGGCGGACCTGGCAGTTGCGCGCCCCCTGCAGGTCCAGGTTGGCGCGGGCCAGCTTGAGCATCTCGTGGCTCATGTCGACGCCCAGGCCGCGCTCGATCCGGTCGGCGAACAGGGTCAGGATACGGCCCGTGCCGGTGCCGATATCGACCAGGTCGTCGATCTCGGCCTGGCCCAGCAGCGCGACCAGCGCCTGCTCGACCTGATGTTCGTCGACATAAAGCGAGCGAATCTCGCCCCAGCGGTCAGCATTGGCGCGGAAATAGGCGGCGGCCTCCTCGGCGCGGGCGGCCTTGACCTGGGCCAGGCGCTCGCGGTCGCGGCCCAGTGTCGCGTCGTCGCGCGGCATCAGGGCGGTCAGGGTCCGCGCCAGCCGGGCACCGGCCCCGTCCTGGGCCAGGCGATAGAACGCCCAGGCCCCTTCGGGCAGGCGCTCCAGCAGCCCGGCCTCGACCATCAATTTCAGGTGGCGGGAAACCCGCGGCTGGCTTTGCCCCAGGATCTGGGTCAGTTCGCTGACCGTCAGCTCGCCTTCCGCCAGCAAGGCCATCAGGCGGATACGCGTCGCCTCGCCGGCGGCGCGCAATCCCGCAGTCAGGCTGTCGACGGTGGCTGGCAGGTCATCCATGCCACCGATATAAACATATCCTTATGTCTTTGTATAGCTGGCGATCACCCCTCCGGCGGCGGCGCCAGCATGTCGGCCAGGGCCGACATGTCGCCACGTGCAGCCTCAGCGGCCACGGCCTCGACCGCGCGGAATCGCCGGATCACCTCGCGCCCGAAATCGGTCAGCCCCGCCCCGCCGCCGCGCGTGCCGCCGCGTTGCGAGGCGACCAGCGGTTCCCGGAAACAGCGATTGAGGTCGTCGACCAGCAGCCAGGACCGGCGATAGGACATTTCCAACTGCCGCCCGGCGGCCGAGATCGACCCCGTGCGATCGATTTCCTCCAGCAGGCGGATCTTGCCGGGGCCGATCGCCCCGCGGCTGCCGAAATCGACACGCAATACGATATTACCGTTCTCGGCCCCCCTGGCAGAAGCCCGTCCCTGCGCCGGCATCGTCACCCCCCGCCGCCCGGCCGATGTCTGCTCTGCCATTCCCGTCCTTCTCCCTGGCTGGCCCGATCCGACACAAGTCCGATAATCGTTGCGGGATCAAGGCATAGCTCGCGTTTCGACAACGTCTATGCTAAGTGATCCTGGGCAGGTTCGCCACGACAGCGGAGCGCCGTAGGGCTGCTATTGACTGTTGGGGAACGAATTGCTGCCGCGCGTGGTTCATTGCACCATGGTCGATGCGGCCATGCTAGGATCAGCGCCGCGCAGCCGTTCGTTCAACGGGACTCGGCAATACGTGGGCATCGCCCTCGAAGTGGATTCTTCGGGGTGTGCGCGCGGGGGGCTGTCGGGTCATCGTGGGCAGCCGGCTCTGTCTGACGGCCAGGTCTTCTGATTTTCAGGGGGTCTTTGGGGTGCAAGTCTTCGGGGTGCAGGTGGCATTTCATGCTTAAGTCGAACATGGGCGTTTCCTCGGCCGATCGGCTGACCGGGGCCGGGAACGGTGTGGCCAAGGCTCGACTTGGAACGGCAGTACGGCGCCTGGCGGCGACGCTGCTGATCGGTGCGGCCCTCGCCGGCTGCGCCAGCCGCCCGCCGGCGGACGACCCCGAGGCCGTGGCGGCCTATCGCGAGAACAACGACCCGATCGAGCCGTTCAACCGTGCCGTGTTCGGCGTCAACGAAGGCCTGGAATTCTGGATCCTGCGCCCGCTGGCCGTCACCTATCGCGATCTGGTGCCGAACATGGTCCAGCGCATGGTGTCGAACTTTCTGGATAACCTGACCCAGCCGCTGTACGCGATCAACGCGGCGCTGCAGGGTAACGGCAAGGGCACGGGCAATGCGCTCGGCCGCTTCATCATCAATTCGACCGTCGGCGTCGCCGGCCTGTTCGACGTCGTGCCCGAAGTGCCCAACGTCAAATATGACTTCGGCGGCACGCTGGCGAAATACGGCGTCGAACCCGGCCCCTATATCGTCCTGCCGGTGCTGGGCCCCTATGCGCTGCGCGACGGCGGCGGCCTGGTGGTCGACGGGGTCATGGACCCGGTCGGCTGGGTATTCTGGGCGCGCGACGTGCCCTCGACGCTTGGCATCAACAACGCCACCTGGGCCATCGGCCTGTCCAAGGCGTTCACCAACTATGCCTCGAACATGGCGACCATCGACGAGCTGCGGAACAATTCGCTGGACTTCTACGCTACCCTGCGCAGCGTCCAGCGCCAGCGCCGCGCCGAATCCCTCCGGTCGCAGGGCATCACGCCGGACAAGACCAACTGATCCGGCGTCCACAGCAACAGCGTGCGAGACCATCGATGCGTTTAGCCAGACGATCCATTCTTGCCACGGCCGCCGTTCTGGCGCTGGGCCTGACCTTTGCCCAGCCGGCCGCGGCCGTGTCGCCCGACGTCGCCGCCCAGTTCATCCGCAAGCTGGGTGCCGAGGCGATCTCGGTGCTGGCCGACAAGTCCAAGACCCAGGCCGATCGCGAAGCGACCTTCCAGAAGCTGTTCGTCCAGAGCTTCGATATCGACGAGATCAGCCAGTTCGTGCTTGGCCGCTACTGGCGCACCGCCAGCGAGGCACAGCGCGCCGAATACCAGAAGCTGTTCCAGACCTTCATCGTCTCGTCCTATGCCGCCAAGCTGGGCCAGTATTCCGGCGAGAAGTTCACGGTGCGCGAAGGCCGTGTCGATGACGGCGACGTCGTCGTCTCGTCCCAGGTCGAACGCACCGACGGCGGCCCGCCGGTCCGCGTCGACTGGCGCCTGAAGGGGCCGGACAACGCCCCCAAGATCATCGACGTGGTGGTCGAGGGCGTGTCGATGCGCCTGACCCATCGCAGCGAGTTCGCGACCGTCATTCAGAACAATGGCGGCAATGTCGACGCGCTGCTGAACGCCCTGCGCAAGCGGTCGGGCCAGGGCTGAACCGCCCTCGCCCCAGCCAGATCAGAAAAGGCGGCCGATCGGCCGCCTTTTTCATGCCTCAGATGATGTTGAGCTCGACCAGCGGCCGGTTGTCCAGCAGGCGCTGGAACGCCAGCGGCGTCAGATCAAGGCTGCGATAGGCGCCATAGGCGATCAGCTCGGCGATGCCCCGCCCGACCGCCGGCGACTGTTGCAGGCCGTGGCCGCTGAAGCCGTTGGCGAACAGCAGGTTGGCGATATCGGGATGGGCGCCCAGGATCGCGTTGTGGTCGAAGGTGTTCATCTCGTAATGGCCGGCCCAGGAATTCACCACCTTCAGCGCCTCGAAGGCCGGCACGCGGGTGGCCAGCGCCGGCCACATCACCTCGTCGAACAGATGATGGTCGACGTCCAGCTCGAACCGCTCGGGGTCCTGGTCCTCGGGCGGGGCCATGCCGGCGATGAAGAACTCGCCTTCCGGCCGGAACCATATCCCCGAGATATCGATGACCAGCGGGCAGTCGGCCAGTTGCCGGCGGCAATCCATCACGAACACGCTGCGACGCCGCGCCTCGACCGGCAGGGGCACCCCCGCCATCGCCGCCACGCTGCGCGCATGCGGCCCGGCGGCGTTGACGACATGGCCGCAATCGAGGCGGCCGCCGTTCTTCAACAGCACCGCGGCGATCCGGCCGCCGTGGCGATCCATGCCGACCACCTCGTCATGGACATAGGTGACGCCCAGCGAACGGGCCTTGGCGCGGAAGGCCTGCATGACGGAATAGCCGTCGAACCAGCCTTCGTCGGCCAGCCCCAGCGAGGCGGCGGCCAGCCCCTCGCCGCTGATCCAGGGGAAACGCGCCACCAGCTCGGGCACGTCCATCAAGGCGACCGCGACATTCTCGGCCCGCTGGATGCGGTGGTTTTCCTGCAGCACCGGCAACCCCTCGGGGCTGGCCAGGTACAGATAGCCCGGCGTGCGCAGCCCGATGTCGGGTGCATCGCCATCGACGGCCAGGTGGGTGCCGATCTCGCGCAGGAACGAAATCCCATAGCGCGAGATCGCGATGTTGACCGCGGTCGAGAATTGCTGGCGGATCGACGACGCCGACAGGGCCGAGGATGCGGTGCGATAGGTCGGGTCGCGCTCGACCACCGTGACGCTGCCGCCAAAGCCCTTGTCCTGGGCCAGGAAATAGGCGATGGCGCTGCCGATCACGCCGCCGCCGATGATGACGACATCGCTTGCCATCGCCCGGGCTCCTTTTACTTCAACACGTTGCAGGCCACCGCGATCCGCCGGCAGGCCTCGGCCAGCGTCGTGGTGTCGGTGGCATAGGATATCCGGAAATGCGGCGACAGGCCAAAGGCCGAACCCGGCACCACCGCGACGTCGGCCTCTTCCAGCAGATAGGCTACCAGATCGGCGTCGGTCGCGATCAGCGCCCCCTTGGGCGTGCGCCGGCCGATCAGCCCGGCGATCGACGGATAGACGTAGAATGCGCCGTCCGGCGTCGGGCAGTCGATGCCGTCGATGGCGTTCAGCGCCGCCACGACCAGGTCGCGCCGCTCGCGGAAGGTCGCATTGTGTTGGGCGATGAGATCCTGCGGTCCCGACAGGGCCGCCACGGCGCCGGCCTGGCTCAACGACGACGGGTTCGACGTCGACTGCGACTGCACCACCGCCATCGCCCTGATCAGCGGCGCCGGCCCGCCGGCATAGCCCAGGCGCCAGCCGGTCATGCAATAGGCCTTGGACACGCCGTTCAGGGTCAGCGTGCGATCCTTCAGGTCGGGCGCCACCGCCGCGATGGTCGCATAGGGTGCGTCGTTGTAGCGCAGGTGCTCGTAGATATCGTCCGACATCACCCAGACCTGGGGATGGTCCCGCAGCACCTGGGCCAGCGCCGCAAGCTCGCCGGCGCTGTAGGCCGCGCCGGTCGGGTTGGACGGCGAATTCAGGAACAGCCAGCGGGTCCGCGGGGTGATCGCGGCCGCCAGCGCCGACGGGGTCAGCTTGAACCCATCGGCCTGGTTGCAGACCGGCACGACCGGCTTGCCCTCGGCGATCAGCACGATGTCGAGATAGGATGCCCAGTACGGCGCGGGGATGATCACCTCGTCACCCGGATCAAGGGTCGCGACCATCGCGTTGTAGATCACCTGCTTGGCGCCGGTCGCCACGGTGATCTCGTCGGGGCCATAGGTCAGGCGGTTCTCGGTCGCGAACTTGGCGGCGATCGCCTGCTTCAGGGCGGGCGTGCCGTCGATCGCGGTATAGCGGGTCTCGCCCCGCCGCATCGCCGCGACGGCAGCGTCCTGGATGTGTTCGGGCGTGTCGAAGTCGGGTTCGCCGAAACCGAGCGCGATGACATCGCGCCCGGCCGCCTTCAGCGCGCGGGCGCGCGCCATCACGGCGATGATCGGCGAAACCTCGATCGCACCGAGGCGCGCGGCGGGGCGGAAGGTCATGCGTCGACCTCGAACTTGACGCCCTGGGCCAGCGGCAAGGTGCGGGAATAGTTCACGGTGTTGGTGGCGCGGCGCATATAGGCCTTCCACGCATCCGACCCCGATTCACGGCCGCCGCCGGTTTCCTTCTCGCCGCCGAAGGCGCCGCCGATCTCGGCGCCGGACGGGCCGATATTGACGTTGGCGATGCCGCAATCCGAGCCCGCCGCCGACAGGAACTGCTCGGCCTCGCGCAGGTCGGTGGTGAAGATCGACGACGACAGGCCCTGCGGCACGTCATTGTTCATCTCGACCGCCGCGGCAAAATCGCTGTAGCGCATGACGTACAGGATCGGGGCGAAGGTTTCGTGGCGCACGACGTCGGACTGTTCGGCCATTTCGACGATCGCCGGGCGGACGTAATAACCCGCGCCGACGCCGTCGACCCGTTCGCCGCCCGCGACCTTGCCGCCCTGGGCCTTGGCCGCCTGCAGCGCCTTCTGCATGCCGTCGAACGCCCCCTGGTCGACCAGCGGACCGACCAGCGTGCCGTCGGTCAGCGGGTTGCCGACCGGCACGGCGGCATAGGCACGCTTCAGGCGCGGCACCAGCGCGTCATAGACGCTGTCATGCACGAACAGGCGGCGCAGCGTGGTGCAGCGCTGGCCCGCAGTGCCCACGGCCGCGAACAGGATCGCACGCACCGCCAGGTCCAGGTCGGCCGACGGGCAGACGATCATGGCGTTGTTGCCGCCCAGCTCCAGCAGGCTGCGGCCGAAGCGGGCCGCGACGCGCGGGCCGACCTCGGCGCCCATGCGGGTCGACCCGGTGGCCGAGACCAGCGCCACGCGGCGATCGTCGACCAGCGCCTCGCCCAGCGCACGGCCGCCGATCAGCAGTTCCGACAGGCCGGCCGGCACGTCGCCGAACTTGCCAGCGGCACGCAGGAACAGGGCCTGGGTGGCGATGGCGGTCAGCGGGGTCTTTTCCGACGGCTTCCAGATGACGGAATCGCCGCAGACCAGGGCCAGCGCCGCATTCCACGACCACACCGCGACGGGGAAGTTGAAGGCCGAGATCACGCCGACCGGGCCCAGCGGATGCCAGGTTTCACGCATCGCATGGCCGGGCCGTTCGGTGGCGATGGTCAGGCCGTACAGCTGGCGCGACAGCCCGACGGCAAAGTCGCAGATGTCGATCATTTCCTGCACCTCGCCCAGGCCTTCCTGGGCGATCTTGCCGGCCTCGATCGTGACCAGGCGGCCCAGCGCCGCCTTGTTGGCGCGCAGTTCCTCGCCGAACAGGCGGACCAGTTCGCCGCGGCGCGGGCCGGGCACGTCGCGCCAGGCGCGGAACGCATCCTGCGCCCGGCCGATCGCCGTCGCAGCTGCCGCCGCGTCATCCTCGTGCAGGCGGGCCAGTTCCGAGCCGTCGATCGGCGACCGGGCGACCAGCGTGCCTCCGGTCAGGATGGCGCGGTCGACGCCCAGGCTTTCGAGCAGGGCGGCGGTCTCAGTGGCAAGCGTCATGACGTGGCTCCGTTGTTCGTCGTGTGGGCTGGCCCGAACCGGACGACGCCGAGGCGGTCTTCCGGATCGAGCAGTTCCTTGATCGCCCCCGATAGCGCCAGGCGCTGGGGGGAGGTGTAGCGGTCGTAGTAGGCCTGGTTGTAAGGCCCGACGCCGTGTTCGGCGCTGAAGCTGCCGCCGTGGTCGCGCACCACGCGGTCATAGATCAGCGTGCGCACCGGCTCGATGCAGGCGGGGTCGAACGGGGCCGGCGCATCGTTGGGCCAGACCAGGTTGAAATGATCGCCGCCATCGCCGCCATGGCCGAAATCGCAGACCCGCAGATGCGGCCAGTCGCGCGCCAGATCGGCGGTCGCGGCCGCGCGGAAGGCCGGCAGGACCGAACGCGGCATGGCGATGTCGAAGGCGATGACCCGGCCGTCTTCCTTCAGGGAATCGCTGATCGCGTGGCGCAGGGCCCACAGGTCCTCGGCCCGGCCGAAGATCGCATCCGACAGCGCGTCTTCCAGCCGTGGGCCCAGGAAATCTTCCAGCAGCGCCTGCAGGTCGACGACGTCGGTGCCGCAGGATGCGCTGAGTTCGACCAGCACGGCGTAATCGGGCAGCACGCCGCCCTGGAAAGGGTTGCGCACCCGCGGCCGATGGCGCAAGGCGCAGGCCATGGCGTTGCGCGACATGCCCTCGCAGGCCGACAGGAAATCGCCCAGGCTGCGCTCCAGGTCGCCGATCAGACCCGGCACGGCCTCGGGCGTCTGCGGCACCAGCAGCGCGGTCGCCGACTGGCGCGGCAGCGGATGCACCTCGACCACCGCCCGGGTGATGATGCCGAAGGCGCCGCCGGTGCCGACGAACAGATGCTTCAGGTCGACGCCGGTATTGTTCTTGCGGTTGCGGTTCAGCAGGTCCAGCACCGTGCCATCGGCCAGCACGACTTCGATGCCCAACAGGTTGCGCCGCACGTCGCCATGGCGGATCAGCCGCGCCCCGCCGGTATTGGCCGCGATCATGCCGCCGATCGACGGATCGGCGCCGAGGTCGATGGGAAAACACAGGCCATGCGGGGCCAGCGCGTCATTCAGCGCCGACAGCCGGACGCCAGCCCCCACCAGCGCGGTACGGTCGAGCGGGTCGATGTCGAGGGGGCTGCGCAGCCGTTCCAGGCTGAACACCACCTGGGTTCCGCTGGCATCGGGCGTCGAGGCGGCGACCAGGCCGGTATTGGCACCCTGGGGCACCAGATGCAGCCCGGCCGCGCCGCATTCCCGCAGCGCCAGGGCCACCCCGGCCGTATCGGCCGGCCGCACCAGCAGCGCGGCCCGGCCCTGGCCATAGCGCGCGCCCTGTTCGTAACCGGCAAGGTCGGCGCGCGCGGTCGACACCGCCTCGGCCCCGAGGCGGTCGCTGAGCCGCGCGCGCAGATCCTCGATCATCCGGTCAGGCCGCCGCCGTCATCTTGAAGATGCCCTGGGCGTTCGAGCTGTCGAAGCCCAGGTCCAGCCGGGTCTTGCCGCTGGCCTCGTCGGTCATCGTCTTGCGGGTGATGAATTCGTAGAACGAGCCCGGCACGATACGGGTCTCGCGATCGCCGCTGGCGGTGCGGAAACCGCGCTCGACCTCGGCCGCGCGGAAGGCGGTCTGCAGCACGCGGCCCGAGGCCGAGACCTCGACCTTGTCCTTCATCGGCCGGCCCAGCTGCTTTTGCAGATCGGCCAGCGCCACCACGTCGGCCACGCGGTCGGTGGCATGGTTGAAGGCATTGCCCTCGGTCGCGATCCAGGCCATCTCGGCCGATTCGGCGCGCAGGATTTCGTAATCGGCGACGCTGGGTTCGTCATGCCAGCGGTCGAAGGCGGCGACGATGCGCGGCAGCAGGGCTGCGGCATCGGCCATCGGCAGGAACCGATCGCGGGCCAGTTGGTCCAGCCGGGCCAGATCGGCGGCATCCAGCGGATCGCGCGACGTCGCCAGGACCCGGGCGGTCGCCGCCTGGAATTCTTCCGAGAACCGCTCGGGGTGCAACTCGCTCAGGAAGAACTGGGCGATATCCTCAGGGAAATCGGCCTGGGCGTAGGACCGGCCGGTCATGCCCAGGCGATCGAGGGGATATGTCCCCGCCAGGGTATAACCGAGCGGATCGAGGATTCGGCGGAACGCCGCCTCGCCCGACGGCAGGGCGCCGGTCGCCGGCGCCTTCACCGTGCGCAGCGCGCCGTGGTCGAACACCACCTTGGCGCCGGTGGCGCGCACGTCGTCGACATAGGCGCGGCCGGCCGGCACGCGCGCCAGCAGGCCGTCGAACAGCACCAGGTTCATCGCCTGCGCCAGGACGGCGCGCGACACCTTCTCGCCGGTTTCGGCCAGCAGGTCGGGATGGACATCGATCGTCGCCAGCAGGTGATCGGCACGGGCGGAACCGCCGCAGGCGGCAAGCAGACGGACCAGGGACGACGACGCGACACTCATGACCAAAACTCCTGCAATCGGGACGATGGGTGCCAGATTTGGCGCAGCCGCCCAATTGTTGCAAACGAGTTTAAATCCGAAGATCATGCGGTTTCGTCATGAACAAGGAACAGGCAGATGCGCCGTTTCCTGCCGTCGATGGGCAGCCTGAAAGCATTCGAGGCCTCGGCCCGGCATCTGTCGTTCAGCCAGGCCGGCGAGGAACTGGGCCTGACGCAAAGCGCGATCAGCCGCCAGATCCGGGCGCTGGAGGATTTCCTGGGGCTGGAGCTGTTCCACCGCGTGCGCCAGCGCCTGGTGCTGACCGAGGCCGGCGCGGCCTATGCCCCTGAGATCCGCGCCTGCCTGGAACAGATCGAGACGACGACGCTGGAACTGCTGGCCCATCAGGGCTCGGGCGGTGCGCTTAACCTCGGCATCCTGCCGACCTTCGGCACCCGCTGGCTGATCCCCCGCCTGGCCGGTTTTTCGGCCGCCCATCCCGGCATCACCGTCAATTTCAATACCCGCAACGTGCCGTTCGACTTCGCCTCCGAACGGCTGGACGCCGCGATCCATTTCGGCGACACCTCATGGCCCGGCGTCATCGCCCATCGCCTGATGGGCGAGGAAGTGCTGCCGGTCTGCGCCCCCTCGATCACGCTGGACCGGATCGAGGACCTGGCCCACCAGACCCTGTTGCAGCATTCGACCCGGCCGCGCGCCTGGGCCGACTGGCTGGCCGCGGTCGGCCATGCCGAGATCAACGGGCTGAAGGGCCCGAAATTCGAACAGATCGCGATGACGATCCAGGCGGCCATCGCCGGCCTCGGCGTCGCCATCCTGCCGCGTTTCCTGGTCGAGGAAGAGATCGGCGCCGGCCGCCTGACCGTGCCCTTCGACCGCCCGGTGCGCTCGACCCATGCCTATTACCTGGTCTACCCCGAGGCCAAGGCGCAGATGCCGGCGCTGAAGACCTTCCGCGACTGGCTGATCGAGGAAGCGCGGAGGTAGGTCGCGGCCGTCAGAACCCCGACCGCAGCGCCTTGGCCACCGCGACGGCCATGATCGACCCGTGGTCCTCGTCGGCCAGCAGGTCGAAATCGAGGTTCATGCCGCGAGCCTTGAGCCGGTCGGCCATGTCGCGCGCATTGTCGACCATGCGGGTTTGGGCCATGCGGGCGGCGCGGTCGGGTCCGGTATCGGTCGGGCGCGGCTTTTGTTCGTATTCGCCGACCAGGATGGTGACAGGGGCATCGGTGGCGGCGGCCTTGGCTTCCTCAGCCTTGATCGCGCCGCCGCCCCACCAGATCGACGGGCTGATCGCGAAATAACGCTGGAAGGCCTGCGGCCGGGTGAACAGCACATGCAATGTGAACAACCCGCCATAGGAATGGCCGAACAGGGCCTGGCGGGTCGCATCGATCGGATGGGCCGCCGCGATCGCCGGCTTCAACTCATCTTCGATGAAGGCGAGGAAGGCGTCGGCACCCCCGGTCGGCGCACCGGCCGGCGGCGTCGCCATGGCCGGGGTATAGTCGAGGGCACGGCGCGCCATGTCATAGGGCCCGTCGGTCGGATAGCCGATGGCGACGATCACGGCGGGCGTCGGCCCGTCGCCGCCGGGCCGGTTCCACTGCATCCGCATGACCGACCAGGCCATGGCGAAACTGGCGTTGCCGTCCAGCATGTAGATGACGGGAAAGCCCTTTGCCGGTGGCTCGCCCTCGGGCCGGGCAACGAAGACACGATAGTCGAGCCCCGCCTTGGACCGCATCGCCCGCTGTTCGGCCCCGGCCAGCGTCACCGGCTCGGCCGCAGCCATCCCTGGAACCAGCATCGCCACTATCAGCACCGCCCCGAAAATCGCCCGCATGCCACCTGCCCCGCCCGGGATAACAGGCTCGGCGGTAGCAGGTTTGAGAATGACTCTCAATACGAAAGAAAGAAACCAGGGCAGGAGGTGCGGGATGGAGAGGGGACGATGATGCCCTGCCCTGGTCCCCGGCCGCGGGCTGGCGGCCGGGGGAAAACCGGATGAGGCGTCAGGCCGCCAGCATGCCGTGCGGATCGATCACGTATTTGCGGGCCGCGCCCTGGTCGAAGTCCTGGTAGCCCTTGGGCGCATCGTCGAGCGAGATGACGGTGGCGTTGACGATTTCGGCGATGTTCAGCCGGCCATGCAGGATCGCCTGCATCAGCGCGCGGTTGTAGCGCAGCACCGGCGTCTGGCCGGTGTGGAAGTTGTGCGACTTGGCCCAGCCCAGGCCGAACCGCAGCGACAGGCTGCCCTGCTTGGCGGCCTGGTCGACGGCGCCGGGATCCTCGGTCACGTACAGGCCGGGAATGCCGATCGAGCCGGCGGCGCGGGTGATTTCCATCATCTGGTTCAGCACCACGGCCGGCTGCTCGCCGCCCGAATGGCCGCGCGCCTCGAACCCCACCGCATCGATGGCGGCGTCGACCTCGGGCACGCCCACGACCTCGGCGATCATCTCCCCCAGCCGGTCATGCTTGCCCAGGTCGATGGCGGTGAACCCCATCTTGGCGGCATGGTCCAGGCGCTGCTTGTTGAAATCGCCGACCATGACGACCGCGGCGCCCAGGATGCGGGCCGAGGCCGCGGCGGCCATGCCCACGGGGCCGGCGCCGGCGACATAGACGGTCGAGCCGACGCCGACCTTGGCCGAGACCGCGCCGTGGAAACCGGTGGGCAGGATGTCGGACAGCATCGTCAGGTCGCGGGCATGGGCCAGGGCCTGGTCGCGGTCGGGAAATTTCAGCAGGTTGAAATCGGCATAGGGCACCATGACGTAGCGCGCCTGGCCGCCGATCCAGCCGCCCATGTCGACGTAACCATAGGCACCGCCGGCGCGCGACGGATTGACCGTCAGGCAGACGCCGGTATGCCCCTCCTTGCAGGTGCGGCAGCGGCCGCAGGCGACGTTGAACGGCACCGACACGATGTCGCCGACGTTCAGCAGTTCGACATCCTCGCCCTTCTCGATCACCTCGCCGGTGATCTCGTGGCCCAGCACCAGGCCGGCCGGGGCGGTGGTGCGGCCGCGCACCATATGCTGGTCCGACCCGCAGATATTGGTCGAGACCACCTTCAGGATGACAGCATGCTGGATCTTGCGCCCGTCGGGGGCGGTGAATGCCGGATCGGCGATGTTCTGGATCTCGACCTTGCCCGGGCCGATATAGACGACGCCGCGATTGCCGCTCATTAGCGCTTCCTCCTGAAGGTTCTTGGCCCTTTGATCAGGGCGATGAGGCGGCGGCCCGGTTGAGGCCGCCACCATCACATCATGCTGAACCGGGGAGAAGTTCCCGGCCAGAACCGAGCCGCCGCCGCCATTGTACGCATGCGACAGCCGGGCCCGGGCCCGGATCAGGCGGTGGCGTAGCTCGCCGCGGCCGGTTGGCCGTTGATTTCAAGGGCATAGCCGGCCGAACGCACGGTCCGGATGATGTCGGCCTCGCCCTCGCCGTTCAGCGCCTTGCGCAAGCGGCGGATATGCACGTCGACGGTACGCTGTTCGACGTAGACGTCGTTGCCCCAGACGGAATCCAGCAGCTGGTCGCGGCTGAGCACGCGGCCGGGATGTTCCAGGAAGAAGCGCAGCAGGCGGAACTCGGTCGGGCCGAGATGGATCTCGCGGCCGTTGCGGGTCACCTTGTGCGCGGCCAGGTCCATCACGATGTCGCCGCAGGTCAGCATTTCCTCGGCCAATGCCGGGCGGATGCGGCGCAGCACGGCGCGGATGCGGGCGATCAGCTCGGACGGCGAGAACGGCTTGGCGACGTAATCGTCGGCCCCGGCATCCAGCCCGCGCACCCGATCGCCTTCCTCGCCGCGCGCGGTCAGCATGATGATCGGGATGTTGCGGGTCGCCGGGTTGCGGCGCAGCTGGCGGCAGACCTCGATCCCCGACAGCGACGGCAGCATCCAGTCCAGCAGGATCAGGTCCGGCGGCGCCTCGGCCACCTTGAGCAGGGCTTCGCCGCCATCGGCGGCTTCGTCGACGCGGTAACCTTCCTTCTCGAGATTGTAGCGAAGCATCGCCACCAGCGCGCCTTCGTCCTCGGTGATCAGGATCCGCGGCTTCATCATCATGTCGCTCGACACGGGACTTCCTGCTTTACGGCGTGACGGCGAAGGCGGTCTGATCGCTCTTCGGCCGGTCCTCGTCGATGGCGCGGCCCTCGACGGTATAGTGGACGAGTTCGGCGATGTTGGTCGCGTGGTCGCCGATGCGTTCCAGGTTCTTGGCGATGAACAAGAGATGCGTGCACACGGTGATCGAGCGCGGGTCCTCCATCATGTAGGTCAGGAGTTCACGGAACAGGCTCGTGTACATGTCGTCCACTTCCTCGTCGCGGTTCCACACCGCGCGGGCCTTGGCCGGGTCGCGGGTGACATAGGCGTCGAGGACGTCCTTGATCATCGCCAGCACCACGCCGCCGATGCGCGGCAGCGCCCGCACCGCCTTGACCGGGGCGGCCTGGTTCAGGGCGATGGCGCGCTTGGCGACGTTGGCGGCATAGTCGCCGATCCGCTCGATGTCGGTGGCGATGCGCAAGGCCGACACCAGCAGCCGCAGGTCGCTGGCGACCGGCTGGCGCAGCGCCAGGATGCGCACCACCAGTTCGTCGACCTCGCGCTCCAGCCCGTCGATCCGCGGATCGGCCTCGAGCGTCTTGGCCGCGAGGTCGGAATCGCGGCGCACCACGGCGTCCAGCGCCGAGGCGAGATTGGCTTCGGCCAGACCGCCCATGCGGGCGATCATGGCCACCAGCCCGTTCAGTTCCTGATCGAATGCCTTGACCGTATGCTGACCAGCCATGTCGTGGTCCTCCTGCCTCAGCCGAACCGGCCGGTGACGTAATCGAGCGTACGCCCGAGTTTCGGTGTGGTGAACATCGTCTCGGTCTTGCCGTATTCGATCAGCCGGCCGAGATACATGAAGGCGGTGTTGTGCGAGACGCGCGCCGCCTGCTGCATGTTGTGGGTCACGATGACGATGGTGTAGTGGCCGCCCAGCTCGTCGATCAGTTCCTCGACCTTGGCGGTCGCGATCGGGTCCAGCGCCGAGCAGGGTTCGTCCATCAGCAGCACCTCGGGATCGCCCGCAATCGCGCGCGCGATGCACAGGCGCTGCTGCTGGCCGCCCGACATGCCCAGCGCCGACTGGTCCAGGCGGTCCTTGACCTCGTCCCACAGGGCCGAGCCCTTCAGGGCACGCTCGACCGTTTCGTCAAGGATGCGCTTGTCCCGCACGCCGTCGACGCGCAGCGGATAGATGACGTTCTCGTAGATCGACATCGGGAAGGGGTTGGGCTTCTGGAAGACCATGCCCATCCGCTTGCGCAGCGCGATCACATCGGTGCGGGGGTCGTAGATGTCGACCTGGTCCAGCACCACCTGGCCGGTGATCGACAGGCCGTCGACCAGGTCGTTCATCCGGTTCAGCGACCGCAACAGGGTCGACTTGCCGCAGCCCGACGGGCCGATCAGCGCGGTGACCAGGCCGCGTTCGACGGTCAGGTTGACGCCATGCAGGGCCTGGCGGTCGCCGTACCACAGGTTGAAGTCCTTGATGTCGAGGGCGGTGCCCTGGTCGCCCTTCTGGACGTGGTAGACCGTCTCGCCGAAGGCCTGTTCCTGGGCTTGGGTCGCGGGCTTGTCCATAACGCTCACGGCGCTCATGTCTAGGATCCCTTCGGTTAGAACTGGCTGCCGGCGAATTTTTTCTTCAGCCGGTTGCGGATGGTGATGGCCGTCGCGTTCATCACCGCGATCAGGCCGATGAGCAGCAGCGTGGTCACGAACACCATCGGCTTGCCGGCCTCGGAGTTGCGCGACTGGAAGCCGACGTCGAAGATGTGGAACCCGAGATGCATGAAGCTGCGCTCGAGATGCACGAAGGGGAAATACCCGTCGATCGGCAGTTCCGGGGCCAGCTTGACCACGCCGACCAGCATCAGCGGGGCGACTTCGCCGGCGCCGCGGGCCATCGCCAGGATCAGGCCGGTCATGATGCCGGGCATGGCGCGCGGCAGCACGATCATCCGGATGGTCTGCCACTTGGACGCGCCGCAGGCAAGCGACCCTTCGCGCATCGACCGCGGCACGGCGGCCAGCGCCTCCTCGGTCGCGACGATCACGACCGGCACGGTCATGATCGCCAGCGTCAGGGCCGCCCACAGCAGGCCGCCGGTGCCGAAGGTCGGGTTGGGCAGGCGTTCCGGGAAGAACAGCTGATCGATCGATCCCCCGAGGATGTAGGCAAAGAAGCCCAGGCCGAACACGCCGTAGACGATCGAGGGCACGCCGGCCAGGTTGTTGACCGAGATGCGCACGAAGGCGACGAGGCGGCCCTGCTTGGCGTATTCCCGCAGATACAGGGCGGTCAGCACGCCGAACGGGGCGACGATCAGCGACAGCAGCACGGTCATCGCGAAGGTGCCGAAGATCGCCGGCATGACGCCGCCTTCGGTGTTGGCCTCGCGCGGTTCGTCGGTCAGGAATTCCGCCCAGCGCGAGCCATAGACGCCGAGTTTTTCGGCCAGGCTGAGATCGTTGGCGTCATAGGCGCGCACGATGACCGACAAGGGCAGCGACTTCTCGGCGCCGTTGATCTCGGTCAGGACGATGCGGTCGCGGTCGTTGCGGGCCTTGAGGGTCTGCGCTTCCGCGGCCAGCACGTCGTACTGCTTCTTCAGCTCGGCCTCGCGGGTGGCGAACCGCCCCTGGGCCTCGGCATAGGCGGACGAATCGATCCCGCTTTTCAGCTGGACCTTGCGCAGGGCCAGACGCTCCTGCTCCAGCTGATGGTTGATGCCGCCGATCTCGTCGCGTTCCAGGCGGCGGATTTCGGCCAGCCGGGCCTGGGCCTGAGCGATCGCGTCGCGCACCCAGCCTTCGGACGGGTTGGTCACCGGGCGTTCGACACCGTCCAGCACGATCGCCTTCAGGCGGCCCATGAACGGGCCCCATTCATGGCGTTCGGCCAGCACCATGTCGGTGGGATACTCGACCTTGGCGACATCGTAGTCGGCGACCCAGCGGCTGTCTTCGTTGTAGAAATCGAAGTTGCCGATGCGATAGAGGCTGCGGCTGGCGTAACCATCGTCGGCCGCGATCACCGACCGCAATTGCGGCGTCAGTTTGGCCAGCTGCTCGGCGGTCGGGCGGAACAGTTCCTGGCGCGTCGGTTCGCCGGCCAGGACCTTGCCGTCGACCAGGGTGACCACCGCGATCGGCTTGGGCCAGAAGGTGGCGATGCCGTTCCACAGCACCAGCAACAGAAAGCCCGTGATCATCAGCACGCCGAAGGCCAGCGTGCCGCCGAGCGACCACAGCTTGGGTTCGCCGCGGGCCGAGGGGTAGACCACCGCTTCGCGGCGATGGGTGCCGGCGCGGTCGAGGGGGGAGGATTGCGGGTTCACGGTATCCTGCACGGAGGACATGGGGACCTCGGGCTCAGAGCTGCGCTGCGCGCTTGCGGAAGCGCTGGCGGACGACCTCGGAGATCGTGTTGATCACGAAGGTCATCACGAACAGCACCAGGGCGGCGAGGAAAAGCATGCGGAACAGGGTCGAGTCCTTGACCGCTTCGGGCAGTTCCACCGCGATGTTGGCGGACAGGGCACGCAGACCCGAGAACAGGTTCCATTCCAGCACCGGGGTGTTGCCGGCGGCCATGACCACGATCATGGTCTCGCCGACGGCGCGGCCCAGCCCCACCATCACGGCGGCGAACACGCCCGACGCCGCGGTCGGCAGGATGACCCAGATCGCCGTCTGCCACTGTGACGCACCGCAGCCGAGGCTGGCGGCCCGGAGATGTTCGGGCACCGCGTTCAGCGCGTCCTCGGCAATCGTGTAGACGATCGGGATGACGGCGAAGCCCATGGCGAAACCGACCACCAGGGTGTTGCGCTGGACATAGGTATCGACGATGCCGCCGCGGGCGGTGATGCCGACGGCCGTCAGGATGCCGGCCAGCACCAGGGCGACCAGGAAGCCCAGCACCAGCAGCACACCCCAGCGGACGATATCCTTGACTGCCAGGCTGAAGCGGTCCTGGTCGCGGCCCGACCGGAACAGTCCGGCAGCGAAGCGGTCCAGCATCCAGCCGGCCAGGATGAAGCCGATCGGGGTCAGGATCAGCGCCATGAAGGGCACGTCCGAACCAATCTGCCCGGCCGCCCAGGCCTTGAGGTCGCCGGTGAAGATCACCCGCTCGAACCACGGGCCCAGGGCGTAGGCCACCGCGCCCGAGAACAGCACGGCGACAAACATCAGCAGGAATTTGGGCAGCCCGCCGTAGCGCATCGCGGTGGCCAGCGGCACCATCTGCCACAGATGGGCGGCGATCAACAGGCCCAGCGGCAAGGCGACGAAGGCCAGGATGACGGCGGAGATCCAGGTTTCCACGATCGGCGCCAGGATCAGCGCGGCGATGAAGCCCAGCACCACCGACGGCAGCGAGGCCATCATCTCCATCGTCGGCTTGACCACCGCGCGCACCCGGGGATGCACGAATTCCGAGGTATAGATCGCGGCGCCGATGGCGATCGGCACAGCAAACAGCAGCGAATAGAATGCGGCCTTGATGGTGCCGAAGATCAGCGGGATCAGCGACAGCTTGGGTTCGAAGCTGTCATTGCCCGACGACGACTGCCAGGTGTAGTTCGGTGCGTCGTAGCCTTCGTACCAGACCTTGCCGAACACCGACTTCCAGGTGGTTTCCGGATGCGGCGCCGAGATGCCGAAGCCGTAATAGCGGCCATGGTCGGTGACGGCGACGATCGCATCCTCGCGCGGGCTGAGCGTGATGCCGGTGATCAGTCCCGCCCCTTCCGGCAGGCGCAGCTTCAGCAGCACCTGTTCCGAGGTCGAGTGGCGCAGCCAGATGCCGCCGCCAGCATCGGCGGTCACGAACAGGCGCGAACGCTGCGACGGCGCGATGCCGACGATCGCGTTCTTCTGGGCTTCCAGCCTGTGGGCCAGGACCAGGGCGCGGCCGTCGGTCGACTGCGCGCCTTCGCGCGGCAGGCGGAAGAAGATCGAGACCGAGCCGTCCGAGCCGCCGGCGACCAGCGACTGTTCGCCGATCAGGAAGCCGAGCTTGGTCAGTTCGACGCCCGCGCCGAGCAGGCGGACGGTTTCAGCCAGCAGCGGCTTCTGGAAGTCGCGGGTGTCGAAGCGATGGATGCGGCCGCCCTTTTCGGCGACATAGACCTGGTCGGCCTTCTGGGTCAGCAGGACCTGAGCCCCGGTCAGGTCGCCGGTCAGCGGCGGCAGGGCCGTGGACTGGGTCGAGATCGTGACCTTGCCGGTCATCATGTTCTGGCGCGATTCGGCCAGCGACAGCTTGATGCCGCCGGCTGCGTCCAGGGTGACGAAGGCGCGGGTCGGGCGTTCGACCGTGCCGCCCATGCGCAGGTCGATGGCGCGGATCGGGTTGCCCGGCGAAACCTCGACCGCGGGGTCGAGGGTCGCGACCAGGGTCAGCTGGCGGACCTGGCCGCCCGGAACCTTGCGGAACACCGACTTGCCGTCGGTCTGGTCGTGGTCGTCGAGGCCGCGCAGCCCGGCGGGAACCTGGGACGCCGGCAGCACCTTGGCGTCGAAGGACAGGCGGCCGAAGCGGACGGTGCCGTCACTGAAACCAAAGGCCAGATCGCCATTGGCGATCGTATGGCCGATCGTGGTGACGGTCGCCCCGCCGAAGTCGAACACCGGGGCGGCAAGCGCGGTGCCGGTGGCGATATGCACGGCCGACACCGCACCGTCGGGCGACAGCGCCGCGATCATGGTGCGATAGTCGTCG
>Ga0206117_100716_pt1 | contig 26772 bp, 23 predicted proteins | sample 3A5Ametagenome_FD_177997 | JGI IMG/M metagenome (GOLD analysis project Ga0206117, IMG submission 177997) | Enriched microbial communities from leaf-cutter ant dump, University of Wisconsin, Madison, United States - 3A5A | ecosystem: Environmental > Terrestrial > Nest > Insects nest > Nest dump... | reverse complement strand
CTGTTGCGCAGGATGCCGCCTTCGCCGCGCACACCCTCGGTGATCAGGCAGCCGGCGCCGTAGATGCCGGTCGGGTGGAACTGCACGAACTCCATGTCCTGCAGCGGCAGGCCGGCGCGGGCCACGAGGCCGCCGCCATCGCCGGTGCAGGTGTGCGCCGAGGTGGCGCTGAAGTAGGCGCGGCCGTAACCGCCGGTGGCCAGCACCACGCCGTGGGCGCGGAACAGGTGCAGGGTGCCCTCGGCCATGTCCAGCGCCAGCACGCCGCGGCAGACGCCCTCTTCGTCGAAGATCAGGTCGAGCGCGAAGTACTCGATCATGAACTGCGCGTTGTGCGCCAGCGACTGCTGGTACAGCGTGTGCAGCATGGCGTGGCCGGTACGGTCGGCGGCGGCGCAGGTGCGCTGCGCGGACGGGCCTTCGCCGTACTTGGTGGTCATGCCGCCGAACGGGCGCTGGTAGATCTTGCCGTCCTCGGTGCGCGAGAACGGGACGCCGTAATGCTCCAGTTCGATCACCGACGGGATGGCCTCGCGGCACATGTATTCGATCGCGTCTTGGTCGCCCAGCCAGTCGCCGCCCTTGACGGTGTCGTAGAAGTGGTAGCGCCAGTCGTCCTCGCCCATGTTGGCCAGCGCGGCGGCGATGCCGCCCTGCGCCGCGACGGTATGCGAGCGGGTCGGGAAAACCTTGGTGATGCAGACGGTCTGCAGGCCCTTCTGGGCCAGGCCGAAGGTCGCGCGCAGGCCGGCGCCGCCGGCGCCGACGACCACCATGTCGACCTTGTGTTCAATGATGTTGTAAGCGGACATGTATCAGTTCCCAAGCGCGACGCGGGCGACCGCGAAGATGCTGACGATCGCGCCGAGCACGGCGACGAACTTGACCGTGGTCTGCAGGGCCAGTGCCATCAGCGAGTTGTGGATGTAGTCCTCCAGCACGACCTGCAGGCCGAGCTGCGCGTGCCAGAACATGGCGACCAGGAAGCCGACCAGCGCGATCGCGTTCCACGGCTTGGCCACGGCGGTGACGGCGGTGACGTAGTCGGCGCCGATCAGGCCCAGCACGAAGCACAGGAACCACAGGGTCAGCGCGACCAGCGCGGTGGCGGTCAGGCGCTGGTGGATGAAGTGCATGGTGCCGGACTTGGCGCTGCCCAGGCCGCGTGCGTTCTTCAGGGGGGTGCGGAAATTGCTCATGCGGCGCCTCCGAAGCTGACGTAGGCCCAGACCAGCGCGGTGATGACCAGCGAGCCGATCACCGACAGCCAGCTGCTGCGGATGAAGGCCGGCTTGCTGTAGCCGATGGCGAAGTCCTGGATGATGTGGCGGATGCCATTGCACAGGTGGTAGGCGAAGCACCAGGTCCAGCCGAACAGGATCACCTTGCCGTACCACGCGCTGGCGTGGGTGGTGAAGCAGTTCCAGGACTCGGGGCCCATCATCAGGGCGAGCAGGCCGCCGGCAATGATCAGGGCTCCGACGGACAGAACGATGCCGGTGGCTCGATGCAGGATCGAGGTGGCCATCTGGATCTGCCAGCGATACACCTGCAGGTGCGGAGAAAGGGGGCGGGGTCTGTTCGCCATTCGCTGACTCATTATCTCGGCTGGGCGGCGGTTGCCGCGTTGGCTGACGCTGCTCAGAAATCGATGCAGCGACCGTTTTTCTCCCAATCGCCGTAACGCACCGGATCAAGTCCGCCGCGTCCGCCGATTTCCTGCGGCACCGGTCCGGCCTCGGGAAGCGGCTGCTTCTCCGTTTCCGGCAGGGGTTCGGTTCCGTCCTCGGGAGTGGGGGTTGTTTGGCCTATCATGATCGGTCTCGCAACGCACAAATTTTAGTCCCCGTTCACGTGTCTGACAACCTCGCCCCTCTTTTCAGCGGTTTGCGCACACTGCGCCGGCCGCAGGTGCTGGGCCTTTCCGGCCCGGATGCGGCCGCCTTCGCCCAGGCCCAGTTCGCCAACGACGTCCTGTCCCTGGCCGACGGCCACTGGCAGTGGAACGCCTGGCTCACCGCCAAGGGCCGCGTGCTGGCGGTCTTCCAGCTGCTGCGCCTGGATGCGGAACACCTGCTGCTGGTCTGCCACGACGGCGGCGTCGAGGCGATGGCCGAACAGCTGCGGCGCTTCGTGTTCCGCCGCAAGGCAATCCTCTCGCCTACCGCCGCGCTTTCCGTCCAGGCCGCCTTCCAGCCACCCGTGCAGGCGCGCGGCGCGGCACTGGCCCGCCTCGCCGATGGCGCGATCGAGCTGGACGTCGGCAGCGCCGCGCACCCGCGCACGCTGCGCCTGGTCGAAACCGGCGATGCCGCGTACGAGGAAACGGCGGAACTGGCCTGGCGCCAGTCCGACCTGCGTTTCGGCCTGCCGCGGCTGGACGAATCGCAGCGCGAGCAGTGGACGCCGCAGCAGCTGGGCCTGGACCGCCTGTCGGCCTACAGCGTGAAGAAGGGCTGCTACCCCGGCCAGGAAATCGTGGCCCGCACCCATTTCCTGGGCAAGGCCAAGCGTTCGCTGGTGCTGCTGCATACCGCCAGTCCCGGCACCGCCGGCGACGCGGTGACCCAGGCCGGCGCCGGCATCGGCACCATCGCCAGCAGCGCCGGCGCGCTGGCCCTGGCCGTACTGCCGCTGGACCTGCCCGAAGGCGGACTGGAAGTGGGCGGCGGACAGGCCGCACGCCTCGACCTGCTCGACGGCCTGGCGCGCTGATGCGATCGACCGCCAGCGCCGGCGACCGGAGTTCCGGCGCGGCGTAGCCGGGTCCGCTACGTCCCGGGCTCCAGGCGCAGGCCGCTGCCCGCCTCGAAGAAATGCAGCGCCGCGGACGCGACCGCCACGGCGATCCCCTCGCCCACCGCCGGCAGCGCCTGCGGCGGCACCCGCATCACCAGTGGCCGCGCGCCAAGGCGCAGGTTCACGAACATCTCGTTGCCGACCGGTTCGATGCCTTCGATGACCGTGCCGAACGCGGCGCCGCCGCTGGCCGGCTGCAGGTGCTCCGGACGGATGCCGACCACCACCTCGCGCCCGGCCCATGCCGGCGGCACCGGCGGGCGGCCGAGCGGCACCTGCCCGCCCCCGTCGAGGGCCAGCTCCAGCGCGCCGTCGGCCAGCGCCTGCAACCGCCCCTTGAGCGTGTTCATGGCCGGGCTGCCGAGGAACCCGGCGACGAACAGGTTGGCCGGCCGCTCGTACAGCGCCATCGGCGTGTCGATCTGCTGGATCACGCCGTCGTTGAGCACCACGATGCGCTGCCCCAGGGTCATCGCCTCGACCTGGTCGTGGGTGACGTAGATCATGGTCGTGCCCAGCGTACGGTGCAGCTGCGCGATCTCGGTGCGCACCGAATGGCGCAGCTTGGCGTCGAGGTTGGACAGCGGCTCGTCCAGCAGGAACACCGCCGGCTCGCGCACCAGCGCGCGCCCCAGCGCCACGCGCTGGCGCTGGCCGCCGGACATCGCGCGCGGCAGCTTGTCGAGCATGCCCGCCAGGCCGAGCATGTCGGCGGCGGCCTGCACGCGGCGGGCGATCTCGGCCTTGTCGTGCCCGCGCAGCTTCAGCCCGAAGGCCAGGTTCTCGGCCACGGTCATGTGCGGGTACAGCGCGTAGTTCTGGAACACCATGGCGATGTCGCGGTCCTTCGGCGCCACGTCGTTGACCACGCGCCCGCCGATGGACAGCGTGCCGGCGCTGATCTCCTCCAGCCCGGCCACCATGCGCAGCAGGGTGGACTTGCCGCAGCCCGAAGGCCCCACCAGCACCATCAGCTCGCCGTCGGCGATGTCGAAACTGGCCCCGTGCACGGCGACCTGGCCGTTGTCGTAGACCTTGCGCACTCCGTCGAACCGCACGTCCGCCATCGCCTGCCTCACTCCACCGACCGCGCCAACGGCGACCGGCGCAGCGGAAGGCGGCAGCCGCCGCCATCGCCGCCGGGACGGTCGCTCCCGAATACGAATACAGTGGAAACATTCTGCCACGCAAACGTTTTCCCATGGCACCATCAGCGGCCCGCGGTTTCCGCCACGGAAGCCCGCGCCAGTCCGCTTCCGCGGGCGCGGGAAGGCCCCGCCGGCATCGGCCCCGCACCGCCTTTCTCCCGTCGCGCGCAGGCGCCGGCGCAGGCCGCGGAACCCTCAACGGAACGACAACCAGAACATAGCGAAGGGCGATTGACAACGATGTCACCAGAACACGAAACTCGAGCCATGCACGACACCCTCCTCCTGTTCGGTGCCACAGGCGATCTGGCCCAGCGCTATCTGTTCCCTTCCCTGTTGCGCCTGCTGGGTGACGGCCTGCTTCCGGAGGATTTCCGGGTGCGCGCGATGGCGCTGTCGCCGCACGACACGGAGAAATTCCACGACATCCTGCGCCCGCGGCTGGAGCAGGCGCTGCCGCAGGCGAGCCTGGACGACATCAACAACCTGCTGCGGCGCATCGACTACCGCTCGGTGGACCTGCGCGACCCCGGCTCGATCGCCGACGCGGTGCGCGAGTTCAACGACCGCCGCTGCGTGAGCTACCTGTCGATCCCGCCCGGCCTGTACATCTCCACCTGCGAGGGCCTGGCCCTGGGCGGCGCGCTGAGCGCGCCGCACCGGCTGATGCTGGAGAAGCCGATCGGTTCGGACAGCGCCAGCGCCGAGGAAATCCTGCGGTCGATCGGCGCGCTGATCGACGAGGACCGTGTGTTCCGCATCGACCACTACCTGGGCAAGGCGGCGGTGCAGAACCTGATGGCGCTGCGCTTCGGCAATACCCTGCTGGAGGCGGTGTGGAACCGCAACTACATCGAATCGGTGCACATCATGGTGGCCGAGAGCGATGGCGTGGACGGCCGCGACTCGTATTACTCGCGTTCCGGCGCGATGCGCGACATGGTGCAGAGCCATATCCTGCAGCTGCTGTGCCTGGTGGCGATGGAGCCGCCGGCCTCGCTGGAAGCCGACCGCATCCGCGACGAGAAGGTCAAGGTGCTGCGCGCGCTGCGTCCGCTCGACGCGCGCCATGCGGCCAAGGACAGCGTGCGCGGCCGCTATACCGCCGGCACCATCAACGGCCAGCCGGCGCAGGCCTACCAGCCGCCGGAAGGCAGCGAGGCCGAAACCTTCGTCGGCGTCACCGCGCACATCGACAACTGGCGCTGGGCCGGCGTTCCGTTCCATCTGGTCACCGGCAAGCGGCTGCCCGAGCGCACCACCCGCATCGAGGTCAACCTCAAGCCGGTCACGCACTGGCTGTTCGAGCGCCCCGACCGCCGCCACGCCCTGCCCAACCGGCTGACCTTCCAGCTGCAGCCGCAGGAGAATATCCAGCTGGGGCTGATGAGCTCGCTGGCCGGCCCGGAATGGGGCGCGCTGGAACTGCAGCCGCTGGAGCTGGAACTGTCGGTGCCGACCGGCCTGCACCGCCGCATCGCCTACGAGCGCCTGTTCCTGGATGCGTTCAACGGCAACCATGCTCTGTTCGTGCGCGACGACGAAGTGCGCGCGGCCTGGGCCTGGATCGACAGCGTGAGCGATGCCTGGAAGGCGGCCAACCTGCCGATGGAACCCTACCCGGCCGGCAGCTGGGGGCCGGACCAGGCCCACCTGTTCCTGCCCGCGGCCATCGTCGCCGACAACCGCACGGACAACGCGCTGTGAACGCCGCCGCGGAACACGTGCTGGTCGCCGACATCGGCGGCACCAATGCGCGCTTCGCGCTGGCCGACACCAACGCCGCCGTTCCACTGGACCAGGGCAGCATCGGCGAGTACCCGGTGGCACGCTTCCCCTCGCTGGCCGAGGCCGCCGCCTGCTACGTTCAGGAACGCGGCGCCAGGGTGCGCAGCGGCGTGTTCGCCGTCGCCGGACGCGTGGACGGCGACGAGGCCCGCATCACCAACCACCCGTGGGTGATCTCGCGCTCGCGCACCGCCGCGCAGCTGGGACTGCAGCGGCTGCACCTGATCAACGACTTCGTCGCCCAGGCGATGTCGGTGGCGCTGCTGCGCACGCCGGACGTCGTGCAGATCGGCGGCGCCGCCTGGCAGCCGGCCGCGCCGTCGGTGCCGCGCAACTACTGCGTGATCGGCCCGGGCACCGGGCTGGGCGTGGGCGGCCTGCTGGTCCGCGACGGCCGCCACTATCCGCTGGCGACCGAGGGCGGCCATGCCAGTTTCGCGCCGACCACGCCCGAGCAGATCCGCATCCTGGAAATCCTCACCCAGCAGTTCGGCCGCGTCTCCAACGAGCGGCTGATCTGCGGCCCCGGCCTGGTCAACCTGCACCGCACGCTGAGCGAGATCGCCGGCCAGGACCCCGGCCAGCTGCAGCCGGCCCAGGTCAGCGAACGCGCCGCCGCCGGCGACCCGGTCGCCCTGCGCGCGATCGAGGTGTTCATGGACATCTTCGGCGCCGTCGCCGGCGACGCCGTGCTGGTGCAGGGCGCCTGGGACGGCGTGTTCCTGACCGGCGGGCTGGTGCCGCGGCTGCTCGGGCCGCTGCAGCATTCCGGGTTCCGCAGCCATTTCGAGAACAAGGGCCGCTTCACTGCGACGCTGTCGCAGGTGCCGTCGCTGGCCATCGTCCACCCCTGTCCCGGCCTGCTCGGTGCGGCCGCCTACGCACTGGACCTGGAGCAGGCTCCCAACGGAGCATCCGCATGAGCGCCCTTTCCGAACGCCTTGCCCTGATCCGCCATTCCGACGAAGAGGAATGGACCGAGAGCGTGGCCCGCGAAATGGCCACGGTCCTCGGCCACGAGATCGGCCAGCGCGGCCGCGCGCGCATGCTGCTGTCCGGCGGCACCACGCCGGCGCCGGTCTACGAGATGCTGGCCGAGCAGCCGCTGGAATGGGCGCGCGTGGAAGTGGGCCTGGCCGACGAGCGCTGGCTGTCGCCGCAGGACCGCGACAGCAACGCCTGGCTGGTGCGGCACAGCTTCCTCAACCAGGCCGAGGGTGCGCATTTCGACCCGCTGGTGCGGGTCGGCAAATCGCTGGCCGAATGCGTGCACGACGCCAACCTGCAGGCCGAGCATTCACAGCCGGCCTGCCTGGTGGTGCTTGGCATGGGCAACGATGGCCATACCGCCTCGCTGTTCCCCGGCTCGCGCGACCTGGAGCGCGCCCTGCACGGCAGCAAGCCGTACGCGGCACTGGACGCCAGCGGCTGCCCGGTGGCCAAGGACTGGCACCTGCGCATCACCCTGACCCCGCGCGGGCTGGCCGCCATCGGCACCCGCCTGCTGCTGCTACGCGGCAAGCAGAAGCTGGAGGTGCTCGAAGCCGCGCTCGCCTCCGGCGACGTGCACCGCTACCCGGTACTGGCCGCCATCGACGCGCCGGGCACGAAACTGCGCGTGCACTGGTGCGCGTGAAGGCCGGGAACGGGGAACAGGGAGGCGGGAATGGAAGATCGCCTGGTCTGCCCGGCACGGCCCAATGATCCAGACCCGGCCTCGCCGTCCACTTTCCCTTGTCCCCTGCCCCGCCGCTCCCGCTACCCCCTTCCCCTTTCCCCGCGCGTAATGCCATGAGCCTGCATCCGAAAATCCACGCCATCACTGAACGCATCCGCCAGCGCAGCGCCCCGTCGCGCGCGGCCTACCTGGCGGGCATCGAGGCCGCGCTGCGCGAGGGCCCGTTCCGTTCGCGCCTGAGCTGCGGCAACCTGGCCCACGCCTTCGCCGCCTGCGGCCCGACCGACAAGGGCCGGCTGCGCGGCGACGTGACGCCCAACCTGGGCATCATCACCGCCTACAACGACATGCTTTCGGCGCACCAGCCGTTCGAGCACTACCCGCAGCTGATCCGCGACGCCGCGCGCGAACTGGGCGCCACCGCGCAGGTGGCCGGCGGCGTGCCGGCGATGTGCGACGGCGTCACCCAGGGCCGCGGCGGCATGGAGCTGTCGCTGTTCTCGCGCGACATCATCGCCCAGGCCACCGCCATCGGCCTAAGCCACGACATGTTCGACGCCACCATCCACCTGGGCGTGTGCGACAAGATCGTGCCGGGCCTGCTGATCGGCGCGCTCGCGTTCGGCCACCTGCCGGCGGTGTTCGTGCCGGCCGGGCCGATGACGCCTGGCATTCCCAACAAGAAGAAGGCCGAGGTACGCGAGCGCTACGCCGCCGGCGAGGCGACCCGTGAGGAGCTGCTGCAGGCCGAGTCCGATTCCTACCACGCGCCGGGCACCTGCACCTTCTACGGCACCGCCAACTCCAACCAGGTGCTGCTGGAAGCGATGGGCGTGCAGCTGCCGGGCGCCTCCTTCGTCAACCCCGAACTGCCGCTGCGCGACGCGCTGACCCGCGCCGCCACCGCGCGCGCGCTGGAAATCTGCGCGCTGGGCGACGACTTCCGGCCGCTGGGCCGGCTGATCGACGAGCGCGCCATCGTCAACGCCGTCGTCGCGCTGATGGCCACCGGCGGCTCCACCAACCACACCATCCACTGGATCGCGGTGGCGCGCGCGGCCGGCATCGTGCTGACCTGGGACGACATGGACCAGCTCTCGCAGATCGTGCCGCTGCTGGCGCGCGTCTACCCCAACGGCGAGGCCGACGTGAACCGCTTCGCCGCCGCCGGCGGCCCGGGCTTCGTATTCCGCGAACTGATGGATGCCGGGCTGATGCACGGCGACCTGCAGACCATCGCCGAGGGCGGCATGCGCGCCTACGCGCAGGAACCGCGGCTGATCGACGGCAAGGTCGTCCATGTGCCGGCCGTCGAACGCAGCGCGGATACCGAGGTGGTGCGCCCGGCCGCCGAGCCGTTCGAGGCCCAGGGCGGGCTGCGCCTGCTCAAGGGCAACGTCGGCAGTTCGCTGATCAAGCTGTCGGCGGTGAAGCCGCAGTACCGCACGATCGAAGCGCCGGCCGTGGTGGTGGACGCGCCGCAGGCGCTGAACAAGCTGCATGCCGCCGGCGCCCTGCCGCAGGATTTCGTCGCCGTGGTGCGCTATCAGGGACCGCGGGCGAACGGCATGCCGGAACTGCATTCGCTGGCGCCGCTGCTGGGCCTGCTGCAGAACCAGGGCCGGCGCGTGGCGCTGGTCACCGACGGCCGCCTGTCCGGCGCCTCGGGCAAGATTCCCGCCGCCATCCACGTCACCCCCGAAGCCGCGCGCGGCGGCCCCATCGCCCGCATCCGCGAAGGCGACATCGTCCGCCTGGACGGCGAGGCTGGCACGCTGGAAGTACTGGTGGACGCCACCGAATGGGCGGCGCGCGGCATCGCCGCCAACACCGCGCCGGCCGGCAACGACCTGGGCCGCAACCTGTTCGCGATGAACCGCCGCATCGTCGGCCCGGCCGACCAGGGCGCCATCTCGATTTCCTGCGGCCCGGCGCGGCCCGATGGCGGCGTCTGGGAATACGACGCCGAATACGAACTCGGCCACGACGCCGCCGCCGCGGCGGCCCCGCACGAAGCCAAGGACGCCTGACCCTCGCAGGCCGCGTCGCGGCCCGCTCCACCGGAACAACGCCATGACCATCGCCCAGCACCAGGATCGCGCCGAACACCTGCTCACCGCCGCCGGTATCCTGCCCGTCGTCACCGTCCACACCCTCGACCAGGCGCGCGCGGTCAGCGCCGCCCTGCTGGAAGGCGGCCTGCCGGCCATCGAACTGACCCTGCGCACGCCGGTGGCGATGGAAGCGCTGGCCATGCTCAAGCGCGAGCTGCCCGACGTGGTGGTGGGCGCCGGCACGGTGCTGACCGTCGAGCAGATGCGCCAGGCCATCGACACCGGCGCCGACTTCCTGGTGACCCCGGGCACGCCGGCGCACATGGCCGACGCGCTGGCCACCGCGCCGCTGCCGGTGGTGCCGGGCGCGGCCTCGCCCACCGAACTGCTGGCGCTGCTGGCGCGCGGCTTCCGCGTCTGCAAGCTGTTCCCGGCCACCGCCGTGGGCGGGCTGGCGATGATCAAGGGCGTGGCCGGTCCGATTCCCGAACTGAAGCTGTGCCCCACCGGCGGCATCACCGAAGCCACCGCGGCCGACTATCTCGGCCAGAAGAACGTGCTCTGCATCGGCGGCTCGTGGATGGTGGCCGACGCCTGGATCCGCAACGGCCAGTGGGACGAGGTACGGAAATCCGCCGCCGCCGCGGCCGCCATCGTGCGTTCGGTGCGCGCCGGCTGAAGCGACGCCGGCCGAAGGCGATTGCCGGAGAAGTGCGCTCCGGCCCGGCCCCATCAGACGTCGCGGGCGTCCAGTCGCAGCATCAGCACCAAGGGCTGCAGCGGCGACTGCTCGAAGCCATGATGCTCATAGAACCCCTGCGCCCGCTCGTGCAGGGCGTGCACCAGCAGGGCGCGCACACCGGCGTGCGCGGAGATGCCGATCACGCGCCGGACGGCATCCATCAGCAGGTCGCCCCCCAGGCCAAGACCTTGCGCCGGCCTGTCCACCGCAAGACGCCCCAATACGATGGCCGGCACCGGATCGGGCATGTTGCGCCGGACCCTTCCTGGTGCGAGCTCATGCGAGATCGCGCCTGCGGCCAGCGCGTAATAGCCGCGCACGACGTTGTCCGCATCGGCCACCACGAAGGTACGGCTGGCACCGCCCATCTGGTTGACCAGGGCGCGTTTTTTCAGCCAGGCGTCGAGTCCGCTTTCGCCACTGTCGAAACCGTCAAGCCTATGCGTGGCCGCCAGCGGTACCGGCTCGGCCAACGGCAGGCGCATCAACGCTTTTCCCAGACCGGCGTGCGCGCCAGCAAGCGTTCCAGAGCGGGATTCGGCTTGGGCGGCGCATCCAGCATCGCCACGAACTGCGCGAACTTCTCCGCGTCCAGGGTGAAGAACACCTGGTCCAGCACCACTTCGCGCGCGCGCTGGCAGGCGGTTTCCAGCATGAAATCGGAACGGCTCTTGCCCAGCAGGCTCGCGGCCTGGTCGATCAGGTCGCGCTGCTCGGGCAAGGCACGCAGGTTGATGGCGGCGGCACGCATGGGCCGAGCCCTCCAATACACAAAAGATATACAGATGCTGCGCCGACGTATATCCATTGTCAATACAAACTGACGGACACCCATGCAAAGGCCGGTGTATCCGCCTTCAACCCCTCACCAACCGGAGCAGTTGCCTGCCACGTACTGGCCAGCGCTGGCAGCGCTACTGCATGGCGAGCGCGCTGGCGGCCGGCGAACAGGGCTTGCAGTGCCGACCGGCCCCGGCGGGGGCCGGCTCAGCGCCGGGCACGCTCGCTGCGCCGCAGCTCCGCCGGAATCTCGATCTCGACCGTCGCCGGCAGCGCCATGATGCGCAGTTCGTTGCCCGACCACGTGGCCGGTTCGCCATTGATGCGGGCCTCGCCCGGCGCGCCCTCGTACGGCCACGGCAGCACCAGCCCGCCCACCGGGAGGCGCAGGCCGTCGCCGAGCTGCAGGGTCAACTGCCGGTCGCCGCGCGCCAGCGAATAGCGCAGCGGGCCCTGCGCGGTGCGCAGCCCGTCGATGGCGATGCCCTTGCCCGCCAGCCACGGCGCCGGCACGCCAGCGGCGAGCACGATGGCGTCGTCGATCTCGCGTTCGTAGGCGAACATGTCCAGCGCCGAGCGCACGAAATCCGAGGCCACCCAGGCGTGCGGCAGGTCGCCGACGAAGAACGGCGTGCGCGGCGTCGATGACACCACTTCGGCCCACTGGTTCCAGGCCGGCGGCGCACGGTCCCTGAAGAAGAACTCGCTGGCCTCCCACGCCCGCTCGCGCCAGCCCAGGCGCACGAAGGCGCCGACGTTGCGCCATTCGTACGGGGTGTAGTCCTTCCACTGGCGCTTGCCGTCGCGGCGTTCGACGAACTGCCGCCAGTAGCGCTCGAAGGTGTTGTCCAGCGCCGGCTGCGGCAGGCGGCCCTGCTCGCCGCCCGGCGCCAGCGCGATGGTGGTCGAGGTCGCATCGAAGTCGCCCAGTTCCACCGAACCCGGCAGGTAGTCGATGCGGTGCGCGGCCATTGCCGCGCGCAGCGAGTCGTCCAGGTCCTGGCGGAACTGGTCGCGAGCACCGGCCATCGCTTCGGCCTCGGTTTCCAGCCCCAGCGCCACGGCCATGTCGGCCGCGTCCTTGTAGCCGCGCAGCGCCCAGAAATCGTCCCAGTACGAATGCACCGGCTTGGCCGAATAACCCTCGTGGCTGATCGAGGCCGGCATCATTCCGTAGAAGCCCGGGTTGCGCGCGCGGTTTTCATCGGTGCGCTCGCCCAGCCGCAGGTCTTCCATGTAACCCCAGGCCGCCAGCACGTGCGGCCACATGCGCCGCAGGAAGTCCTGGTCGCCGGTGTGGCGCCAGTATTCGGCGATGGCATGGATCAGCTCGCCATGGCTGTCGTTCTCCGGCACCGGGTCGCTGCCGCGTGCGTCCACGCAGCACGGCACCATGCCGCTGTCGAACTGGTACGGCGCATACCAGTCCAGGTACTGCCGCACCGCGTCCTCGCGACCCAGCCGCAGCAGCCCTTCGGAAATCATCGCGCCGTCGCGGATCCAGCTGCGCGCGTACGAGCGCGTGCCCGGCTGCAGGCTCGGCCCCACCCGCGAGATCAGCATGTGCGCCAGCGCGGTGCGCAGCGTGTCGGCCAGCGGCTGGCCGGCCTCGGGCAGCTGCAGGCGCACCTGGTCCAGCTTCTGCCGCCACATCGCCGCGACCTGCTGCTGTGCCTTGTCGGCGTCGAACCCGGCCGGCATCGACCAGGCGCCGGTCTGCGGCAGCACCAGCGCGACCTCGCGGCTCTGCCCCGGTTCCAGCTTCCACGTATAGAGCAGCGCGCCCGATGCCAGGCCGGTCGGGTCGTTGACTTCGCGCGTGCCCGGCAGGGTCTTGCCCGCCAGGTGGGTGACGTCGAACTTGCTGTCGAAAGCGCTGGCGAATCCGGCGTCGGGCGCGGTCGCGGCGAACACACGTGGCTGGCCGTTGACCGCGACCTGTGCGCCCTGGACCGCCAGCCGCTCGATCCGGCTCACGCCGCCGACGGTGTTGAGGAACTGGCTCGGCGGATTGACCTGGAACGGCCGCACCGCCAGCGCCAACCGATATTCGTGCGCCACCTTGTCGGGGTTGTGCAGCCGGTAGCGAGCCACCAGCTGCGCCTGCTCGGGACGGCCCTGCACGAAGCCGGTCACCTGCAGGCCGAGCTTGTCGTGCTTCCATTCGACCGAGGGTATCGGCAGGTAGCCGTCCTGCAGGCGCTGGCTGGCGGCCACGTCGGCCCAGCCCAGCACCTTGCCATCCAGCACCACGAACGGCTCGACGCTGAAGCCGGCGCGCGCCGCTTCCAGCGCGCCATCCTCGCCCATCAGCGCCTGCTCGCGGCCGCCATCCAGGCCCAGCAGGGTCCAGTACGGCTGCTCGCCGGAAAAGCCGCGCGGCAGCGAACCGCGCGGCAGGTCGCGCGCCACCGAGCGCACGAAATCGTTGGGCGTGTCGGCGAAGTCCAGCGGCTTCAGGCTGATATCGCGGATGCCATAACGCCAGTTGGGGCCGTCGACCAGGTCGAAACGCAGGTAGCGCGCCTCGGTCTCGGGCAGCGCCAGCCAGTCGCGCCCGCCGCCGCCGGCGCCCACCTCGCGCAGCTTGCGCCAGTCGCGCCCGTCGCGCGAGGCCTGCACCACGTAGCGCGACGCTTCCAGCCCCGGTACCCACTGGATCACCGCGCCGCCGAACTCGCGCACCTTGCCCAGGTCCAGGCTGACGGTCTGCTGCTTGACCCCGCCGCTGATCCACACCGTGTCCGGCCTGCCGTCGGCGATGCGCTGCTGCAGCGCGGTGGCGGTGTCGGCGATCACGGTGGCGGTCAGCGCCGAGGTGTCTTCCTTCGGCAGCGGCTGCAGCGTGAGCTGGTCGAAGCACACCGTGCCCTTGCCGCCGACCTTGCTGTAGACGGTGAACTCCACCGCCGCGCTGCGGCGCAGGACCTTGTCCGGGTCCGGGCCCCAGGCCTTCTCGATGTGGCGCTTTCGGTAGTCCACCTGCGTCCAGTTCTTCGGGAAGCGATAGCCGGGGCGGTTGACCCACCACACGTTGTCGCCGCTGGCGTCGACCAGCTTGAACTGCAGGTCGTTGGCCGGCGAATCGCCGCGCAGGCCGAAGGACACCTGGTAGTTCTCCGGCCAGGTGACGTCCAGCGGGCGGCGGATGCCGGCATAGCCGGAGACCTCGTGGAAGTCGTAGTCCAGGCACAGCGCGCGCCCGCCGCTGCCGCTCACCGGCCGCAGCGAGCCGCTGACCTGCGGCGAGGTGATCAGCTGCCAGGCGCCGATGTCGTCGAACCTGGCCAGCACCCGGCCGCTGCCCGCGGCCGCCTGTCCGTCTGCGGCCAGCAGCATCGCGGTGGAAAGCAGCAGGACGGCGGGGAGCGTGTTCATCGCGGGAGATCTCGGTGCGGGGTCGGCGGCCAGTGCGGGATTTTCGCAGAACTGAAGGCCGGCGCAGCGGCGGCGACGCCCTGCCCGGCCGCCGCTGGCGGGGCGTTGGCCGAGGCGCGCGGCGATGCGCCGCAGGCGCGCCGGCTCACCCCTTCACGCTGCCCAGCAGCAGGCCCTGGATGTAGTAGCGCTGCAGCAGCAGGAACAGCGCCAGCACCGGCAGCACGGTGATCACCGCACCGGCCATCATCATTTCCACGTCCATGATGTGCTCGCGCGAGAGCGAGGCCAGCGCCACCGGCAGGGTGTAATGCTCCTGGTCGGTGAGCACGATCAGCGGCCACATGAAGTCGTTCCATGCGCCCATGAAGGTGAAGATCGCCAGCGTCACCAGCACCGGCTTGAGCATGGGCAGCACGATCTGGAAGAAGATGCGCGCCTCGCTGGCACCGTCGATGCGCGCGGCCTCCAGCAGTTCGTCGGGAATCGAGCGCGCGTACTGGCGCACCAGGAAGATGCCGAACACGCTGGCCAGCGCCGGCACCACCACCCCGCCCCAGGTGTTGACCAGCCCCAGCTGCTTCATCAGCAGGAACAGCGGCAGCATCGCCACCTGCGCCGGGATCACCAGCGCCGCCAGCAGCGCCTGGAACACCCGCTCGCGGCCGGCGAAGCGCAGCTTGGCGAAGGCATAGCCGGCCAGCGTGTTGAACAGCAGCGAGCCCAGGGTGATGGCCACCGACATGCCCAGGCTGTTGAGGAAGTTGCCGGCCATGCCGGTGCGCGCGAACAGCGCGCGGTAGTTGCCGGTGGTGAGCTGCGCCGGCAGCAGCGGCGGCGGGAACTGCGAGGCCTGGCCGCTGGGCATGAACGACACCGACACCATCCACGCCAGCGGCGCCAGGCTGACGAAGGCCAGCAACAGCAATGCGCCGTTGATCCACCAGCCCCAGACGCGCGATTGGCCGATCTCGCCGCTCATACCAGTTCCTTGCGCTTGCCGTAGCGCAGCATCAGCGTGGTCACGCCGAGGATGATCAGGAACAGCAGGAACGCCACCGCCGAGGCGCGACCCAGGTTCCACCACTTGAAGCCTTCCTCGAACATGAAATACAGCACGCTCACCGTGCTCTGCAGCGGATCGCCGCGGGTCATCACGTAGGGCTCGGCGAACAGCTGGAAATAACCGGATACGGTGATCACCCCGACCACCAGCAGCACCGGCCCGAGCATCGGCAGGGTGATGTGCAGGAACTGCTTCCAGCGCGACGCGCCGTCGATGCGCGCGGCCTCGTACAGGTCGCGCGGGATGGCCTGCAGCCCGGCCAGGAAGATCACCATGTTGTAGCCGAAGTTCTTCCACACCGCGAACAGGATGATGGTCGGCATCGCCCAGTGCGGATCGCCCAGCCAGTCCACCGGGTCGATGCCGGCATGGCCCAGCGCCCAGTTCACCAGCCCGTAGCGGGTATGGAACAGGTAGCGCCAGATCACCGCCACCGCCACCAGCGTGGTCACCACCGGCGCGAACAGCGCGGTGCGGAACATCGCCCGCAAGCGCGCCACCGGCGCGTTGAGCAGCATCGCCGCGCCCAGCGACAGCGCGATGGACAACGGCACGCCCAGCACCACGAAATACGCGGTGTTGCCCAGCGACTTCCAGAACATCGGCGTGCGCAGCAGGTCCAGGTAGTTGTGCAGGCCGACGAAGCGCAGGTTGTGCGGGTCGGCCAGCGCGTACAGGTCGAAGTCGGTCAGGCTCAGCGCCAGCGCCGCCAGCACCGGCAGGCCGAAGAACACGCCGATCACGATCAGCGCCGGCGCGGCGAACACCCAGCCGGCGAGCGGGCGCCGCTTCATTGCCCCGCCTCTGCGCGTTGTTGTTCGACGATCCAGCGCCGCTTGGCGAGGATGTCGTCCACGCGCGCGTCCAGCCGCCTGACCGCGGTGTCCTGGTCCAGCCCGCCGCGCACCACCTGCTCGGTGACGATGCGCATCTCCTGGGCGATGCGCTCCCATTCCAGCACCTTGGGCGTGGGCTTCACCCGCTCCAGCTGCTCGCCGAACGCGGCCGCCAGCGGGTCCTCGGCCAATGCCGCGCTCTTCCACACGCTGCGGCGCGGCGGCAGGTCGCCGATGAGGGCGTGGAAACGCTGCTGCACCACCGGCCGCGACAGGAACTCGACCAGCTTCCACGCCGCCTGCTTGTGCCGGGACGACTGGAAGATCACCAGGCTGGTGCCGCCGGCGATGCCGGCGCCCGGCCCATGCGGCCCCGGCAGCGGCGCGGTGCCCCACTCGCCTTGCAGCGACGCCGGCTGGCGTTGCCGGAACTCGCGGATGTTCCAGGGCCCGGACAGGTAGAACACGGTGAAGCCGCGGAAGAATTCGTCCCAGACGTTGGAGATCTGCGTCTCGGACATCTTCGGTGCCCAGCCCTGCTCGAACAGGGTGGCGTAGAAATCCAGCGCGCGGCGGAAGCCGGGGCTCTGGAAATTGCCACGGGTATCGTGGTCGCGCAGCAGCGGATCGTCCTGCTGCAGGGCCAGCGACAGCTGCGGCTCGAACTCGTTGAGCGGCATCAGCACCGGATAGCGGTCCGGGCCGATCACGTTCTTCAGCGCGGCGTTCATCCGCGCCCACTCGGCCCAGTCGCGCGGCGGATGGTCGTAGCCGGCCTGGCGCAGCAGGTCCTTGCGGTAGAACAGCAGCCGCGTGTCCACGTACCAGGGAATGCCGACCAGTTCGCCATCGACCACGTTGGTATCCCAGATGCCGGGGAAATAATCGTCAGGCACGACCTCGCGCGACGCGGCCACGTAGGGCTGCAGCGGCGTGAGCGCGCGCAGCGTGGCGAATTCGGGAATCCAGGTGTTGCCGAGCTGGCAGAGGTCCGGCAGCCCGTCGGCCGCGTAGGCGGTCAGCAGTTTCTCGTGCGCCGCGGTCCACGGGATGTTCTGCACCTCGACGCGGATGCCGGGATTCTCCGCCTCGAACTCGCGCACCAGTTCGCCTACCACCTCGGCCTCGCGTCCCATCGCCCAGAAGCGCAGGGTGATGCCTTCCGGCGGCCGCGCACAGCCGGCCAGCAGGAGCAGGCACAACAGCGCGGGCAGGCGCAGCATCACCGGCCCCCGGCCTACTGCGGCCGAGGCGCGGGCTTGTCCGCCGCCTTCTGCTCCTGCGCGGCGGCGGCGCGCGACTCGGCGATGCCCACCGCCCGCGCGGCGGCGGCCTTGTCGTCCTTCTGCAGCGGCTGCCACTCCTGCCCTTCCGGCAGCAGCCAGCCGCCGCTGAAGCCGGCGCGCTCCAGCCCCTTGCGGATGTAGGGATTCTTCTTCATCACGTTCCAGACGAACTCGTCGCGGTAGTTGGCGATGCCGGCCAGTATCGGCCCCTGGTCGATGGCGATGTAGTCGCTGGCCACCCAGCCGCGCTCCGGGATCAGGCGCCCGGTCTTGAGCGGGATGTCGTAGTTGAAGCTGGGGTTGAACGAATCCAGGAAACCATAGCTCGAATACAGGTAGTCGCCATAGCGCCGGTGCATTTCCTGCGTGGCCGGAATCACCACTTCCGGCGCGAACGGCAGCGAGGAGATGGCCGCCGACGGCACGATGGTGCCGTCGTCGAAATTCTCGCGCAGGCCGGCGCCGCGCGCGGAGTAATGGCGGAACTGGCGCTGCTCGCCCTTGTAATCCTGGGTGGTGTTCTGCGGGCCGTCGCCGGCGGTCAGGCCCCAGACGTTCTCGCCATAGTCCTTCCACTGCATCGGGTTGGCGATGGCGTACTCGCGCTGGGCCAGCGTGGCGCGGCGGCTGTTGAGGAAGTAGTCGATGCCGCGCTCGCGCATGTAGGCGTCCTGGATGTCGCGGAAGTCGATCCAGACGTGGCTGTACTGGTGGCCGAACAGCGGGCCGAAGGAGAGGTATTCCTGGCCCTGGAACACGCCCCAGTCGTTGTCGTAGGTGCGCGTCCACACCGTCCACGCATCGGGCTGCACCGGATGCGTCGGCGAGCCCAGCGCGAGCACGTAGAGCATCATCGCTTCGTTGTAGCCCATCCAGTCGTGCTGGATGAAGCCGCTCTCGGGGAACCAGCCCATCGACACCAGCGGCTTGTTGCGCTGCAGCCACGGCCAGTCCACGCGCCGGTAGATCGTATCGGCGATCTGCCGGATCTCCTTCTCGCGCGCATCGGCGCCGTCGTAGTAGGACTGCGCGAACAGCACGCCCATCAGCAGCAGCGCGGTATCCACGCTCGACAGCTCCACCCAGCTGTCGTAGCGGCGGCCGTCCTGCATGTCGAGGAAGTGGTAGTAGAACCCCTTGTAGCCGGCCTTGCCGGTGCGCTGCGGGCCGGTGGGCACGTCGCGCAGGAAACGCAGCGTGGTCAGGGTGCGGTCCACCGCCTGGGTACGGCTGACCCAGCCGTTCTCGATGCCGACCGGATAGGCGGTCAGGGCGAAACCGACCGAAGCGATGCTGGCGAACGGCCGCGACGGATAACGGTCCGGGGTCAGCCCGTTCTGCTCGTTGGTCGTATCCCAGAAGAACTGGAACGTGCGCCGCTCGATGTCGTCGAACAGCGGCGGCAGTTCGGGTTTCATCGGCCGCGGCGGCAGGTCCGCCTCGATCAGGATCACCTGCGGCAGCACTTTGGGCGCCGGCTCGGGCGCCTTGCCGCAGCCGCCCAGCAGGCCAAGCGCGAGGCCCGCGGCGGTGCACAGCAGCAGCTTGGTGGTACGCGGGATGCTCAAGACGCTTTCCGTTGGGTGGAGCCGTGGAACGAAAGGGATGCCTGCGCGCAGGCGGCCCGGCCGCCGTCGCCGGCGGCCGGGAGCGCGGTCTTACCAGTCCAGGCCGAAGGACAGCTTGAAGGTGCGGGTGCTGTACTGGCTCCAGCTGTTGATCACGCCGGTATTCCAGTTCTTCCCGTAGCCCCCCCAGTTGGTCCAGTCGAACACGTTGAGGATATCCGCCCGCACCCGCAGCTTCAGATCGGTGCCGGTGTCCCAGACCTTGGTCAGGGACAGGTCGAACTGCTTGAAGCCCAGCGTGCCGTCCGGCTTGAAGCTGCGGATGGTGATCGGATTGTCCGGGCCCATGTTCGCCGGCCACACGTCCGCCCAGCGCTCGATGGGCGTGGCCAGGGTCAACTTGCCGGACAGGTTGAACCCCCACGGCAGGTCGGTGAAGCCGCTGACCACCAGACGATGCCGCGGCGTCCACGCGCCGTCATACCAGCCGCCCAGCGGGTAGTACCAGCCGTACTCCGGGTTTTCCTCGTGGATGTTCTGCTTGGCGTCGGTGAACGTATAGGCGACGTTGAGGTTCCAGGGGCTCTCGGCGGTATACGGCTTGTCCAGGCCCAGCAGCAGGGCGTTGTTCTTCGACTCGATGCCGTTGACCCCCAGGATCAGCCCGCCCATTCCCGGCACACCACCACCGGTCCACGGGCTGCCGCCGGCGTCGAAGTAGGAACCGTCGCCCCGGCGGTTGCCGCGCAGCAGCAGCAGGCCGTCCTTGTAGCGGATGTGCTGGAGGGTGACCGACGTGTTCCAGTCGTGTCCGGCGAATACCACCGTATTGCGCATGCCGATGCTGAACTGGTCCGAGTACGGTGTCTTCAGTTCGTTGTCGAACATCCACACTTCGCGCCCCGCCCAGCCGCTTGCGCCCTGCGCGATCAGGTAGTCGCGGTCAAGCAGCTGCGGTGTCCACGCCACGCAGTCCGCGGCGGCGACATCGCACGGATGCAGCGGCGTGTCGATCTTCAGTTCGCGGGTCGGGAACGTCGCCTTGGTCTGTTCCAGCTGCAGCGTGTCGAACAGGTTGCGGTCATAGGCGCGGCCGACGCCACCGAACAGCACGTGGCGTTCGTCCCCGCTGAAATCATAGGAGAAGCCGATGCGCGGCTGGATGGCGCTCTTGAACGCCTTGCGGTTGTTGCCGGTGCTGATGAAGCGGTTGACGTCGATGCCGCCCAGCGCCAGCGTCTGCGCGTAGGTCTGGCCCGGCGCGGCGCCCGCCTGCGGATCCTGGGTGTCGAGCGCGTCGAGCACTTCCTGCCCGGTGCGGTAATCCATGTAGGCCGGCGTCTTCTCGTAATCCCAGCGCAGGCCCACGTTCAGGGTCAGGCGTTCGGTCACGTCCCAGTCGTCCTGAAAATAGAGTCCGAACTGTTTGTTCGACGACTTGACCACGCCGCCGCTGGTGCCGGCTACCGGGCTGCCGAAGCGGACGAAGTACGGCGTCTCCCAGTCCTCGCGGACGTCGTAGTAGAACTGCGGGTTGTAGGGCTGCTGCTCGGTGGTGTTCAGCTCCACTTCCTTGTACTTGACGCCGAACTTGATGGTGTGGCCCTCGAAGCCGAAGTAGGTGGTGTCGTTCTGGAACGACCAGCCCTGCTGTCCCTTGTCCTGCAGGCCGCCGTTGCCCGCGCCCATGCGGAAGATCTGCGCGCCGTCGTTGCTGGTGCCGGTGGTCAGCACGTAGCCGTTGCCGTAGTTGACCGGCGCCATGGTCCAATACGCCTTCTCGTGGGTCAGGTGGGCATCGTTGAGCCAGTCCGTCGAGGACCACTGCCAGCGCAGGTCGTAACGGTCCTCGGTCACCCCGACATCGGTGCCGTAGCTGTGCGCGCTCTGCCCGCCTACATTGCTGATGTCGCTTTCCTCACGGCGCTTGAAGGTCAGCTCGACCAGGTTGGCGTCGTTGATCGACCAGTCCAGCTTGCCGAAGTACAGATCCTCCTTGAACGGACTGGAGGTCGGCCGGAACTGGTCGGCGAGTTCGGGCGGCAGCTGGCTGATCAGGAAACCCTGGCCGGGCTCGAGGTCCTGCGGCGACTGGTATTCCTTTGCCTCGTAGCTGACGAAGAAGTGCGCCTTGTCCTGGATGATGGGGCCGCCGAACGCGGCGCCATACTGCTTCTCCGAGGAGCGGATCTTCTCGCCGATTTCCTTCTCGCTTTCGCGTGCGGTGCGCCAATCCTGGTTTGTGTAGTCCCAGAAGAACGAGCCGGAGAAATCGTTGGTGCCGGACTTGGTGACCGCGGTCACCGCCGCCGAGCTGATCTGGTCGTACTCGGCCTTGTAGTTGGAAGTGATGACCTTGTATTCGCCGATGGCCAGCTGCGGAAACGGATTGCCGCGGCTGGAATCCTGCCCGGTGATGCCTCCCTTGATGACGTAATTCTTCTGCCCCACGCCGTCGATGTAGACATTGATGTTGTTCGCGCTCTGCGCGCCGGCACGCAGCTTGGTCGAGCCGTTGCCCGGATCCTGGGTGAAGATCATGCCCGGCACCGTATCGGCGAAAGCCAGGAAGTTGCGCGTGGCCTGCGGCAACGCTTCGATCTGCCGGGGTGTGATGTAGGTGGCGATCTCCGAGGTCTTGGTCTCGATCGGCGCCTGCGCCGTCACCTGCACCGCATCCAGCGTCGTCGCCGCGCCGCTGGCGGTCTCGGCCACGCCGCCGACCCCGAGGTTCACGGTGGCGGTCTGGCCCACCTGCACGGTGATGTTCTGGCTGCTGGTCTTGCCGCCGGCATTGACGTCCACGCGATAGGTGCCCGGTGGCAGGCCGGCCAGCGAATAGCTGCCGCTGGCGGCGCTCTGCACGCTGCGGGTCAAGCCGGTGGCGAGGTTGGTCGCTGTCACCTGCGCCTGGCCGGCCGGCGCGGAGTCGGCCATCACCTGGCCGCGGATGGTGGCGCCGGTGCTCTGCGCGAACGCGGGGGCGGCGCCGAGCACGAGGCAGCTGGCCAGCGCGCAGCTGAGCAGCCTGCGGGCCGGGTGCGTCTTGCGGGTAGCGGGATGGTTCATGGTGCTCTCCGGGTGCGGCAGCGCGGCTGCCATTCGGTTCGTTCCGGTTTCGCTGGCCGGCGGTTCCGGCGCAGCGCGTACGCGGTCAGGAAGGTTCTCGTCGGGACGTGGAGTCGCGCACGACCAGGCTTGGTGCCAGGGTCGTGCCGCCGGTCCCTTCCGATGCGCCATCGCCGTCGATCAGGTGCAGCAGATGCGATGTCGCCCGCCCGCCGAGGTCGGCGATGCTGACCCGCATCGTGGTCAATGCCGGGTGAACGAAACGTGCCAGCGGGATATCGTCGAAGCCGGCCAGCGCGACCTGCTGCGGCACGCGCACGCCGGCCTGGTTGAAGGCGTACAGGCAGCCCAGCGCCATCATGTCGTTGGCGGCGAACACCGCGTCGGGCAGCCGGGCCTCGCGCAGCAGCGCCTGCCCGGCCGCGTGGCCGGACGCCTCGTCGAAGCCGCCGGGCAGGACGATGGCCTCCGCCGCCGGGCCGAAGCCGGCCATCGCGTCGCCGAAGCCGCGCAGGCGCTCGCGGGCGTCATGGTTCGCGTCGGGGCCGGCGATGAAGGCGATGCGGCGGTATCCGGCGTCCAGCAGGTGCCGGGTCATGGCCACCGCGCCGGCATGGTCGTCGATGCCGAACGCAGGGTAATGCCCGTCCGGCAGCGGCGTATTGATCAGCACGGTCGGCAGCGCCGGCGGCAGGTTGTCCATCAGGAAACCGGAATCGGCCGCGTACGGCGACATGACCAGCAGGCCGTCGACGCGGCCGCGCATGGCCTGCAGGGCGACACCCTGCTGCTCCTGGTCGCCGTGGTAGCTGGAAACCAGCAGGTGCCAGCGGTGCGTGCGCGCAACGCCGTCGATGCCGCGCATCAGTTCGGAAAAGAACTCGCCGTGCAGGTCCGGCAGCACCAGGCCGATGGTATGCGTGCTGCGGCTGCTCAGGCTGCGCGCGGCCGCGTGCGGGGCGTAGCGGAGCCGGCGGGCCACCTCCAGCACCAGCTGCCGCACCGGCTCGGCGACGTTCTCGTGGCCGTTGAGGGCACGCGATACGGTGGCGACGGAGACCTTCGCCTCACGGGCAACATCCTTGATGGTGATTGCCGGTTTCGCCACCGCTATGCCCTCCGCAGGCAGGGTTCGGGCGGAATGTAAGCGTTTCCAGGACGATTTGTAAACGATTTGTTACACCACCGGGGCCGGCGCGGGACAGAACCTGGCCTGCGCAGGACAGGCGCCTCGCAGCCCCGATGGTGGGAACGACATCCCCGCTCCACGCCTGGATCAGGCATCCGCCTCCGCTGGCGTCCGCGCCTTGATCGACAACGCGTGGATATCGGTCTGCATCATGTCGCCAAGTGCGGCATACACCGCGCGATGGCGCGCCAGCGGCGCCATCCCCGCGAACGCCTCGGCCACGATGAGCACGTTGAAATGCCCACGCCCATCCCGTGCGCCCGCGTGGCCGGCATGGCGGTGGCTGTCGTCCTCCACTTCCAGCCGGCACGGCGCGAACGCGGCCTGCAGCGCCGCCTGGATCCGCTCCTGCCGGCTGCTCATGGCAGCACCTTGCGGAACGGACGTACGTCCACGCGCTGGTAAACACCCGCAGCCACGTAGGGGTCCTCGCCGGCCCAGGCGCGGGCGGCCTCCAGGTCGTCGAAGCTGGCGATCACCACGCTGCCGCTGAAACCGGCCGGGCCGGGGTCCTCCGCATCGACCGCCGGACAGGGACCGGCCAGCAGCAGCCGCCCCTGGTCGAGCAGCGCCTGCAGCCGCGCCAGGTGCGCCGCCCGCGCGGCCTGGCGCGCGGCCAGCACGTCCCGGCCATCGTAGCCTTCGATCACATACCACACGGCGCCGTTTCTCCTTAGCCTGCTGGATGAAGCCTGCAAGTGTAGGCCCTGCCCTCCCGCGCAGACAGGCTGCCCCGTATCCAGCTGCCTTGCCGGTCGCGGAATACAACCACGGCGAAGCCTGCAACCGCGCACGGGGCGGGGTCGCGCGGCGAATCAGCCTCGCCTGGGCGGCGCCGTGCCGGCCCTGCTCTGCCCCGCGGGAGCGCCCGCAGGCGTCCTCCGGCGGCGATGCCGGCCTCCCGCAGACCCAACGCCACCTGTCCGTGCGGGACGGCCGGCCCCACCGCAATGCTGGACACCGCCCGGCCGGGACGATTACTCTTTACGGCATTGCACGCAGCCGGCCTGTAACGGCCCGGTGCGGCGGCAGGCAAGGCCACCGCCGTCCGACCGATCCGCGATTCCTTCCCGGACTGTGTAGACGACCTCCTCGTGATGACGTTGCCGCATGAAAGCGCGGCATGTCGCGTTGTTGATGTGCACGCACGCCGGACAGGCGCGCATGGCTTGCAATCCAGAAGGCTAGGACCCTGTTCCGGGCGGGAACCCGGAACGTACAAGGCTCGCAATACCCGATGTCGCCCTGATGACTTCAGATCTCGCGCCCGCCGCGAACCCGCCAGCGCCGCCTACCGTTCCGCAGCAGCAGGAAATGCCGCTGGCGGTGGTGCATGGCCAGCCGGTGCTGCAGATCCCGCAGGACCTGTACATCCCGCCGGATGCGCTGGAAGTCATCCTCGACGCCTTCGAGGGCCCGCTGGACCTGCTGCTGTACCTGATCCGCCGGCAGAACCTGGACATCCTGGACATCCCGGTGGCGGAGATCACCCGCCAGTACGTGGAATACATCAACGTCATGCAGGAGCTGCGCTTCGAGCTGGCGGCCGAATACCTGGTGATGGCCGCGATGCTGGCCGAGATCAAGTCGCGCATGCTGCTGCCGCGCCCGCCCAGCGAGGACGGCGAGGAAGCCGACCCGCGCGCCGAGCTGGTGCGCCGGTTGCAGGAGTACGAACGTTTCAAGCAGGCCGCCGAGGACATCGACGCCCTGCCCCGCCAGGACCGCGACACCACCCCGGCGCATGCCTTCGTGCCGGACCGGACCACGGTGAAGGTGCCGCCGCCGGTGGACCTGAAGGAAATGCTGCTGGCCCTGCACGACGTGCTCAAGCGCGCCGAGCTGTTCAGCGGCCACGCCATCAAGCGCGAGGCGCTGAGCGTGCGCCAGCGCATGGGCGACGTGCTGGAGCAGCTCGAGGACGGCAGGTTCTACCGCTTCGAGACGCTGTTCACCGCCGAGGAAGGCAAGCTCGGCGTGCTGGTCACCTTCCTGGCGCTGCTGGAGCTGGCCAAGGAACAGCTGCTGGACATCGTGCAGGAAGCGCCTTTGGCGCCGATCTACGTGAAGTCGCTCGCCGCCGGCAATACCAACGCGCCGCTGCAGTTTTCGAGCGAATTCGACGACGCCGACACCACCGACCCCGCCTGAGCCATTCCCGACACATGGATCAACCGCTGATCAACCGCATCGTCGAAGGCGCGCTGCTGGCCTCCAGCCAGCCGCTGACCCTGGCGCAGCTGCAGGAACTGTTCCCCGAGGAACAGCCGGCGCCGCCGGGCAGCGTCGAACGCGCGCTGGAACTGCTGCGCGAAGGCTGCCAGGGACGCGGCGTGGAACTGGTCGAGGTCGCCTCCGGCTTCCGCTACCAGATCACCCGCGAGGTGCATGGCTGGGTTTCGCGGCTGTGGACCGAACGCAAGACCCGCTATACCCGAGCCACCCTGGAGACGCTGGCGCTGATCGCCTACCGCCAGCCGATCACCCGCGGCGAGATCGAGCAGGTGCGCGGCGTGGCGGTCAGCAGCAACATCATCCAGGCGCTGGAAGAGCGCGAGTGGATCCGCGTGGTCGGCCACCGCGACGTGCCCGGCAAGCCGGCGCTGTTCGGCACCACCCGCGGCTTCCTGGACTACTTCGGCCTCAAGCGGCTGGACGAACTGCCGCCCTTGTCCGAACTGCGCGACATCGGCGAACTGGAACCGCAGCTGCCGCTGGGCGACGACGGCCAGCTGGCCGCCCCGCTCGCCGCCGGCGCGGCGACGCCCGACGCCGAAGCGCCGGCCGACGATGCCGGCCAGGACACCGACACCGCGGCAACCCCGGACGACCGGGATGCCGCACCCGACACCGCCCCCACGGGCGAACCCGACGCCGCGCCGGGAGAGCGCGCGGCGGAAGTGGAAGACACCGGAAACAACGCCGTCGCGACGACGACCGTGGCTGTTGACGAAGCCGATCCCGAACCTGAGGCCGACGAAGAAAGCGCCGGCCGGAGCCAAACAGAATGAGTGACACCCCCCGCAAGCCGTCGTTGAACAAGCTCTCGCTCAAGCGCGAGGCCGCTGTCGAGCAGCCACGGCTGGAAGAACGCCTGCACAAGGTGCTGGCCCAGGCCGGCCTGGGCTCGCGCCGCGCGCTGGAGCAGCGCATCGCCGACGGCCTGGTCAAGGTCAACGGCGAGACCGCGCAGACCGGCATGTCGGTCAAGAGCGGCGACAAGATCGATCTGGACGGGCGCAGCTTCGTCGCCAGCGCCCTGACCGATCCCTCGCGCGTGCTGGTCTACAACAAGCCCGAAGGCGAAGTGACCACCCGCGAAGACCCCGAAGGCCGCCCGACCGTGTTCGAGTCGCTGCCGCCGCTCAAGGGCGCGCGCTGGATCGCCATC
>Ga0206117_100715_pt1 | contig 26808 bp, 27 predicted proteins | sample 3A5Ametagenome_FD_177997 | JGI IMG/M metagenome (GOLD analysis project Ga0206117, IMG submission 177997) | Enriched microbial communities from leaf-cutter ant dump, University of Wisconsin, Madison, United States - 3A5A | ecosystem: Environmental > Terrestrial > Nest > Insects nest > Nest dump... | reverse complement strand
TCCGCAGCTGTCGGTGATCGGCATCGCCGGTCCCGGCGACAGTCTGGCCGCCGCCGGCAGGAACACTTTCGCCACCTTCGAAATGCTGCAGAAGAAGGCGCCTGACCTGAAGCTGTGCCTGTCCACCAACGGCCTGGCCCTGCCCGATCATGTGGACACCATCGCGCAGTACAACATCGACCACGTCACCATCACCATCAACATGGTCGATCCGGAGGTCGGCGCGCAGATCTACCCGTGGATCTTCTACAAGCACAAGCGCTGGACCGGGCTGGACGCCGCCAAAATCCTGCACGAACAGCAGATGCTGGGGCTGGAGATGCTGACCTCGCGCGGCATCCTGGTGAAGGTGAACTCGGTCATGATCCCCGGGGTCAACGACGAGCATCTGCTGGAGGTGAACAAGGCGGTAAAGAGCCGCGGCGCTTTCCTGCACAACATCATGCCGCTGATCTCCGATCCCGCCCACGGCACCTGGTTCGGCCTGAACGGCCAGCGCGGTCCCACCGCGCAGGAGCTGAAGGTGGTGCAGGACGCCTGCGAGGGCGGCGCCAAGCTGATGCGCCACTGCCGCCAGTGCCGCGCCGATGCCGTCGGCCTGCTGGGCGAGGACCGCGGCGAGGAATTCACCGCCGACAAGATCGAGGCGATGGGCATCGTCGACTATGACGACGAGGCTCGTCGCAGCTATCGCGAGCATGTCGAGGCCGAGCGCGCAGGCCGCAACGCCTCGAAGGCCGCGGCGCAGGCCGATGTCCGCGACAGCGTCGGCACCGCGGTCGATCCGATCCTGATCGCCGTCGCCACCAAGGGCGGCGAGCGCATCAACGAGCATTTCGGCCACGCCAAGGAATTCCAGATCTACGAGGTCGGTCCAGGCGGCGCCAAGTTCGTCGGCCATCGCCGCGTCGACCAGTATTGCGAAGGCGGATCGGGCGACGTCGACACGCTGGACGGCGTGCTGGCCGCCATCAACGACTGCACCGCGGTGTTCGTCGCCAAGATCGGCGGCTGCCCGTCCAAGTCGCTGGCCGATGCCGGGATCGAGCCGGTCGACCGCTTCGCCTTCGACTACATCGAGGAATCGGCGCTGGCCTACTTCAAGGACTACGCCGAGCGGCTCGGCCAGGGCGTCGTCCAATCCCGCGCCGGCCAGGACGCGGTGATCCGCACCGGGGCGCTGACCGCGCGCCGGGCCTGATCTCCCTTTTTCCCCTTCCACAGCCATCCCATCACCCAAGGAGAGAGCCATGGCCTACAAGATCAAGTCCGCCGAATGCACCGTCTGCGGCGCCTGCGAGGCCGAGTGCCCGAACATCGCCATCAGCCTGAAGAAGGGCACCTACGTCATCGATCCGGCCAAGTGCACCGAATGCCAGGGCCAGTTCGACAGCCCGCAATGCGCCGCCGTCTGCCCGGCCGACTGCTGCGTCCCGGCGTGATGTGACTCCCCTCTTCCCTGGGGGAGAGGGGAAACCCAGGAGCACCGCGCCATGCTGGACGAGGTGGATGAGGACTGGCTCGCCCGCCGCTACTATGGCGGGGATCTTCCGCCCGCGGCGGAACGCTGCCTGCATCTGGCCGCCGCCAGCTATGCCGACAGCGGGGCGGCGCTCGCCCATCTCGCCCGCGCGGCGGAGATCGCCCCCGGTCATCGCCTCGTCGATCTCGGCCATTACAAGTTCCACTTCTACAAGGCCAACCTCGATCAGGCGTTGGTCTATGGCGAGCGCATGCTCGGCCACGCGATGGCGGCACTCGGCGTCAACCATACGGACTGGCGCTGCGTCACACCGGCCACCGCCGATTTCCGCGGGCTGGAACCGGCGCCCCGCCTGTTCCTGTTCGCCCTGGTCGCCATTGGCTACCTGCTGCTGCGCACCGGCCGGCTCGACGCGGGGCGGGAGGCGCTGACCAAGGTCCACAACCTCGACCCCGACGACCGTTTCGGTGCCTCCCGCCTGATCGCCGTCGCCGACCGCCGCGAGCTTGAAGACGAGCTTGAGGAGGCAGGCGCATGACCGACGACATCCTCGAAGCCCTGAACTGGCGTGGCGAACCGGTCGACTGCACCGCCTGCGCCCACCGCGACCTCCGGCTCGACCCGGAGACCGCCGTCCTGCCCGCCGGCGGCAAGCTGTCCGGTCATTGCAAGCCGCTGAAGGCCTGTGTCGAGGACCGTTACGCCAAGCGCATCCAGCGCTTCTTCGAATGGAACCCGGAACTGTCGGCCGGCTACCTCGACCATCCCTATTTCGAGGTCCGGGCGAATGCCGCGCGCTTCGCCCCGATCTTCCAGCTTCCCCGGCTGATGGGCGATCCTGACGAAACGGTGCGCTCCGTCCTGGCCCGCCGGCTGCCGCGCCGGCTGCTGCTGAAGCTGCGCGACGATCCCGACCGCGAGGTGCGGATCGCCGTCGCCGCCCGGCTGGAGGACGCCGACCTCGCCCCGCTGATGCGCGACGCCGACTGTTCGGTCCGTCTGCGGGTCGTGCGTCGGATTCCCGACGGCATGCTGCCGGCGATGATGCACGACGAGGATCCGGAAGTGCGCGTTGAGGTCGCCCGGCGCCTTGCCATGGACTGGCTGCCCAGCCTCGCCTGGGACGACAGCCCGCGGGTGCGGCTGGTGGTGGCGCAGCGGCTGCCTGCATCGAAGCTGCACATCCTGCTGCAGGATGCCGACTGGATGGTCCGCCTCGCCGTTGCCGGACGGATCGACGCCGGACAGCTGGGCCCCCTGTTCGACGACCCGGAGGAGGAGGTGCGGGCCATCGCCCGGCAGCGCGCCGCCGGCCTCGCTATCGCCAACGACCTCCCGCCCCTCTAGCGGCCCCTCAACGGACGGAGCACCCGCGCCATGACCGACACCGAAGCAGCCACCCCGTACCGCCGCGAGCGCGCCCGCAGCGCCGAGGACGCCAACGAGCTGGTCGGCCCGCCGGTGCTGGAGCAGGGGTTCAAGGTCAAGGCGCTGCGCGACGTGCGCAACGACGGAACCTATCCCGGCCGGCCGGTCGGCGACTTCCTGATCCGCGAAGGCGATGTCGGCTATGTCATCTCCATCGGGACCTATCTGCAGATGTACTATATCTATGCCGTTGATTTCTTTGAGAAACGGGTCGTGGTCGGCATGCGCTCGCGCGAGCTTCAGGTGATCGACGCCCATTGCAACGACCCCCAGTAAACCAAGTCCGCAAATCCGGTCCTCACCGATAAGGAGCCTCGCGATGTCCGACGTCGAAACCGCCGACAAGCCCGGTTTCATCCCGCCGCGCGAACCGCTGTACGACTGGGGCCTGCGGGTCACGGTGCAGGAGGACCTGTTCAACGACGGCAGCCACCCGCAGGTGCCGGACGGTGCGCTGCTGGCGCCGATGGGCACGCCCGGCACCATCGTCCGCGTCGGCCGCACCGAGGAAGGCAGCCTGCCGGTCTATCTGGTGGAGTTCCCCGGCGGCACCGTCGTCGGCTGCCTGGAGGAGGAGATCGCCCCGGCCGATGGGTCGCGGCGCGGCGTACCCGGCGTGATGTGATGGGGGATCATGCGATGACCATCTATCTCGACAACAACGCCACCACCGCCCTGGCCGCGGAGGTGCGCGAGGCGATGCTGCCGCACCTGTTCGGCGAGTTCGCCAACCCGTCCAGCCCCCATTCCGCCGGCATGGCCGCCCGCCTTGCGGTCAGCGAGGCCAAGGCCCAGGTCGCCGCCTTGATCGGCGCCAAGCCGGCCGATCTGGTGATGACCGGCAGCGCCACCGAGGCGACGCACGCCGCCATCCTGGGCGCGTTGCGCGTGATCGAGGAGACCGACCACCGCCGCGACCACATCGTCACCACGGCGGTGGAGCATCCGGCGACGTTGGCCCTGTTCGACGACCTGCGCCAGCGCGGCTGGCGCGTCACCATCCTGCCGGTGAACCGGGACGGCCTGCCCTCGCTGGTCGATCTCGCCGCCGAGGTGACGGAGGCGACGGCGCTGGTCTCCATGATGTGGGCCAACAACGAGACCGGCGTGCTGATGCCGGTCGAAGGGGCCTCCGCCATCGCCCATGCCCACGGAGCCCTGTTCCACAGCGACGCGGTGCAGGCGGCGGGCCGGGTGGCGGTCGATTGCGGCATCGCCGACTACCTCACCCTGTCCGCCCACAAGATGCATGGGCCGAAAGGCGTCGGCGCGCTCTATGTCCGCAAGGGCGCGCCCTTCCACGCGCTGATCCATGGCCATCAGGAACGTCGCCGCCGCGGCGGGACCGAGAATGTGCCGGGCATCGTCGGCTTCGGGGCCGCCGCGTCGCTGGCGTCCCTCTGGCTGGACGAGACCGACCTGACGGCCTTCCTGCGCGACCGGCTGGAACAGGGCATCCTCGCCCGCTGGCCCGGCGCGGTGGTGAATGGCGCCGGCGCCGCCCGGCTGCCCAACACCAGCAACATTCGTTTTGCCGATGGGCGCGGTCATCCGGTCGATGCGGAGGAGCTTCTGATGCGGCTCGACCGCGCCGGCATCGCCGTGTCGATGGGAGCGGCCTGCTCCTCCGGCGGCAACGAGCCGAGCCATGTGCTGACCGCCATGGGGCTGAACGGCGCGCAGGCAGCCGCCAGCCTGCGTTTCTCGCTCAGCCGCTACACAACAGCGGCGGAGGTGGACGCCGTCCTGTCGGAACTGCCGGCGCTGCATGCCCGGCTGGTCGCGGCGTGACGAAAAACACAAACCAAAACAACAGGATGGAGTCTCGGTGATGAAGGTGATGATCCGCAAGGCGTCCGAGCAATACACGATCTACGTCGCCAAGAAGGACCTGGAGGAGCCCATCGTCGAAATGGAGAAGCCCGGTTTGTGGGGCGGCTGGGTCAAGGTCGCCAACGGCTGGACGCTCGATCTGCCGGAGATGCCAGCGGAAACCCGCCTGCCGATCACCGTGGAAGCCAAAAAACGCGGCACGGAGTAAAGCCCATGGCCCTGTCTCCCGAGCGCATCGACAGCATCGCCACCCTGGCCGGCCGGCTGTTCGCCGGGGGCGGCAGGCTCGACGCCGTGGTCCGCGGCGTGCGCGAGGCCAATCCGGACCTGAAGACCGTCACCGGCGCGATGGCCGCGGTGATGGCGGAGGAGCCCTTCCGGGAGGAAGCGGGCTTCGACCTGCATCTGGTGGACGGCAACAACCACTGCTGGCTCATCACCGACAAGCCGGAGCTTGCCACCGGAGTCGTGATCGCCCAACGGGACGAGGACGAGTGAATGAGCGAAGCCGCCGCAGCATGGAACCCCACGACCCCGGACGACGACCAGGTTGAAGACTATATCCCGCTGACCGACCCGGACATCTCCGGGGCCGAGGTCGAGATGCTCGGCCGCCTGCTGTCCTCCGGGGCCTTGAGCGACGGGCGGATGGTGCGAGCGTTCGAGGATGCCTTTGCCGCCTATGTCGGCCGCAACCATGCGGTGGCGGTGTCCAGCGGCACCATGGCCACGCTGCTGATGCTGAAGGGCTACGGCATCGGCGAGGGGGACGAGGTACTGTGCAGCCCGTTCGGCTGGCATCAGGTGCAGCATGCGGTGGCGCTGTCCGGCGCCACGCCGGTGCTGGTCGACATCGATTATTGGCAGCACACCATCAATCCGGAAAAGGCGGCGGCGCTGATAACGCCGAAGACCAGGGCGATCCTGGCCGCCAACGTCAACGGCCACCCCGCCCATTGGGACGAGCTGCGTGCGCTGTCCGACGCCAAGGGGCTGATCCTGCTGGAGGATTCGACCGAAGCCATCGGCTCGACCTACAAGGGGCAGATGGTCGGCACCTTCGGCGACGCGGCGGTCTTCGACTTTTCCGAACCCGGCATCCTGCTGGCCGGCGAGGGCGGCATGATCGTCACCGACGACCGCGACCTCGCCCACCGGCTGCGCTACATGCGCCGGCGCGAGACGGAGCACCGCAACACGGTGGTGATCACCCGCACCCTGCCCTGGCAGGCGGGGATGAGCGACCTGAACGCGGCACTCGCCCTGGTGCAGTTGAAACGCCTGCCGGAGATCCTGACCCGCCGCAATCTGGTGATCGCCTATTACGACGCGGCGATGGCGAGCTTCGAGGGGATCAAGCCGCCCTATCGCGGACCGGGAGCCGAGGTGGTCAACCCGATGGTTTATTGCGTCCATCTCGGCACCCGCTTCAGCGCGTCGGGCCGCCGGTCGATCATCGAGGATCTGGACACCCACGACATCGATGCCAGCGACTACGGCCAGCCGCTGCACACCCAGCAATATTACATCGAAGCGCTCGGCGAAGACCGCGCCGGCCGCAGCGCCTGTCCGGTCTGCACCAAGACAGCCGACCGCGTGCTGGCCTTGCCGCTGCATCGCAAGATCACCCGCGATCAGGTCGCCTTCATCGTGGAAACGCTGAAGGACGCCAGCATCAACACCGGCGCCGGTGCCGCGATCTATCTCTAAAACGCCAGGCTCTGAAATGCCAGGGAGAGGCTTTCCATGACCGTCACCACGCTTGCAACCGATTCCGACTCCGTCACGGTTCCGGACGCCGCCACGGCGCTGGCCGACATCGCCTCGGCGTTGGCGGCACGGCAGGTGGTGCCCTATCTCGGCCCCGGCGCCTTCGACCTGTTGCCGTCCGACCAGTGCCCGATCCCGCGCAACTCGGCGGAACTGGTGCAGCGCCTGAACGCCAAGGTCGCCGCTCCCGGCCGTATCCGCGCCAGCCTGACCGCGGTCGCCCAGTTCATCGAGACGCGCAAGCATCGGAAGACATTGGAGACCATCCTCAACGACATCTTCCGCCAGACGGTGCCGGCCACCCCGGTGCATGCGCTGCTGGCGGCGATCCCGGCCCCTCCGCTGCTGGTCGACGTCTGGTACGACAATGTGCTGGACAGCCTGCTGAGCGCCGCCGCCGACCGGACCTGGGGCCAGATCCAGGGGGTTTCCCACCCCCAATCGACCGGCGAGTGGGTGCGATACTACGCCCCCGACGGCGCCGAAGCCTCCGCGGAGGCGGCGGCCGGCTGGGACACCGTGCTGTACAAGCCGTCGGGGGCGGTGACGCCAGCCGGCAACTATCTGATCTCCGACAGCGACTATGTCGAGATCCTGACCGAGATCGACATCCAGACCCCCATTCCCGCCATCGTCCAGGAGCGCCGCGCCAGCCGGCATTTCCTGTATCTGGGCTGCCGCTTCGATCATGAGATCCAGCGCACCTTCGCCCGCCAGATCGCCAAGCGCTCCGCCGACAGCCACTGGGCGGTGATTCCCGGCGAGCTGTCGAAGAACGAAGCCCGCTTCCTGGCGCTGCACGGGATCAAGCGCATCGACATGACCTTGGAGGAAGCGGTGGAGGGCTTGCGTACACGGGTGTGAGGGCACGGGGGGCTTCCTCGACCGAGGCTATTGCCCCCTACCTCCAAAGAGGCTGCACCGCATCGCAACACACGTCCCCTCCGTCCGTTATCTCGCGAAACGGATGGAGCGTGCCGGAATGGTGACGAAACGCGGCCCCACTTTGGCCGCAGCATTTGCGACCCTGCTGCTGACCTCGGCGGCCATACCGGCGGCGAACGCGCAGGAAACCACCCCTCCCCCCGGCGACGAACCAGCGACCTCCGGCCCGGCCATCGGGTTCTGGATCGACAACGACCTGTTCGGCGGCGGGACCGACCGCTACTACACGAACGGGTTCCAGTTCTACTATTTCTCCGGCGCGCGGCCGACCTACGGCAACATCGACTGGCTGGCCAACATCGTGCCGTGGATCGAACCGGGCGGGGTGCGGCGCTACGGCTTCGCCTTCGGCCAGAACATCTATACGCCGAGCGACCTGACCGCCCGCAACCCGAACCCGAAGGACCGGCCCTATGCCGGCTGGCTCTATGGCCGCGTGTCGGTGCTGAACGAGGCACCGCGGGCGGTGGACCGCATCGACCTCGACCTCGGCATGGTCGGCCCGGCCTCGCTGGCGGAGCAGACGCAGAAGACGGTCCACAAGATCGTCGACGGCGCCACCTATCCGGAAGGCTGGAACTACCAGCTGCGCGACGAGCCGGGGGTCGTGCTGAGCTACGAGCATGTCTGGCGCGACGAGAAGCCCAACAGCCTCGGCCCGCTGGAATGGGATTTCAGCCCCCATGTCGCCGGCAGCGTCGGCAACGTTCTGACCTTCGCCGCGACGGGGGCCACTGTCCGGCTCGGCGGCAACATGCCGCCGCCGGTGGGCGCGCTGGTGACGCGCCCGACCTCCAGCATCCCCTACCAGGACAATCCCTATTCGGAACGGCCGGGGCGTTTTTCCTGGTACGTCTATGCCAGCGCAGAGGGCCGGGCGGTGGCGCGCAACATCTTCCTGGACGGCAACACCTTCCGCGAAAGCCGGTCTGTCGCCAAGCACCCGCTGGTCGGCAGCATGCAGGCCGGCCTGACACTGCGCTACGGCCGCTATGGCCTGACCTATGCCCAGACCCTGCAGACGCCGGAGTTCCAAGGCCAGAAGTCGTTGACCAACTACGGCTCCCTGCGCCTGTCGGCCCAGTTCTGAGGGATCAGAGGAAGGGCAGCGGCAGGATCAGCGTGAAGCCGTCCACCGCCATCAGCACGCCGGCCGCCGCCAAACCGCGGCTGGCCCACAGGATGAAGCCGCGGTTGGTGATGGCGAAGACCGACGCCAGCACGATGGCCAGTTGCAACATTCCCTCGGCGAAGTCGAAATAGGGGTCCTGGGCCGCGGCATGGTCGCGCCGGACCTCCGCAGCCTTGGCCTTGTTCAGCAGATCCTTGCGGCTGTTCTTGCCCTCGTCGGCCTCCATCCGGTCGGCCGACTGGCGGTATTCGGTGGAACGCTGCAAGGCCTTGGCCTGGGCGTCGGCCGGCATGCCGGCGGACAGCAGTTCCAGTTCGTCGGCGGCGAGGCGCAGGCTGATCTGGCGCTGGGTCTTGGACTGGTAATAGGCGAAGCTGTCCGAAGCCTCGATGGCGCTGGCCATCAACTCCTTGCCGGCATTGGAACCGGCGACGCTGACGATGGCCAGCACCGCCGCCAGGACGGAGATATAGATGGCGGTGGACATCTTCACCCCATGCCCGCCCTCCTCCGTTTCCTCGGAATGATGATGCCCGACGGGACGGCGCTTGGCCTGCTCCCGCTCATGGGCTTCGTCGATCAGGTCCTTCACCTCGGCGGCTTCCATGGTCCCCTGCCCTTCGTCCGGTCCCCGCCGTTTGGCGGATGACGAAAGAGTTAGCGAAGCACGCGACGTGAGAAAAGCCCCGCTTGCGTTCCGCTGACGGGGACCGTGCGATGTCACCGCCGGATTTTCGGTTTCAGGGTCCGGGGTGCGCTCCCGAATGTCTCGCCCCTCAACATTCGCCCCTTTCATGGGCGACCGGTTCGGGCTATGTCAGGGATCATGAACCAGTTCGCACGCCTGGCGATCGAGGCCGGCCCGCTCGCCGCCTTCTTCGTTGCCAACTCGCAGGCCGGCATCATGACCGGCACCGCGGTCTTTATGATCGCCATCACCATCGCGCTTGCGGTGTCCTGGCGGCTGGAACGGCGCATCCCGATCATGCCGGTGGTCGGCGCCGGGTTCGTGCTGCTGTTCGGCGGCCTGACGCTGTGGCTTCAGGACGATCTGTTCATCAAGATCAAGCCGACCCTGGTCAACCTGCTGTTCGCCATCGTTCTCTTCGTCGCCCACATGACACGGCGCAATGTGATGAAGCGCCTGCTGGGCACGGTTCTGAACCTGTCGGAAGACGGGTGGCGCACGCTGGGCATCCGGTGGGCATGGTTCTTCCTGCTGCTGGCCGTGCTCAACGAAGTGGTGTGGCGGAACTTCGCCACCGACATGTGGGTCAACTTCAAGGTGTTCGGCATCATGCCGCTGACCCTGCTGTTCAGCGCCTTCCAGGCACCGCTGATCATGCGCCACCAGTTGCCGGAGGAGCCGGCGGAAAGCGGCCCGGCAGCCTGAGGGCACCAGCTTTGTCACGGTTCGCGGCCTTGCCCCTCTTGTGCGGCGCGGAAGGGGCACTCACATTGGTGGCGACCGCGACGACATCCGTTCCGACCGTTTTTCAGAGGTATTGATCGATGGGCAGTTTCAGCATCTGGCACTGGTTGATCGTTCTGGTCATCGTGCTTCTCCTGTTCGGCGCCGGCAAACTGCCCAACGTCATGGGCGACATCGCCAAGGGCGTGAAGGCGTTCAAGGCCGGGCTGAAGGACGAGGACGAGGCCCAGCCGCCCACCGCGACCACCACCGCCCAGACGCCGGCCCAGGCCCCCCCGGCCGCGATCAACCCGACCCCGGCGCACCCCGCCGCCGCCCAGCCTGCCGCCGCTCCCACCGCGACGACGACCACCGCCCCGCCGGTCGACCCGACCCGGCCGCACCAGGGCTGAGGTCCCTTCTTTTGTGCCGCCCGACTGCCGGGCGCGACCGCATGGCGGTTTGAAGGGACGGCAAAATACGATAAAGAGAAGGGGCTTTCCGCAGCCGGTCCGTGTTCCGCGGTCCCGGCGCGCGGAAGGCCCCTTTTTCTGCTTTCAGCCGGCCCGCCATGACGGGCAAGCGCAGGTCGACCGTGACGCTCAAGCCACCGCACCGGCAGGCTCCCACCCTGACGACACCGACTTTCAAGGACGAGATGAAGGCCAACGGCAAACCTTCCGACACTCCGCCGCCGGAGAACGAGGACATCGCCAAGCTGCTTCGCGCCTTGAACGAAGACCTGCGGGCCGACCCGCAGGACGACGACGTGGAGTATGAGGAGGAGGAGCCCGCAGCCCGCAGCCGCCTGCCGCTGGCCAAGATCGCGCTGGCCCTGGTGGCCGCCGCCGGCATCGCCGTCGGCGTGGTCTATTTCGGGTCGGGCGATCCGGCGCCGGTGACGACGGCCGCCAGCAACGGGGCGCCGATGGTGCCTGCGCCTGCGATCACCCGCGCGCCTTCCAACCAGCCGCCTGCCAACCCGGCAACCGGCGCCGCGTCGCCTGCGCCTGGAAGCCTGCCGACCCCGGCCGCCACCCCGCCGTCCGCCACGACGCAGTCCCCCCAGGTCCAGTCCGCGCCGGCGCAGACGACCCCGCCCTCCGCTCCGCCGCCGCCGGTCGCAGCGTTGCCTGCCAGCCCACCACCGGTCCTGAAGGTGCCGGAGCCGCCGTCCGTCCCGGCCACCGCCCCCGCAGCGGTTCCAAAGCCGCGCGCTGCGGCCCCGGTGGAAAGCGCTCCCGCCGTCCAGAAGCCGGAGTCGCCGAAACCCGAAGCCGCCAAGCCCGAAGCGCCCAAACAGGACGCTCCCGCGGACACCGGGTCGTTGCAGGCGATGCTGGCGCCGCCAAAGGATACGGCCAAGCGTCCTCCTGCCGCGACGCCGGCAGCCCCTGCCGCCCCGCCCACTGCGTCCTCCGGCAATGGCGAGCCCAGGCAGGCCGCCAAGGCCGCCGCTCCGTCCGCTCCAGCCGCCCAGCCGCCTGCCGGGCGCTACACCGTGCAGGTCGGCAGCTTCTCGGTGACGGCGAACGCCGATTCGCTGGTCCAGCGGCTTCAGGGCAACGGGTTCCAGGCCTACACGGTGGACTGGACCGATAGCGCGAACCGGTCCTGGCGCGCGGTGCGCGTCGGCGGCTACCCGGACCCGGCCGCCGCCAAGCGGGAGGCCGAGCAGTTGAAATCGAAGATGGGGCTCAACCCCGTCGTCGTGACCACGCGCTGATCCCCGGCCGGGCCGGCGGCGGACGCCGGCCTGTCCTTCCCCTGCGACACCGTGTCATCCCAACGAAAGCCCGGCGGCGACATTTGGTCGCGGCCGGGCTTTTTCTTTCGGACTTCACCCCGTTCTTTGGTCGGGGGAGCCGGGAGTGCCGCTTGATCCCCGCTTCTCTTTGCTCGTACCATGGACATTCCAGGGCACGAACGCATTGCCCCGGCCGCAAAATGGGAAGCCGGCAAAAGACCGGCGCACCGGAGGACGCCCAGCCATGAAGCCGACCATCCTGGTTGTCGACGACGAGCCCAGCATCGTTCTGTCGCTCCAGGTTCTCATGCAGCGCGCCGGTTTCGACGTGCGCATCGCCCGCGACGGGGACGAAGCGCTGCGCTCGGTGGAGACCTTCACGCCCGACCTGATCCTGCTCGACGCGATGATGCCGAAGCGCGACGGTTTCGACGTCTGCCAGACCCTGCGGACCAACCCGGCCTGGAAGACACTGCCGATCATCATGCTGACGGCGCGCAGCCGCGATGTCGAACGGCAGAAGGGACTGGCGCTCGGTGCGACCGACTACATCACCAAGCCCTTTTCCACCCGCGACCTGCTGACCACCGTCCGCCGCCATCTGGGCTTGCCGGCAAACGGCAGCGTGGAGCCGACGCCATGACCGCCCCGGCGCTCGACGGACCATGCTCGGACCGGAAGAACGGGGGTGTTCCTCCGCCTGCCCGCCTGCCGCGCCGCATGATCCCGCTGGCCTTCCGCATCGTCGGCGGCGCGCTGGTGGCGCTGGCGGTCGGGCTGGCGGCGGCGGTGCGCGGGTCGGATGCGTCGGACCCGCTGCTGACCTACTCCGTGGTGATGACGGCCGCCTGCGCCGCAGCGGTATGGGGGCTGTGGCTGGCGGTCGACCGCTATCTGCTGCGCGCCGCGGAGACCCTGAGCCGCGAAGCCGGGCTGATCGCCCACGGCAATGCGGAGGGCGCGGTCGGCGGCAGGGTGCCGCTGGCCCGCTATGGCGACCTGCTGCCCATCGCCCGCGCGGTGAACGATCTGTCGGACAAGCTGGCCCAGGTCCGCCGCGACATCGCCCGTACCGTTGCCGATTCCACCGCCAAGGCGGAGGAGCAGAAGACCCGCCTCGCCGCTGTGCTGCGCGACCTGCATGAGGGCGTTCTGGTCTGCAACACCAAGCATCAGATCCTGCTCTACAACCAGACCGCCCTCGACATTCTGCATTTGACGGGCGAGCTCGGGCTGGGCCGCTCGCTGTTGCATTTCGTGGTGGCGGAGCCGGTGACCCACACGCTGGAGCGGCTGACCCTGCGGGTGCGCGAGGGGCGGCACGTCAACCACGAGCACGGCACCACCGCCCAGTTCGTCGGCGCCACCACCGACGGCCGCATCCTGCTGGAAGGCCGGATGAGCGCCATCCTGCAGGACCCCGACCCGGCGTCGGACGAGCCGCCGACAATAACCGGTTACGTGCTGACCTTGTCGGACGCCACCAGCGAACTGGCCGCGTTGGGCCAGCGCGATTCCCTGCTGCGCGAGGCGACGGAAGGGTTCCGCGCTCCCATCGCCAACCTGCGCGCGGCTGTGGAAACGCTGTACGACGCGCCCGACCTCGGCCCCGGCGACCGCGCCGCCTTCGAAAGCGCGATGCTGGACTCCTGCAACAGCCTGTCGCAAAGGCTGGAGCGGGTGACCGCCGCCTACCGCAATGTCGTCACCGGCAGCTGGCCGATGAGCGACATCCATTCCAACAATCTGGTCACCCTCGTCGCCCACCGGGTGGGAGCCGAGTCCGCCACCACGGTGACGCTGACCGGCCTGCCGCAATGGGTGCATGGCGACAGCCACAGCCTCGTCCTGCTGTTCGCCTATCTCATCGGACGGGTGCAGGCGCTGACCGGCGCCACCGCCTTCGATCTGGAGGCGGCCGGCCCGCAGGACGGCGACCGCTGGGTCTATCTCGACCTCGTCTGGCAGGGGCCGGCGGTGTCCAGCGCCACGCTGGACGGCTGGCTGGACCAGACGCTGCCCGACGGTCTGGGCGGTCTCAGCGCCGGCGACGTCCTGCAACACCACCGCAGCACCGCCTGGAGCGAACCGCTGCCCACCGACGGCGCCCCAGATACCGCCCGCGATGCCGCCCGCGCCCGGCTGCGCGTGCCCTTGCCGCCGGCCCAGTCGCCGCGCACTGCCCAGCCGCGGCCGAAGGCCGGCGCCCGGCCGGAGTTCTTCGATTTCGGGCTGCTGCACCAACCGCTGGCGACCAGCGAGCTTGGCCGCACGCCGCTGGACCGGTTGCATTACGTGGTGTTCGACACCGAGACCACCGGCCTGTCGCCCAGCACCGGCGACGAGATCATCCAGATCGCCGCCGTCCGCGTCGTCGGCGGGCGCATCCTGACCGGTGAGACCTTCAACACGCTGGTCGATCCGAAGCGGCCGATCCCGCCGGAATCGATCCCCTTCCACGGCATCACCGACGGGATGGTGGCGGGCAGGCCGACCATCGACGCCGTGCTGCCGCAATTCCGCAGCTTCGTTTCCGGCGCGGTGCTGGTGGCGCACAACGCCGCCTTCGACCTGAAATTCCTGAAGATGAAGGAGCGGGCGGCGGGGGTGGCGTTCGATTGTCCGGTTCTGGACACCATGCTGCTGTCGCGCATGCTGCTGGGCAATGACGGCGACCACACGCTGGACGGCATCGCCGAGCGATTGGGCATCGAAGTGGTCGACCGCCACACCGCGCTGGGCGACAGCCTGGTCACCGCCGCGGTGTTCCTGCGAATGATCGAGATGCTGCGTGAGCGCGAGGTGCGGACGCTGGACGACGCCATCCGCGGCGCCAACATTCTGGTCGAACTCGCCGCGCGGGAACGGGCCTTTTGAGCGCGCCCAACCCGACGCCGGGCCACGGCCCGGAGCCCCGCCGATACCGCGACCGGATGATCGGTCTGTTCCTGCTGGCCGCCGCCCTGTTCAACCCGCCGCTGCTTGGCCTGTTCGGAGTGGAGGGGACGATCCTGGGGGTGCCGGCACTCTATGGTTGGGTCTTCGCCCTCTGGGCGGCGGTGATCACGCTGGCGGCAGTCGCCGGCCGGGCACGCTAGGAGGACGGCATGGAGGCCGGGCTGGATTGGGCAGCCGTCCTGATCGCCGCGCTGGTCTACCTCTCCACCCTGTTCGCCATCGCCCATTGGGCCGACCGGCGGGAGGCGGCGGGGCGCAGCGTCATCGCCTCCCCCACCGTCTTCGCCCTATCGCTGGGCGTCTACTGCACCACTTGGACTTTCTATGGGTCGGTGGGGCGAGCGGCGGCGCTGGGCATCGGCTTCCTGCCGGTTTATCTCGGCCCAACCCTGCTGATGCTGCTGGCCCCGCTGCTGTTGCGCAAGATCCTGCGCATCGCCAAGGCACAGCGCATCACATCCATCGCCGACTTCCTCGCCAGCCGCTACGGACATAGCCCCTTGCTCGGCGGGCTGGTGGCACTGACCGCGACGGTGGGCGTGACCCCCTACATCGCCTTGCAACTCAAGGCGGTCGCCGTCAGCTTCGACGCGCTGACCGGTGGCGGTCTGGGCACGCCCACCGAGCCATTTCTCGACCAGGGCTTTCTGATCGCTGCGGTGATGGCGCTGTTCGCCATCGTCTTCGGCGCCCGCCAGATCGATGCGGCGGAACACCACCCCGGCATGGTCGCCGCCATCGCCCTTGAATCGCTGGTGAAGCTGGTTGCCTTCCTGGCGGTCGGCATCTTCGTGGTCTGGGGCCTGCACGGCGGGCTCGACAGCCTGTTCGCCGCAGCGGCCGCCCGCCCGGACCTTGCCCGCCTGATGGGCAGCGAGGCCGCGCTTGGGGATGCCGCGTCCAGCGGCGGCCCTTGGGGCGCCTGGGTCGCCACCACCATCCTGTCGGCCGCGGCGATGCTGTGCCTGCCGCGGCAGTTCCAGGTGATGGTCATCGAATCGACGGACGAGCGCCATCTCGACCGGGCGATCTGGCTGTTCCCGCTCTATCTCCTGCTGATCAACCTGTTCGTCCTGCCGGTGACGCTGTCGGGGCTGCTGACCTTCGGCGGACGGATGGATCCGGACCTGTTCATGGTTGCATTGCCCCTGAACGGCGGTGCGGGATGGCTGGCCCTGCTGGCCTTCCTGGGCGGACTGTCGGCGGCGGCGGGGATGATCGTGGTCGAGACGGTGGCGCTGTCCACCATGCTGTGCAACGACTTGGTGATGCCGATCCTGCTGCGCACCCGGCCGCGGGCGCTGGCCCGCTCGGCCGATCTGGCGCCGCTCCTGCTTGCGGTTCGGCGCATCGCCATCGTGGCGATCCTGCTGTTCGGTTACGGCTATTTCCGGCTGGCGGGCTCCGCCTATGCGTTGGTGTCGATCGGGCTGATCTCCTTCGCCGCGGTGGCGCAGTTCGCCCCGGCGCTGATCGGCGGCCTTTATTGGCGCGGAGCGACCCGGCGCGGCGCCATCGGCAGCGTGGCGGCGGGCACACTGGTCTGGGCCTATACCCTGCTGTTGCCCAGCTTCGCGCGTTCGGGCTGGCTGCCGTCCAGCTTCATCGCCGACGGGCCGTGGGGGATCGCGGCTTTGCGACCCTATGCGCTGTTCGGGTTGGAAGGCTGGGATTCGCTGGCCCATTCGCTGTTCTGGTCCGCGCTCGCCAACATCGGCGCCTATGCCGGCCTGTCGCTGTTCGACCGGCAGGGTGCCGCGGAGCGGGTGCAGGCCGCCGCGTTCGTCGATGCCTTCCACTCCGTCCCGGACGGTGCGACGGCGTTGCGGGAGGCGCCGCAGGATTGGCGCAGTGCCGCCAGCGTCGGCGATCTCATGCGCGTGGTCGCGCGCTTCCTCGGTCCACAGCGTGCCGGGCGGGCCTTCGACGGCGCCGACCCGGACGAGCCGGCAGGACCGGAGCGTCTGCGGCTGGCCGAACGGCTGCTGGCCGGTGCCATCGGCGGGGCGTCGGCCCGCGTCGCCCTCGCCTCCTCTGTCTCTGCGGGTGCCGTGGAGGCGGCGGAGCTCCTGCGGATGCTGGATGAGACAAGCGACGTCATCGCCCACAGCCGCGAGTTGGAACGCAAGACAGCGGAGCTGGAACGCGCCACCGACGCGCTGCGCGCCGCCAACGAGCGGCTGACCGAGCTGGACCGGTTGAAGGACGACTTTCTGTCCACCGTCACCCACGAACTGCGCACGCCGCTGACCTCGATCCGGGCACTGAGCGAGATCCTGCACGACGACCCCGAACTGGATGCCGATCAGCGGCAGGAGTTCCTGGCCGTCATCATCAAGGAGAGCGAGCGGCTGACCCGCCTGATCAACCAAGTGCTGGACATGGCGAAGATCGAGGCCGGCGCGCTGGACTGGCGGATCGGGACCATCGACGCCGGACAGGTTCTGACGGAGGCGGTCGCCGCAACGGAGGCCCTCTTCCGCGAGCGCGGCATCGCCCTGTCGGTCGAAATTCCGAAGCGGCTGCCGCCAGTGCGCGCCGACGTCGACCGGGTGATCCAGGTTGTCGTCAATCTGCTGTCCAACGCCGCCAAATTCACCCCGCCCGGCGGCAGGACCCGGTTGGTCGCCCGGCTGGCGGACGGAGTTCTGCGGGTGGCGGTGATCGACAGCGGCCCCGGCGTGCCGGCGAAGGACCGCGAACTGGTGTTCGACCGATTCCGCCAGTCCGGTGACGCTCTGACCGGCAAACCCGCCGGCACCGGGCTGGGGCTGGCAATCGCCAAACGGATCGTCGAGCATCTGGGCGGCCGGATCGGCGTGGAGGATGCGCCCGCCGGACCATCCACCGAGTCGGGCATTGGGGCGGCGTTCTGGTTTACAATTCCGCTCGCAGGTTCCGCCTTGGGCTGCGATGCCGGGGAACCTCCGGTGGCAGATCAAAAGATTGATTAGACTCTAATCAATTACAATCGGCTGGCCGTGCTGCAATCCCGTGTTATCCTTTCCGGCACGTACATTCCACATGGATCAGGGGATTTCCGCTTGCGGTCCGGCCCAGCCATGCGCCCATGGCGGCATACAACCGATGGGGCGCCATACGCCACGGCCCTTCCCGTTCGGGCGATGCGCGCTTATGGTGAGGCCCACGGATCGGCGTATGACGCGGCTCCGACGGAACGGCCCGCTTTTCCTGCGGGTTGGCGGTAGGAAGGCGGGATGGGCAAGATACTGGTTGTCGACGACGAGCGGGACGTCCAAACGCTGATCATGCAGCGCTTCCGCCGCGCCGTCCGTACCGGCGAACTGGAATTCCTGTTCGCCCATGACGGGCAGGAGGCGCTGGCGACCCTGCGCGCCAGGCCCGACATCGACATGGTGCTGAGCGACATCAACATGCCCGGCATGGACGGGCTGACCCTGCTGGATCACCTGCCGCAGGTGAATTCCGACATCCGTGCGGTCATGGTGTCGGCCTATGGCGATCTGGGCAACGTGCGCGCCGCGATGAACCGCGGCGCCTTCGATTTCATCATCAAGCCCATCGACTTCGCCGACCTGGAAGCCACCATCCACAAGACGCTGGAGGCCTGCCAGGCCGTGCGCCGCCTGCGCGACGCGCTGCAGGAGACCCGCACGGCAGAGGCGGCGTCGCGCGCCCAGGCCGCCCGCATGCGCCGGGTCCTGGATGGCAGCCCGATCGGTGTCGCCATCCTCAGCGAAGCCGGCGATCTGGTCTATTGCAACCAGCGCTGCACCGACCTGTTCGGCGTCCCCGCCGATACGCTCCAACAGCACTGCGCCCCCACCCTGTTCCGCCATGTCCAGGAACGGCTGCCGAACCGGCCATCGGGGATCGACGCCTTATCGGTGTCGGATGAAATCCACTATGTGCGCGAGGACGGGCGCACGGTGTGGATGGCGATGTCCGTCGACCGCACCAGCTACGAGAACCAGCCTGTTTTCATCGTCTGGCTCTACGACATCACCGAGCGCAAAGTGCAGGCGGAGGCGCTGCGCCGGGCCAAGGATTCGGCCGAACAGGCGTTGGCAGACCTCGAACGCATGCAATCCGACCTGATCCGGGCGGAGAAGATGGCGGTGATCGCCCAGCTGATCGCCGCGGTTGCGCATGAGATCAACACCCCCGTCGGCATCGCCCTGACCGCCGCAACCCACCTGCAGACGGCGTCGGAGGGGATCATCATGACCTTCAACGGCGGCCAGCTGCGCAAGAGCGACTTCCAGGATTATGTCGGCACCGCCAGCGAGGTATCCACCCTGCTGGTCGCCAACATCGAACGCGCCGCCGCCCTGATCCAGAGCCTGAAGCTGGTCACGGAGGGCAAGGCCAGTTCGCCGCGCAGCCGTGTCGGGTTGCGCGACTACCTGTCGGACATCGTGCTGGCGGTGCAGGTGCAGCCGGCGGCGGCCGGACATGAACTGGTTCTGGAATGCCCGGACGGGCTGGCGCTCGACACCTATCCCGGTGCGCTGACCGAAGTGCTGCTGGCCCTGTTGACCAATGCCTTCGCCCATGCCTTCGAGGCCGCACCCACCCCGGTCGGCTTCGGTGCGAGCGAGATCGAACGGCTGGAAGACAGCATCCGCCGTCCGGGAAAGGTCACGGTTTCGGTCCGGATGCTCGGCGACGAGCAAGTGGAACTGCGGGTGTCCGACAATGGCCGGGGCATCCCTGCGGACATCCAGCCGCGGCTGTTCCAACCCTTCACCACCACCCGCCGCGGTGCCGGCAGCATGGGGTTGGGGCTGTATGCCGTGTTCAACCTCGTCACCGGCAAGCTTGGCGGCGAGATCGACATCGACAGCGAGGTCGGCCGCGGGACCTGCGTGATCCTGCGGTTGCCACTGGACGCCCCCTGACCCGTTCGGATCGGTGACCGAGCCCTGCGGACGACATCTTCGGGACCCACTCATGGACGACAAAGCCGATTTGCTGCGAGCCCTGCCCCCGCTGTCGTCCTACTCCCCTGAGGAGTCGGTCGTGGCCTCGCTGGACCGGGCGCAGACCTATCACGACCAGCTGGTCGCGGCGATGCCCGGCCTGATCGTCCACCGCGACGGCGTGATCCTCCATTGCAGCGGCACGCTTGCCCGCCTGCTGGGCTACGAATCGGTCGGGGAGGTGATGGCCCTGCCCGACATCATGGCACTGATCCCGGAAGACGCCCGGCTGGCGGAGCGCAGCGCCTATGCCCGTTGCCAGCAGGGACCGATCCAGCCGCTGGCACGCCGCATCAAGCGCCACCGGGCCGACACCAGCATCCAGTGGTTCGACCAGTTGCTGGAACCGGTGGACTGGGGCGGTGCGCCCGCCGTGATGGAGATGCTGACCCAGATGCGGCCCCAGGCGGCCAACGCCGAGATTCCTCATCAGGGCCAACTGCTGCAGGCGGCCATCGACGCCATGCCCAACGGCGTGCTGATGCTGGATCGCGGCCTGCGGCTGGAGGGCGCCAACAGCGAGTATTTCCGTCTGTGGGACTATCCCCCCGGCATGTTCCCGCCCGGCACCCCGGTGGCCGAGACCCTCTATTACAACCACCGGCGCGGCGATTACGGCGACGTGCCCTGCGAGGAGACCGTTGCGGAGCTGTGCACCCGCTTCCTGGTCAAGGGTGTCATCAACTCCGAACGCCAGGTTCCCTCCAACGGCCGCATCCTGGACATCCGCACGGCCCCCCGGGCGGACGGCGGCTATGTCATCACCCATCACGACATCACAGACCGCAAGCGCATCGAGGACGAGCTTCGCCTGGCCAAGGAACGGGCCGAGGCGATCCTGAAGGAACTGCGCGAGACCCAGCAGCAGCTGATCGTCCAGGAGAAGATGGCCTCGCTCGGCCAGCTGACCGCCGGCATCGCACATGAGCTGAAGAACCCGCTGAACTTCGTCAACAACTTCGCCGAACTGTCGAGCGAACTGCTGGACGAACTGCTGGAACTGCTGGAGCCCCTGAACGACCATCTGGAGGGAGCGACCCGCACCGAGGTGGACGATCTGGTCGACAGCCTGCAAAGCAATCTTCGCAAGATCGCCGACCACGGCCGGCGGGCCGACAACATCGTCAAGAGCATGCTGGCCCATTCACGCGGTGGCGGCGGCGAATGGCAGACCACCGATCTGAATGCCTTGGTGGAGGAGGCGCTGGCTCTGTCCTACCATGCCGTGCGCGCCCAGGACCGCAGCTTCAACGCAACTCTTGACCGCCGATTCGACGCGGTGGTGGGTGAGGTGAAGCTGGTTCCACAGGATATTTCGCGCGTGCTGGTCAATTTGTTCACAAACAGCTTTTACGCCGTCCGCAAAAAACAGCTGACCTGCGGCGACCCCACCTATGAACCGGCACTTACGATCACAACCGAAACGCGAGGCCCTGACGTTTCCATAAGAATTCGCGACAATGGCATCGGCATGACTACCGCAGTGATCGAAAAGCTTTTCACTCCGTTTTTCACCACGAAGCCTACCGGTGAAGGAACCGGCTTAGGACTTTCACTCAGCTATGACATCGTGGTACATCAGCACAGGGGCCGTTTCGACGTATCCAGCATCGAAAACGAGCATGCCGAGTTTACGATCACGCTGCCACGAACCGTGACGGCCATGTCGCTAGGGGAGCGCCGAAAGACATGACCTTGGGAATCCTCGTCGTCGATGACGAACCGGATATCGAGGATCTGTTCCGTCAGCGCTTTCGCGCAGAATTGCGCCGTGGTGAATTGGTGCTGCATTTCGCCTCCTCTGGGGAAGAGGCGCTCGAAAGCTTGAACACCGGGCTGCAACCGGAAGCTGTTCTTGTCCTCAGCGATATCAATATGCCCGGGATGAGTGGCCTTGACTTCCTGCGGCGCCTTCGCTCGGAAGCGCCGCATGTGCCCGTCATCATGGTCACCGCCTATGGCGACAGCGAAAATCGCCGCCATGCCCTCGACATCGGCGCGACCGAGCTGGTGACAAAGCCCGTCGATTTCGTTGCCCTGAAGAAGCTGGTCCAGAGTGTCATCGTTCAGAAGACGGCAGCTTGACCCCCCGCTCCTGACCGGCCGCAAGCCAGTCCGATTGCGAAACGGGGAACAGGCCGCCGCTCTCCATCACCCCGCGCACACCGCCGCGATATCGCTCAAGTCCGGCTTGGCGCCGGCCGAGCAGGACGGGCAATCCGGATCGACCGGAACCGCGATCTCGTTGAACTCACCGCGCAGACCGTCGTAGAGCAGCAGCCGGCCGGCCAGCGGTTCGCCAAGGTCGAGCAGCAGCTTGATCGTTTCGGCCGCCATGATGGTTCCGATCACGCCAGGCAGCACGCCCAGAACGCCGGCTTCGGCGCAGGATGGTGCATATTCGGCCGGCGGCGGTTCCGGGAACAGGCAGCGGTAACAGGGCCGCACGCCCGGTGCCGCCCCGCCGAACACCGACACCTGCCCCTCGAAGCGGAAGATGGCGCCATAGACGTTCGGCACGCCCAGCCGCAGGCAGGCGTCGTTGACCAGATAGCGCGTCGGCAGATTGTCGGACCCGTCGACCACCACATCATGCCCGGCCAGCAGCTCCAGCACATTGGCCGCCTCCAGCCGCGTGTCGTGCGACACCACCTTGATGGTCGGGTTGAGGTCGAGCAGGGCGGTGCGGCCGCTCTCCACCTTGAGCTGCCCCAACCGGCTTTCGGCATGCAGGATCTGACGCTGAAGATTGCTGCGTTCCACCCGGTCGTCGTCGATCAGGGTCAGGCGCCCGACCCCGGCAGCGGCAAGATACAGCGCAATGGGTGAACCCAGCCCGCCGGCGCCGATCAGCGCGACACGGCTGCGCAAAAGCCTGTGCTGACCGGCCTCCCCCACCTCGGGCATGGTCAGGTGGCGGCGGTAGCGCTCGCGCTGGGCGGCGTCGAGCTGCGGCGGCACTTCCACCGGAAGGCCGCCGGCCTTCCAGGCGGAAAAGCCGCCGGCGACAGACCGCACGTCCTGATAGCCCAGCCGCAGCAGATCCTCGGCAGCGAACAGCGACCGGGTGCCGCCGGCGCACATCAGCAGGAGAGGACGCTCCGGGTCGGGCGCCTTCTCCTCGATCCGCAACTCCAGGAAGCCGCGCGGCAGGCGCAGCGCACCGGCCGGGGCGCCGGTCGCCGTCTCCTCGTCCTCGCGGACATCCACCAGCAGGGCGCCGTCCCGTTGCAGGGCCAGCGCGTCGACGACGGTGACTTCTGCGATGCGGGCGCGCAGTTCAGCGAGACGCCGGTCCTTCAGGCTCATGACGCGAGGCTCCTCAACCGCCGGCCAGGGCGACCATCAGGGTCAGGGTGGCGCCGGCCGGCAAGGCCGCTTCCAGCCCGCCCAGCCGACGGACATCGTCGCGGCCGAGATAGACATTCACGAACCGGCGCAGGTCGCCCTCGGCGGTGAACAACCGGTCGCGGAAGGCATCCTGCCCGGCAGTCAAGGCCGCCAGCGCCTCGCGCACGGTGGCGCCCGGCACCGTCACCTGATCGCGCCCGCCGACGAAGCCTCGCAACGGGGTCGGCACGCGGATGGTCACCTCGGCGTTCGTCACGTCTGCACCTCCTCTTCCGGCATCGCCTCTCCAGTGGCCTCCTGCGGCGCCGCCTGGGCAAGGGCCGCCTCGGCCTCCACCGCCAGTTGGCGGAACAGGTCGCGCACCTGCTTGGCCCGCATCAGGTCGATGCGCAGGTCCAGCAGATCCTTGAAGCCATATTCATAGGACCAGACGTCGGCCGGCGCATCAACCCGGCAGGCGGTGCTGGCGACATGCTCGGCCAGCAGCTGCTCCACCGTTTCCTTGGGCTGGCGGCTGGCGTCGGCGAAATGCAGCTCCATCACCCGCTCGACCAGCGCCGCCTCCTCGGCAGTCGATTCGTAGAGTCCGCGCAGGCGCAGCTCGTTCAGCACCGGCTTCGTCGTCCGTGCCAGGAAACGGCGCGGGACCAGCCAGAGCCGCATCGCCCGTTCGATGGCCAGCTCGGTCATCAGCTCGCTGAACTCGTCATCGGTCAGGTCGTTGCGGCGGCACCAGTCGGCCAGCGCCTCCGCCCCCGCTAGTCCGCGCATGGCGCAGAATCGCCGGGTTTCCGTCCGCACCGCCGCCTCGTCCACCGTGACGCCCATGACCTCCGCGAACTGGCGGATCAGCAGGCGGCCGAGTGCGGAATTGTTGATTTCCGCGAAGTCCGCCCGGTGCAGGGCGGCGTGGGAGGCGATCTCCGACAGCGGCACGGTGTTGCCGCCATGGCAGACGCGGCGGTCGCGCTCGTACAGGACGTCGAAATAATGGGACGCGTTGAAGTCGAACGGCGCCGGCCGCGGCGGCATGATGAGGCTGCCGAGATGGCTGAGCAGAACCTCCGCATCGCGGCGCTTCTGGTCGATCCCGCCGCTTTCCAGAAAGCGCTCCAGCCGGTCCGTTTCCTCCCCGCTCAACCCGGCTTCGGCGAAGATGCGGTCGCGGGTGCGTTCGGTGAAGTACAGCCCCTTGGCCGCGGCGATCACCCGGTCGTGCAGGGGCCGGTCCGCCACCCCGGCGGCCAACGCCGCCGCCATGCTAGCGCGCAGGTTCACCAGCGGCTCGGACAGCGGGAACCAGCCGTCTTCCGGCCCGGCATGGGCCAGTGCCACCTCGTCGTCGCCGGTCAGCCTGCCGTCGACATAACCGCGCGCCACCTCGCCGACCGGCACCATGCCGAAGGGATGGCATTCGGCCGCCCGCAAGGCCCCCATGCTGGAGGCGCCATAGACCGCCACGCCCTTGTGCAGGGCATAGAGGATCTCCTTGTGCCAGACCGACAGCGACTGGCCGAACACCCCGTCGATCAGGGCGATCACGTCCGGCCGGTGGATGGTCATGGCGCTGATGATGTCGGCCTGCGCCGCCGGCGGCAGGAACACCGCATCCGGCAGGATGGCGCGGGCATCCTCCACCGGCATGGTGGGCCCCAGGAACACACAGATCTTCATGCGACCGATCCCATTTGCGCCCCCATTTGCGCCTGAGACGCATGCGCCTTCAGAGCATCCGCGAAAGCCAGCGGCCGGGCACCCGGTGTGTAGAAGTCGAACTGATAACCTTCCAGCCCGGGCACCAGAACCCGTACCACCGGAATGCCGATCTCCGGCAAGGTCAGGTCGAAGACGAGCGCCTGTTCGATCCCGGCGCGGTGCAGCACGGTCAGCAGAACGGTGATGTCGCCTTCGAAAGTCGGGGTGGCATGATTCCGGTGGCGGCGCCCGTCGGTGTTGATCGGCGTCGCCTCCAGCGCCGCGATCTCGGCATTGCCGTCGGCATTCTGGTTGCGGACCAGATCGCGGCGGAAGAAGTCGTCGCGCGAGCCGGCGATCAGGACCAGGCGCGACTGCACCGCCTCGGTCAGGGCACGGCACATGGCGACCGCCGGCTCCAGATGGCTGCCATAGCCGCGGTTCATGCCGGTCTTGCGCATCTCGCGATCATAGACGATGGCCATGTAGCTCGGCACGCCCAGGTCCGTGGTGACGTCGAACAGCAGCGGGCGGATGCCGGCCTGCTCGAACCGGTGCAGCAGGTCCCGCACGGTCGGCGCGTCGATGCTGTCCAGATCGACCCGCGGCGTCGGCCAGTTGAGCCGGTCGCCGGCATAGCGCCAGCAGGCCACGGAGTCGCGCTCGATCACCTCGTAGAGACCGGCGGCGACCGCCTCAAGAATATGGTTGCCGCTGGCCAGCCCATTGGTGCCCATCGCGTAGAAGCTGCGGGCCCCCGGCTTTGTCCCCGGCGGCATGCTGTGCAGCCCGACCGAAGTCCAGGGAGCGGCGACCGGACGGCCGCTCATCAAATCCCAGCCCCAGGTCCAAATCTCCGGCCGGTCGGGGCGGAAGGAACCGTGCTTGGTCCCCGGCAACCGGTCCAGCGGGATGCGCCCATCGGCCGGCAGGTCGTTCCACGCCGCCTCGACATGCGGCAGACGCAGATGCTCGGCGTGGTGAAACTCGATCGCCTCCATCGCGGCGGAGACGGTCGCGGCGGCGAGGCTGAAGCCCTTACCGGCGCTGCCCGACAGGGTCGGACTGTTCGGCCGGTGCCCAATGACCGTGTGGATGCCCAAACGGTCCAGCCCGGTCACGTCGGCCAGCCGCGTGATGCCGCAGCGGGCGAAATGGGGCGAGATGCGGGCCAGCGTCTCTTCCGGCGTCGCCGTGCGGTGGGTGCCGATGAAGAAGCGCTTGGCGGCGCGGTGGACGGTGTCGCCCAGGCGGATGCCGGGGAACTCCGGATAGACGGTGTCGGGCGATGCGCTGTCAGCCATGGGATGGGTCAGGACTCGCGGTTCCGGCCGGTTCGAAGAGAGATGGATTGCCGCCACGCCGGGCGTGGGACGCGCAAGCACAAAGACGGGGCTGGCCGTCTCCCGAAGGACAGGCCAGCCCCGATGCGATTACGCCTCGGTCTTGGGATCGTCACCAGCCGTTGCCGGCCCCTGCGATGCCGAAGCCGACGCCCCAGGAGTGGCCGCAGCGGAGGTGGCCGACGCGGACGTTGCCGAAGCCGACATTGCCGACGCGGAGTGAGCGGAAGCTGGAGCGGCGACCGCAGAGAAGGCCGGAGCCGGAACAGCCGACGCGGACTGCGCGGCAGCAGAGAATGCCGACGCCGGTGCGGCGACCGCGGAGAAGGCCGGGGCCGGAACAGCCGACGCAGACTGCGCAGCGGCCGAGAATGCCGACGCCGGTGCGGCGACCGCGGAGAAGGCCGGGGCCGGAACAGCCGACGCAGACTGCGCGGCAGCCGAGAAGGCCGATGCCGGAGCGGCAACCGCAGAGAAGGCCGGGGCCGGAACAGCCGACGCGGACTGCGCGGCAGCCGAGAAGGCCGAGGCCGGAGCGGCAACCGCAGAGAAGGCAGGAGCCGGAACAGCCGACGCGGACTGCGCAGCGGCCGAGAATGCCGACGCCGGAGCGGCAACCGCCGAGAAGGCCGGGGCCGGAACAGCCGACGCGGACTGCGCAGCGGCCGAGAATGCCGACGCCGGAGCGGCGACCGCGGAGAAGGCCGGGGCCGGAACAGCCGACGCGGACTGCGCGGCAGCGGAGGTC
>Ga0206117_100714_pt1 | contig 26823 bp, 26 predicted proteins | sample 3A5Ametagenome_FD_177997 | JGI IMG/M metagenome (GOLD analysis project Ga0206117, IMG submission 177997) | Enriched microbial communities from leaf-cutter ant dump, University of Wisconsin, Madison, United States - 3A5A | ecosystem: Environmental > Terrestrial > Nest > Insects nest > Nest dump... | reverse complement strand
CTGGCACTCCGGTAAACCCAGGAGGTGGTGGTACATCATCCCCTGGTAATATGGACGACGGCCAGGAGATATATGGTGATTATAATTCAGTCTACGGCTTTGGGGGAACAAATGGTGTTTCTGACGAAGGCAGGCTAAGTTGTAAGTCTTTCAGCTTTACCAAGCTTTCTGCTACGGCTAATTCCCAGGAAGCAGGGGTTCGAGGATTAGCTTTTGTTGTTGATTGGGTAGGTGGAAAACCTGCAAAAATATATAACTTTCGAACAATTTATGTTAATGTTGGAGTTAAGCAAGCCAATGGCACTATCATTACTTCAGGAAAGGCAGCTGAAATTGCAGCAGATGCAGCGAATAGAGCAGGTGCTTCATTAACCATAAAGTATTTTAATAAAAAGGAAGCATTATTTCTCATGACGAGTACAGTCGAAGCTGAATTTGCAAGTCTGATGACTACCATATTACAACAAGATATTGCAGGCTATGGATCGGTGTATTTTTCTCCTGTAGGCCCTAGAACTATTGTAAAAGATGCAGTTTGGAATGGGTCTTTCACCAAAATATTTAACGCCCTAACTGGGCAAGGTTGTGTAGATTAGAAAAGTTTAAATGATGGATACAGAAAATGAAGATTTTGAAAGCTCCTTGATCAAACTAGCGCATAGTTTTTATCCTTACAATATGATTGAATATTATGATGAAGGTTATGAAGAGACAATAGAATATAAAGCGCTGCAAAAAGCTAAAGAAAGCTTTAATCTATTGCGTAAAGATTGGGATGATTTGTTATCAAAAATTAAATTTTATTACACAAATTATAAATTTGAGATTGAAGATTGGATAGAAACAGCCCCAAGAGAACGATGTTTCGTAGGGAAGCTAGTTATTAGACAAAAAAATCATTCCCTATTACCCAAAATTTTGGTATTTAATGTCAGCTTTGTTGCACCTCTCTTCTCAATTTACACCTCTGAAAAACAGGTTCCATCCTTTGTTATCCCACCTGATTTGGTTATGATCTATCGGCAAATATCCATTTTTATTAAAGATTTTTTTCCAGATCATATCGAACTGCCTGCAGCCTTGAGCAAAATGGAATTAGAGGGGCTTTCGATTGATGGTGTCGGATCCCCAACTTGGGTGAAAAGTGATATATTGAAAAAAATGACCCTTTTCAATGCTTTTTTTAGCGCTGGGTATTATTAAATTGACTATGATAAGAATATTATGTTGTTTTTTCTTTCTGTCTTATACAGGTACATATAATAATGTGAGTTATGCACAGCATATAAATCCAATCTTGAAAATCAATAACAAGGATAGAGTATTCAAAATTCGAGATGATATTCGAAATTATCCTGAGTTTTGCCAAATTTTAGATACGAAAGAAAGAGATTCGTTGGAGACGCAGTTTGTACCTTATTTGGTGAACTATATATATTTTAATATGCCTCCAATTTATTTTTTTAATCATGTTGTTCAAAATCTCGCCGCCTCAGTAAATAAAAAGAATAAAATAGCTGCGATACACATTAGTTGTGCTTATTCAAAATCAATAATTGATTCGTTAACTGTTAAATATGGCAAACCTGTTGGAGTAAGGGGGGTAATTAAAATAGATAGTCATATGGTAAGCGGCAACGACTTTGGGATATATATGTTTGCCAATGGCAGAGTTTCTGCGACTATCCATAGAAATAGTTTATTTTATTCTGAAATTTCTAGTATGAAAGACTTAATCACTATTTCCTTTTTAGACGCGAATGGAAACAGAGAAGACTACTTGTCACTCTATTAATTAATTCATATTGCAGTTAATGTTATTATCATGGCGATAACACTTAACCTATTCGACGAAGCCTTGTGATATAACAAAGTAATAAAAAATATTTAACCTGTGGTTGGTGTTATCACCAACCACATCACTATTCTTTTGATTAACTCTCTTTACCATAATTAGACTCTGCTAGCATTCAACAACTTTTTAGTACTGGTCCCTACCTTGGAGGAGTACCCATTACACCCGCTAAATATTATTAACAATGGATATAAAATCTTTTTTCGACAGGTTAATCTACATCACTACAACCTTAAAAAGTGAAGATTTACATCAGTATTTTTATTCGATTGAATTTACTTCTAAGGACTCCCCGTCAAATGGATTATTTTTTTTGGCTAAGTCCATAAACGATTACAATAATGTATATCATATTGAGGTCAGTAACGATAAAATCCAAGGTTGTTATTACGTTACAATGGAAGTCTTAGATTTGGAAGAGCTAATTAAATATGCATCCAAAGAGTGTGGATTTTCACTACTTACCCATAATAATGAAAACGACTTCATAGCATTAGTTCGAGGGGAACTTAAATGTTTTATACATAAAAACGTAACAGTAAATTATACCTCCTACAGCATTCGTTTATTTAAATCAGTTGAAAATGAAACCGAATCGGTCATTAGCGTTTCTCTCGACAAACCACGCTAGCTTAACTCATTTAGATATTATCCAATCCACATCTCTGAAAAAAACTTGCGCCTGTACATTTAACCTGTGGTTGGTTTTATCACCAACCACATCACTATCCTTTTGGTTAACTCTCTTTACCATGATTACCCTCCATCGCTGATCCCAATTCACAGAGCCAATAGAAAAGCATTACCAATTTAAATTGTCCATAATGATTACTATAGAAGAATTGTTGAAAATTATATATACCTATTACCCGAAGAACATCAACACCGATGATGTGGATAGGTACGTGTCGACCCCAGAAAATCAGTTACGTATGAAGGCTTGCGAAAATGCAAGAAACGATAGGGAAAACTGGCTTGGGTTTAAAAGGGGTATAATAAAAAGGATTGAAGATTTAAAAGGACGGTACGCCGACTACTCGGTACTTGGAAGTGTCCCCGTTTATCATCTACGTATTTATGTAGACGATTGGTTTGACGGAACAAATGTTGGTGAAATAGCAATATTTATTAGTGTAATCTCTCCATATTGGACTTATTTCTATGAATCTCCAAACTTGAAACGCCAATATAATTTTCCAGATAAATTCAATGAAGGAATAGATTTAGTAAACTATATTGATAAGCTTATAAAAATCCATTTTGAAGGTTATAGCTACTTATCTGATGATCTACATCAGATTAAAGTGGAAGATATATCCTCAGCCCACAAGCGGGCTCCTGACCTAACAATTTTTGATGCCCTGTTTTATGATTAGCTTCTTATCGAAGCGAAACTTCCTAAAAGCCAATAACAATGAGACGTTATATAAAACTAACCATCTTAATAGTTGGTATTATTCTTCTTTCAAATATGCCTCCATTTGTATGGATGCTTAAGAATTCTATTGATGAGAGGCATTATCGTTACAGTAACTATAATGGTAGTAACACCTTTACAGAATTTATGAGCCGCAACTTTGAGATGATGAAAAATGTACAAAAGAGATGTACGTTACATCATCCGAAAAAAGATAAAAATATTTATCGTTTATTCTCTAAAAATCCGTTGGCTTTTTGGAGATGGCGGCTATATTTCTTTGATGAGAGATATAAATTGCCATATAAAAATTGGGAGGAGATTAAGAAAATAAGAGAAATAGAAAAAGTAAAAGAAGAAACTGATTGTCTTATAGAATTTTAATTTTTAACCTGTGGTTGGTCCTATCACCAACCACATCACTATCCTTTTGATTAACCCTCTTTACCATAATTAGACTCTGCTCGCATTCAACAACTTTTTAGTACTGGTCCCTGCCCTGGAGTACCCATTACACCCGCTAAACATTATTAACAATGGATATAAAATCTTTTTTCGACAGGTTAATCTACATCACTACAACCTTAAAAAGTGAAGATTTACATCAGTATTTTTATTCGATTGGATTTATTTTTTTTGATAAAACACCTATTGGATTATTTTTTTTAGCTAAGTCTACAGGTCAATATAATAATGGTTACCACATTGAAATTGCCAATGAAAAAATCACTGGATGTGAGTACGGCACCAGAGAAACCTTAGATTTGGAAGACCTAATTGAATATGCATCCAAAGAGTGTGGATTTTCACTACTTACCCCTAATAATGGAAACGACTTCATAGCATTAGTCCGAGGGGAACTTAAATGTTTTATACATAAAAATGTAACAGTAAATTACACCTCCTACAGCATTCGTTTATTTAAATCAGTTGAAAATGAAACCGAATCGGTCATTAGCGTTTCTCTCGACAAACCACGCTAGCTTAACTCATTTAGATATTATCCACTCCACCTCTCTGAAAAAAACTTGCGCCTGTACATTTAACCTGTGGTTGGTGTTATCACCAACCACATAACCATCTTCTTGGTTATTTCTCTTTTCCATAATTAGCCTCCATCACTGATCCCAATTCACAGAGCCAATGCAAAAACACAATCAAAAGCATTAAAGATAAAACGGTTTATCTTCTGATATTCAAATCAGACTTTATCATTACCTTTGAAGCATGAGCACAATCTTGATCAAAGCAGCCAGTATTGTAAACGAGGGCAACATATTCACTTCAGATCTTTTAATCAAAAATGGAAGAATTGAGAAAATCGATTCGAACATTAATGCCGCCGCCGATATAGAAATCAATGCCGAAGGCTTGCACTTATTACCAGGTATGATTGATGACCAAGTGCACTTTCGCGAGCCTGGTTTAACCCATAAAGCAGATATTTTTACCGAAAGTATGGCTGCCGTGGCTGGAGGAATCACTTCTTTCATGGAAATGCCCAATACTGTACCCAATACTTTAACTCAAGAGCTCTTGGCAGATAAATATGCCATTGCCAAGCATACTTCATTGGCCAACTACTCCTTTTATATGGGAGCCAGTAATGATAACATTGAAGAAGTACTTAAAACCGATCCAAAAAATGTTTGCGGTGTGAAGGTATTTATGGGTTCATCTACAGGAAATATGCTGGTTGACAATGAGAAAACCCTAGAGAACATCTTTAGCAAAGCCCCTATGTTGGTGGCTACGCACTGCGAAGATGAGGCTACCATCCGCCACAACCTAGCGGCTTACAAAGAGAAATACGGAGATGATATCACTATTGACATGCACCCACTCATTAGAAGTGCGGAGGCTTGTTATAAATCATCATCGCTAGCCGTTGAACTTGCCAAACGTTACCAAACTCGTTTACATATTCTGCACATTTCTACGGCCAAGGAAGTAAGTTTATTTGATAATATCCTTCCTTTAGCAGAAAAGAAAATTACGGCCGAAGCTTGTGTACACCATCTTTGGTTTAACGATACTGATTATGCGACAAAGGGTAATTTCATCAAGTGGAATCCAGCCGTAAAAACTGCAGCAGATCAAGCTGGTATTTTACAGGGTTTGCTAGATAACCATATTGATGTAATTGCTACCGATCACGCTCCCCACACCATCGAGGAAAAAAACCAAGCTTATTTACAAGCACCTTCTGGTGGTCCTTTGGTGCAACATGCTTTGCCTGCCTTGTTAGAAATGCACTTACAGGGTAAAATCTCTTTAGAAAAAATTGTGGAAAAGGCATCTCACAACGTAGCTACCTGCTTTAATTTAAGCGAACGTGGTTTTGTAAGGGAAGGTTATTGGGCTGATTTGGTTTTGGTTGATTTAAACGATCCTTTCAAAGTGACCAAATTAAACTCTTTATATAAATGTGGATGGTCGCCTTTTGAAGGACAAACTTTTGGTGCTAGCATTACACACACTTTTGTTTCTGGAAACTTGGCTTACCAAAAAGGAAAATTCATGACCAGCGAAACGGGACAGCGCTTAGCTTTTAACCGATAATTTCTGATTTAAATTGGCATCTGTTAGGCATATACGCAACAAGACCTTTGTCCTGTTAGCCATCACATTGGTCATTTTTGTTCTAGGACTATATCCTGAAACAGTTGAAAACTATTATAGTGAGCTGATCTACCCTGTAATATCGATGGTTCAGCGTTGCATTGCCTCTTTTTTTCCTTTTGCCATCGGCGATTTGCTCTATACTTTGTTGGTTGTTTACGTGATTAAGTCACTTGTAAACTTTATCAGCAAAGCTAAAAAGGATAAAGAAGCTTATCTATTTTTTGCCTTGAAAGGCTTTAACTTTTTACTCGCTATCTACATTTCTTTTAAGATACTATGGGGTTTAAATTATGCTCGACCGCAAATTAATGAGCAACTTCAAATCAGTAAAAAGCCTTACCAAAAAGAACAGCTTTTACAGCTGAGCAAATTGTTTATCAACAAATTAGAGAAACTAGGCAAAGCCATTGGCGACACTACGATTAATTATAACATAGAAGAACTGCAGGACCGTGCCACCACCAGCTACAACACTTTAGCGGTGCGATATCCATTGTTCGAATACAAATATCAAGCGGTTAAGCCCGTACTTAGTGCTTGGCTCACCAGTAAAATGGGCATAGAAGGTTACTACAATCCTTTATCGGGTGAGGCCAACATCAATACCAAGCTCCCAGAATTTGTATTGCCTTTTGTGGTTTGCCACGAAATGGCGCATCAAGTGGGGGTTGCTCGTGAAGATGAGGCCAATTTAGTGGGCTATTTGGCCGCCATACACAATAACGATATTCAATTTCAATACTCGGCCTATTACAATATGTTAAGGTATGTGTTATTTGAAATCAGGATGAAATATCCCGAGGATTACAACACCCTTATTACTCAAATTCCGCAGCAAGTGATCAACAATTTTAAAAAGGAAAGGGAGTTTTGGGCAAAATACAACGGCTCCATGTCGGTTTACATGGGCAAAACTTTTGACAAAATCTTAAAGCTTAATAATCAGCAAAAAGGAATCAATAGCTATCAGGATATTGTACTTTGGTTAGTGAATTATCACGAGAAAGAATTAGCAGTTCTCAATTGACAGTTTTCAGTTCTACCTGCAGATAAACAATGCTAATTGAGAATTGTAAACTGAAAACTGGTTATCCGTGTATCGCTTCTTTATTACCGTAGCTTTTGATCAGGTTTCCTTCAAACTCCAGCCATTCTTTCCAACGCTTATCCACATCAACATCAATAGTGTACTTACGTGCAAAGTTTAAGAAAGTAGTGTAATGTGTGGCTTCAGACACCATTAGCTCATGATAAAATTTAGCCAGTGCTTCATCTTTAATATTTTGCGACAACACCCTGAAGCGTTCGCAACTACGGGCTTCAATCATAGCAGCAAACAATAACCTATCAATAAATGCTTGGTTTCTGCTACCATCTTTTTTGCTGAACTTTACCAATCGTCCAACGTAATCGTCCTTACGCTCACGGCCTAAGGTATAACCACGCTCTTTGATGATGTTGATCACCATTTGAAAATGTTCCAACTCCTCTAAAGCAATTTTCGTCAACTCATCTACCAAATCCTGATGTTCCGAATTTTGTGTAATTAAGGTAATGGCATTACTGGCCGCTTTTTGCTCGCACCAAGCATGATCCGTCAAAATTTCTTCTAAGTTAGATTCGGCAATATTGGCCCAACGCGGATCAGTGAGTAGTTTAAGTCCTAACATGGCTGCAAAATTAAGAAAATAGCCACAGATGCACAGATTTTTGTTTCGAAACCGCATTACCCTTTTCACTGGCATTCATTTTTCGTCATTGCGAGCTACTCTATCGATAGATAATATTTAAAACATCTGTGCATCTGTGGCCGATTAAATGCACCTTTGTAAAACATGGCAACTAGAAAAGTTTTGTTTATTGGTTTGGTTTGGCCAGAACCTACCTCATCAGCAGCGGGCACCAGAATAGTTCAGTTAGCACAATTGTTTTTAGCTAATGGCGATGAGGTACACTTTGCTTCAGCTGCATCCAAAAGCGAGTTCAGTTTTGATCTGGAAAGTTTGGGCGTTACTGATCACGATATTAAACTTAACGATAGTTCTTTTGATACTTGGCTGGCTGAATTAAATCCCAACGTGGTGGTTTTCGATAGGTTTATGATTGAAGAGCAGTATGGCTGGCGAGTACAAGAAACCTGCCCAAATGCGTTGAGAATTTTAGACACAGAAGATCTGCATTTTTTAAGGCAAGCTCGGCAAACAGCCATTAAGCACAAAAAAAATCTAGCTCAAGCTGATTTGTACAATGAAGTAACCAAGCGTGAACTAGCATCTATCTTACGCTGCGATTTATCATTAATTATTTCTCAAGCGGAAATGGAGCTTTTGCAGAGGTTCAATATCAGTTCTCAAATTCTTTACTATCTCCCATTTTTAGAAGAAGAAATTACCACGACCTCTCACTGGAATACTTTTGAGCAACGAAAAGATTTGGTTTTCATTGGGAATTACTTACACGAACCTAATTGGCAAACCCTTCAATATTTAAAAACAGCAGTTTGGCCACTATTAAGAAAAAAACTACCTGAGGCCACTTTGCATATTTACGGGGCTTATGCTTCAGAAAAGGTAACTCAACTAAATAACCCAAGAGAAAAATTCCTGGTACATGGCAGAGCCGAAAATGCCAGAACAACCATTGCACAGCATCGCATATTGTTAGCTCCCCTCCTATTTGGAGCTGGCGCCAAAGGTAAATTTGTGGATGCCATGCAAACAGGAACCCCAATTGTAAGTACCACTGTTGGTGCAGAAGGAATGGCCAATGGTTTAGATTGGGCGGGAATCATCAGCGACCATTTAGAACACCTAGTTGACGAAACTGCGGCGCTTTACCACAACCAAAGCAATTGGGAGAAAGCACAGCAAAATGGTATTCAAATCATCAACCAGCTATACGCTAAAAGTAAATTTGAAACACCGTTTCTAAAGCAGATTGCCCATTTAGAGGAAAATTTAATTGAGCATAGGCAGCTAAATTTCTTAGGAGAAGTATTAAAGCACCACACTTTACAAAGCACTAAGTACATGTCTTTGTGGATTGAGGAAAAGAATAAATAAACAAGTATATTCATCAAAATATGGAAGAAATCAACGAATTAGAAGCCACCTTACTGAATGGTTTAACCGAAAAATATCCTGCTTTAACATCACATATCTCGCATCTAAAAGTTTCTAAAAGACAGATTTCGGGCTTTAGTTTGTACGTGTACTTTTCGTATATTGATTTTAACCAAGAGCCAGAAATGATCAATAGTTTATTTAGCAATGGCGAAAAAATCATGATTCCTATATTAAAAGATGGTTTAAGCTACGTAATTGACGTCACTGCGGGAATGATTGAGCATATCGAGTTCTCTACCTATAAAGAAAAATGGGACGGCACCTTTGGCGAGTATCAGATAGTGGAGAGTGAAATAGGTAATTAATCTATCTAAAGTTGTTGCTTTATGCTTAAATCAACCTCATCATAACATCTAAATTCATCTCGGCATGGCCAACGAGCAAAAACAACTCGATTTAGAGAAATATCATGCTATTGTGTTAACCACTATAGATTATTTAAGGGAACGTGTCGAGCGAAGTTTTATTTTTGATGGTATTGATTCAGTAGCTGAATATTACCAAGAGCAAAAAATACAAACAGAGAAAAATTTCAAACAACGTCGCCTAGATAGACTTCAAAAAAGATTCATCAGCCTAACCAAAGGTTTACAGCTTAAAATCGACTTAGATTTTTCTACTTATATCAAAGAAAAAACTGGATATGAAGTTGATATCTTCGATGATTTGCGAAAATGCACCGAAGTCATTATCAATCAAGACAAAATCTGCAACCAAAAAGAACTCAACGATATTTCCCTCGCTTTGCAATTGTACAAGCAAATTTCAAGTGAGGAGGAAAAAGTTAAAAAACTTCATGAGCTTCTTGTTAAATACTCAGAAGATCAATCTATCTCAAAGCCACGCAACATAACGGTCATTAAAAGAGTGGTGACCAAACTTGATGACGGCAGTGAAGAAGTAACCGTAACCGAGACATCTGGGCCCAAACGGAAGCGTTTCGAAGAAGAAGAAGTACAAATTTCTCCAGATGGCAAACGCAGGGTGCGCACCACTCAATGGGCAAACAAACATTCTGCATCCACCTATGTCTTCATCGATTTCCCTACGGCCAACGGTCCTGTTTACGGCACAAGTGGCCTCAACCCGATGATTAAAGCTTGGTGGAAAGATAATTCAACCATTGTCATTGAAACGAGCAAAGAACTTATTGCAAATACACAATTTAGGGAAGTCAGTAGTTTCGACGACGTGATCACCATCGAATACATAGAACACTAATTACCTTACTTTTTGATTAGCGTTTAAGTATAACTCACCTTTTTACAACATTCAAACATTCTAGTCCCCAAAGCTTACAACATTATCGTAAATTTGCCGCATGGCAAAAATATCCATCAACCTGGCAACAGGTTCATTACAACAAGAAGAAATCATTGTAGGCATTGATTTAGGCACCACTAATAGTTTGGTAGCATTCATCAATCCAGAAAAAAATCCCCAAGTGATTAACGATGCTGGCAAAGGCGTACTCGTACCTTCGGTAATCCACTTTAATGAACAAGGTGAAGCCGAAGTTGGTAATGAAGCTAAGACTTATCTAACAACCGATCCCACCAATACTATTTTTTCTGTAAAACGATTATTAGGCCGTTCTTATAAGGATGTTGCCGAACACAGCGATATTTTCAGCTACAAAGTAATTGACGATGATACTGATGCTTTGGTGAAAATTAAAGCTGGTGATAAATTCTATACTCCTATTGAGCTGTCGGCAGAGATTTTAAAGGAATTGAAAGCCCGTGCTGAACATGCTTTAAAAACACCGGTGAACCGTGCGGTAATTACCGTTCCTGCCTATTTTAATGATAGTCAGCGACAAGCTACCCGAGATGCTGGAAAGCTAGCTGGACTTGATGTGTTACGTATCGTGAATGAGCCTACAGCCGCCAGTTTAGCTTATGGCTTGGGTTTAGATCCTTCTCAACAAAAAACCATTGCCGTTTATGATTTGGGCGGTGGTACTTTTGATGTTTCCATCCTTCAAATCCAAAATGGCATTTTCGAAGTATTGAGCACTAACGGAAATACTTTTTTAGGTGGTGATGATTTTGACCGTGCCATCTTTAATTATTGGATAGAGAAAAACCAACTTGATGCAGCAGCGGTTGCAAAAGACAATGTATTCACTCAAAGTTTACGTTTACAGGCAGAAGCGGCCAAGAAAGCACTCACCACCCAAAATCTTTACAACGAAAAATTGGGCGATATTTGGTGCACGCTCGACAAACAAACTTTTGAAAGCTTAATTACAGCCAAAGTACAGGAAACTATTGATGCCTGTCAACTCGCCTTAAAAGATGCCTCATTAAGCATTGCAGAGATAGACGAAGTGGTTTTGGTTGGTGGTTCAACACGTACGCCTTATGTCAAAAAAGCGGTAAGTGAGTTCTTTGGAAAAACTGCCCATGATAACATTAACCCCGACGAGGTAGTAGCTTTAGGTGCTGCCGTACAGGCTGATATCTTAGCGGGAAATCGTTCTGATATTTTATTATTGGATGTTACCCCTCTATCCTTAGGTATTGAAACCATGGGTGGTTTAATGGATGTCATTATTGCCCGAAACAGCAAAGTTCCAACCAAAGCTGGTCGCCAGTACACCACTTCAATAGACGGACAGGTAAACATGAAAATTTCCGTTTACCAAGGTGAGCGTGATTTAGTAAAAGAAAACCGTAAACTGGCCGAATTTGATTTAAAAGGTATTCCTGCTATGCCTGCTGGATTACCCAAAGTAGATATTAATTTCTTATTGAACGCTGATGGTATCTTGACGGTTCAAGCCATTGAATTACGTTCTGGTGTAAAACAGGAAATTGAAGTTAAGCCTAGTTATGGCCTTAGCGATGAAACCGTAGAAAAAATGTTGATTGACAGCATTACCAATGCACAAAGCGATGTGGCCCAACGCATGCTGATTGAAGCGCGTAGCGAAGGTGAACAACTGGTTTATACTGCCGAGCGTTTTATCGAAAAAAATAAAGCACTACTTACAGAAACAGAGATTGCAGATACCCAAACCTATATCCAACAGGTGAAGGATGCTTTAAATAGTGGCGAAAAGGATTTAATCCTTAAGAAAACAGATGAGCTGAATGAATTTACCCGCCCATTTGCGGAAAGGGTAATGGATACCGCCATTGGACAAGCCATGAAAGGCAAAAAAATAGACGAGTAAAAATAAAAAAGCCATTAGTGATAATGGCTTTTTTTACGCTATTTGTATTGTTATTGTTTAAATGCTTCTTTCATCATGCTTTCAAGTTCTGGCTTATGTTCTTCAATTACCTTACGTCCCATATCCATCCCTTTTTCCGTTAAACCAGTCATTTTGCTAGCATATTTCTTTCCTATTGGCGAGGCATAAAATTTAGTAAGCTCATTCAATTCAGCTTCTGTAAATTCATCAGTATACATTTTTAAAATACGGGGCTTAAGTACCTCATAGGTAAAGTATTTATTCATAAATGCCTTCATCACCTGCTTAAATTTTTCTCGATACTGTTCTGGAATAGCTCCAATTTGAGTACCTAGCATCGAATCTACCACACCTTCAAAACTGGCTTTTACACCAGAGGCTTCTACAAATTGTTCGCTAGCTTTTAAATGTTGTGCAGTTTGCGAAAAGGCAAAACCAGGTAATGCAACCAGTACTGCAATAAAAAATCTCTTCATAAATTTGTTTAAAAAATTGGTTCAATATAGGGATATAATTTTTATGAGGGGCAAAAATTAGTAGTTTAGCAACATAAACCTATACACTAATATCCAATGAAAAAAACCATACTCTTTGCCTGTTTTTTAACGTATTTCAGCATTGCTTTTGCTCAACAACGTATCATCACCACAGACATCAAGAACTTTTGGCAAGCCTATGACCAAATCAAACTGACTACCGATAGTGCCAAGCAAATCAACTTAATTAATGAACTCTATATTCAAAAAGCAACTCCAGGCTTAAAAGCACTCATGCAAGTGAGAAACTACCATGCACAGGGCTTTGTATATGCCATTAAAAACTATCCAAAATTTTGGGAATCTGTTAGAAATAACACTTTAAAGGCCGACGATTATGCCAAAGAAATTGACAAAGCAGTCGTACTACTAAAGAAACTTTACCCTGAGTTAAAACCAGCTAGTATTTACTTTAGCATTGGTGCTTTACGCACGGGAGGCACTGTACAGGGAGACAAAGTATTGATTGGGGCGGAAATTTCGATGACGGATGAAAAAACAAATACCGAGGAGCTTCAGAAAAATTTTCCGCATTTACCTAGTTTCTTTAAAACTAGACCTATTGATGGTTTGGTTTTCACCAACACCCATGAATATGTGCATACCCAGCAAAGTACCACTATTGGCAATACACTTTTAACTCAGGTAGTAATAGAAGGTGTGGCAGAGTTATTGGCTGAAAAATCCTTAAAAGTAGCTTCTCCCAATCCTCAAATTGCATTTGGAAAAGCTAACGATGCCAAAATAAAAGCAGCGTTTGAAAAAGAAATGTTTTCGAGCTCTTTTAACAACTGGCTATATAACAGCCCCAACAATGAATTTAAAATGCGTGATTTAGGTTATTATGTGGGCTATGCCATTTGTGAAAAATTCTACAACCTTTCGAAGGATAAGAAAGCAGCAATCAAAGAAATGATTCAATTGGATTACAATAAGGGAGAAGATTTGATTGCATTTGTAGAAAAATCGAAATATTTCGCACAACCTTTAGCTGTTTACAAAGAAGCTTTCGAAAAATCGAGACCGCAGGTGATTGGCATTAAAGAATTTGAAAATAACAGCCAAAATGTAAGCGTAAATACTAAAACGGTAACCCTTTATTTCTCACAGCCCATGAACGTTAACTCTAGGGGCTTCGACTACGGACCAACAGGCGAAAAAAATGCTTTAACGGTACAAAAGGTGATTGGCTTTTCTGAAGATAAAAAATCTTTCAGCTATGAGGTAAAGCTTGAACCCAACAGACACTATCAAAGTGTAGCTACAGAAAGATTTAGAAATGAAGCTGGTATTCCTTTAAAAGCATATTTGATTAATTTCAAAACAGCAGAGTAATGCGATAACAAGACTTACGTTTTTTGTCATTCAGAGCGCAGCGAAGAATCTCTAAATAAAGCATTAAGAAAGGAGATTCCTCATGCCTCGGAATGACAACAAAGGAGTTAAACAAAAAGATGGCATCACTTCATCGGTAGGAAAGACCACAAGGCGGCTACAAAAATACCTAGCGAGACTTCGTAAGTCTAAATAAACTCAAACCCATTTTGTTATTCAGCAGACATCGAAGACCTATGCTATTGTCTAGCTTCCGGCCTTGAAAGGTTGAAAGCTTACCGCTCTACAGCAACGGGCTTTCAACCTAAGGTAAACAACTCCATTCAGATCGAGGAAGCCGTCAACCATAGGTTGAAACCTTCCTGCTATTAGCACGAAGGTTTCAACCTAACTTGGCTTATTGGTCCTACACAATACAAGACTTACGAAGTTTTAAAAACTTCGTAAGTCTACTATACCATCAAAAAACCTCGTAAGTTTTCACAACCTACGAGGTTAAAAAATATTAAGAGCGTAACCTGTACCGACACTTCGGTAGCGAAGAATCTCCAAATAAAGCATTAAGAAAGGAGATTCCTCGTGCCTCGGAATGACAATAAAGGAGTTAAACAAAAAGATAGCATCACTTCATTGGTAGGAAAGACCACAAGACGGCTACAAAAATACCTAGCGAGACTTACGAAGTCTTAAAGACTTCGTAAGTCTACTACACCATCCAAAAACCTCGTAGGTTTTAGAAACCTACGAGGTTTGCAAATAAAACTTTACAAATACTTCGCTTCGTATTCCCTTTCGTAATTTTTAGATATTTCGGTTATTTTCAACCATTTCGCGGTACGTAAAGATGCACTAGATGGATAATAAGAAACCACTACTTTAATAGGTTCGTTATAGTTATCTGTACCTTCAAAAATCATAGATTGAACTTCGTCTTTAGTTTCGCTATCAACCTTCGAGTATTTATAGGTTTTAAACAACACTTTCTTCTTCATGTTTACAAACTTGATCACGTCTTTTCCATCGCCGTTAAGTGCCTGATAAATCCCCATGGTATTATCCAGCTTCTCCCACTTTCGCCATTCTCCGTAGTCACCATTTTCCGTCTTAGTCCTAAACCTTGACTTTAATAAATCCATCACAAACAATGCGGGATTTTCTTGTAAGGCAACCGTAGTTTGAATGGCTGCAACGATGACCAATAAGCTTAAAATATACTTCTTCATTTGATTGATTTTTATAGTTTAAATTAAATTCTAATAGACGTTTTACCTGTACCGCCGCAAGAGGAGCAACTGCTGTAACTACCAAAAGAGACCGAGCTAGAGCCTTTTGTTTTATAGCCTCCATAAACCGTAGTATGCGTTTTTCCTGATCCAAAACAGTTACTGCACATTACACTCACACTTTGCTTTTGGCGTTTAGGCGACTCGCTTTTCACCGCCATTTCTTGGTTGCGTAATTTAACCGTTAGTCTTTGGGTGGCTGTTTTGGCTTCTACATGTCCTTTATCAGCCGCTAGCAAATAAATTTTACGGGCTATTTGATCGCTCTGCTTGGTACCAATACCCATTTCATAAAAATAAGCGAGCACATAGGTAGCATGCCAGTCGGCACGTTCGGCGGCTTTCAAATACCAATCGAAAGCGAGCTGTTGGTTCTTCTTATCATCTCCCAATTTGAGATAATAGGTTCCCAGCGCTGTCATTGCTGGCGTATATTTATGATTTGCCGCAGCTTCAAACCATTTTATTCCCTCCTGTGCAGATTTTTCTACTCCAGTACCATTGAAATACATAATGGCCAAATTATTTTCTGCTTTAGCAAAACCCTGTTCCGCAGCCATTCTATACCATTTTACCGCTTCATCCACAGATTGTTGAACAGCCCGTCCCTCATCGTACATTAAGCCTAAGCTATTTTGCGCCATGGCAAAACCTTGTGCTGCAGATTTCTGATACCATTTAAATGCTTCTTCATCAGATTGCCTTACGCCAGTTCCAGCGATATAAAAACTGGCTAAATTATTTTGCGCTTTGGCATGCCCCAATTGCGCTGCTTTTAAAAAATATTTGGCAGCTTCCGCTTCCGAAACCTCCACTCCGTTACCATCCAAGTAACACATCCCCAAATCATATTGAGCAGAAGCGTGGTTCATGTCGGCAGCTTTACGATAGTTCTTTACCGCCTCTTCGTAGTTTTTCTGTTCATACCAATCATTACCTGCCTTGTAAAATTCTTCAGCAGTTTGGGCCTTAGTCATCAAACTGAAAAACAATAGCGATAGGAGTAGGAAGTATCTCATCATTATCTTTTTACCATAATTTTATGTTGACTAACGCTACCATCTTGATGTACCACTTTAACTACATATAAGCCATTATTCAGTGATGTAGGTATAGAAAATTCTTCTTCTTGGCTATTTATTCTCACCAATTGTTTACCTGAAAAATCATACACTTCAGCAAATTTTGCAGTATCATGGGCATTAGCAACTCGGAAAGATTTAGTGACTGGATTAGGATAAATCATCAGTTTTTCGGTAGCTAACATTAAATCGAACTTCACTGTTCTAACCTCGCTATATTCAAAATCGCCATTAAAGTCCAACTGCTTTAAGCGATAATAGTTGTATCCATTTACTGGCCGCTCATCTTTATAGCTATAAGTTGATAAGGCATTAGTGGTCCCTTTGCTTGCTACCGCTCCTATGTTTTCAAATGATTTACCGTCGATACTTCTTTCTATTAAAAACTTTTCGCTATTTAATTCGCTTGCCGTTTTCCAATTTAATATCACTTCCCTGGCCGAAATTTTCGCGGTAAAATCTATCAGCTTAACAGGCAAAGTAACTGGCACCTCTCCATTGGCAATCCCAATACCAAAATCAGAGAAACCTGTAATATTTCCGGCCGTAGCTGTCACTACCCCTGAAACGGCTGTTGAGGTTCCATTATCTCCATAAAAACCCCATGCCGAAGAGGAATTATTACGTTTCAGCACCACATAATTATTGGCATTTGCCACACCATTATTATATCCCGTACCACTAAGTGTAATCCCATAACTTCCAGCGGCTAAGGACACATTTGGAGTCACTGTCCATATCCCCGCATTTAATAAGGCAGTTACCGCTTTGCCACCCGCAGTAGTATTAGGCAAGGCTCCATTAATGGTTTTACTAAAACTTGTGGCAATAGTTTGAGGTCCAGCAATATTATTCAGTTGAAGATTTATTGGCGCGTAGCGATCTGTAGTACCTATTGGAAAGCTATACATTCCATTAGTACTCACCTTTCTGGTGAGCTTACCTGCCACATAACTACTTGCGGAACCTCCAACAATATTGTTATTTACTACCAGTGGATACAGTTCAAATGAAATATTCAACAAGCCTTTGGTCAAAATCAAATCACCATTAATAGTGCCGCCGTAGGTAGCAGCAGTACCCGTAAAGTCTAGCTCTAAGGACTGGTTAAGTGCCCCGGGAAAATAAAATGTTAAACCCGCATTTTTAACTACGATTTTACCACTACCACTTGGTGCAATAGCCGTAGCACCAAATGTCCCGGTAAAACTTCCCGTCTCGTTTATTTCGATAGTTCCATTGTTGACAATGCCAAATGGTGCCGAAAAGTTAAGTGGCAATTGTATTTTAGCGCCACTGGCAATTTCTATTTTTGCAGGTGTCGCGCCACTAGGTATGGTAGTTGGGTAGCTAGACAAACCACCTGTAATGATGGTTTTCTTAGCCCCATTTGGGATTCCATTGTCCCAATTGGCCGCATCATTCCATAAGCCATTAGCAGCACTACCTGTCCATTTGGTAATTTGCGGAACGGGTGTTAACGTTTCATCAAATTGTGCTACAAATAAATCTCCTGGATAAGTTCCACTTGCTGTAGCCGTATAGGTATTATTCCCAAATTTAATGTAGTTCCCATAACTGCCGCCTATCGCTATTTTTTGATTTTGTCCTATTGCTAAAATATTTAAGGCTCCAGAGTTCCAAGCAGAACCATTGATTTCAAAAGAATTTACCCATACATTTTGTCCGTTACTGGCATTGTATTTCATTACAAAACCTAAGGCAAAAGTGTTAGTGGCAGGTATATTAAATAGGTAATCTCCTATCGCCCTCGCTCCCGCATATCCTGCTTGATCGGTAAACACGCTGTATACAAATCCATTTTTCACCCTAAACATAGACCCCGATGCCAGATAGGGAGAAGCATAACTATATTTCGCTACTGTTCCATTGTTATCCAGTTCGAAATACCTATTGGTAGCTGTTACCGTAGGTATGCCTTGAAAGGTTCCTCCACCGCCCCCGTCAAAAACAATATAGCTCTTCCCCTGCTCGTCAACCGTGTAGCCTAACTGCACTTGTATATTTGGGATGGCTTGTATCCATCTTTTTTGCCCACTATTATCTAGCGACACAATAAAGCTTGATAATCCTGTAGTCACTATATCTTCACCTGCAATTTTTACCGTTGCCGCACTGGCCGTAAAACAGGTAAAATAGATATTGCCTGCAGCATCCATTAAATCTTTAAACCTTGCACCGCCATTGGAACCTGCGTTGATGCTTTCTACTTTCCAAATCACCGAACCATCAGTTTTGTTCACTTTTAAGATATTGGTTGCCCCTTGCCCATTTTCCATTAGAATCAGGTTTCCATCTGCACTAAGGTTAATACCGCAGATTTCATATAAAGTCAAGAATTTATTCCAAAGCATGTTGCCATTGGCATCGTACTTTGCAAAAAAAGACCGTCCAGATAATGTAGGGGTATCATCAGTACCACCGATATAGAAATCGCCGTTTGCATCTACAGTAATGATCTTACTTAGCTCGTTATAACCGGTAGGCGGCGTATGTCTTTTTAGCCATTGAACAGTTCCCGCAGCATTGTATTTCACTATAAAAATATCTTTGCCTGTGGGCGCTGGCAAGCTAAAAGCGCCAAGCGTAATTGCCGTACTATATTGTCCTACGGCATAAGTATTGCCATTGGCGTCTACCGCCAAATCTGTAGGTTCACTTGCGGGCGCAAAAGATACACCAGAGGTTGACACCCAATCCCAACCAGCGCCGGATTGCGCAGAAGAAACCAGGTGAACACCCATAATTAAAATAAAAAGTAGCAGTTTTTTCATATTGAAAACGATTAGAATAAAGTAATACGGGAATTTATTTGGTCATTTCCAGCACTAAGCCGTATTGACTGGTCATTTTTAAACTACTACTGCTAATTGTATTAATAGTCCAAGTACCACCACCGCTGAGCACGGTATAATTACCATCTGTTTTGACGAAAGTGACTTTTGTATTATTATCGGAAACGGTGAAGGTGTTGCTTTCTTTACTGGTTGTTGTACCATTAAAAGAAACCACGAAATTAGAGGTACCTCCAGTTGAAGAAGTAGAGTTGGTAGAAAAGGTACCATAGGCTGGCGATTGCAAAGCCTGACCGTCGTATTTGCTAATTTTCCAATTTCCAGCTAAAGCTACTGTGGCTTCAGCTTCCTTATCTTTTTTGCAAGCACTAAAGGTGGCAATAGCGATCAACAGAATAAAAGAGAAATGAGTAAGTTTGGTTTTCATGTCTGATAATGATCTGGTTTAAATGATCATTACAAAGTTGAAAATCAGCCATTAGGCATACAATAGAGACAAAAACTCATTTTAATAGGTACATATACCTATAGCTTACTCTAAACCATTGGCAATGGCATACTTTACCAAGCCAACGGTGCTTTTGCAGTTGCATTTTACGAATAGATGTTGACGATGGTTATCAACGGTTTTCTTACTGATAAATAGCTTCTCGGCAATTTCTTCGCTGGTCAATTCTTTCACAATGAGGGATAATATTTCTTTTTCCCGCGGAGAAAGCACATTCAGTTTTTCATCTTGTACTTTCTGCTTTTGGTACTGCCCATAAATAATAGGCACAATATCTTGCGAAAAGTAGGTCCCGCCATTGGTAATACGATGAAGTGCCTGAAGTAATTCACTACGGCCAGAGTTTTTCAGGATATAACCATCAGCTTCAGCCAAAACTGCTTCTTTTACCGCTTGAGCATTGTTGTACATCGATAAGATGAGCACTTGAATATGTGGGAACTGTGCTTTAACCATCTTACACAGCTCAGTACCCGAGAGCAAAGGCATGCTAATATCGGTAAGTACCAAATCGTATTTATGAGGGTTAACATTAATCAAGTCAATGGCTTCCTGCCCATTATTCGCTTCTGAAACGACGTGATAGTTTTGATTATCCAACATCATTTTCAAACCATCAATTACCATTTGATGATCGTCTGCAATAAGTATATTGATATTTTCTGTGCCCATATTAAGCAGGAATGCTAATTTCTATTTGCGTACCGATTAATTTTTCCGACTTGATATTCATGTCACCATCCATCAAATGTACTCGTGCCGATATATTTTTCCAACCCATTCCTTTCGAATCGTCTATTTTCGAAGTATCAAAACCATCTCCATCATCTTTAATGGCAATGAGCATATTTTCATTTACTTTCTTAATATCGATGGAAATATGGGAGGCATTGGCATGTTTGATCATGTTATTGAGCACTTCCTGTACAATGCGATAAATAGAAAGTTTATTCTGCTGGCTTAATGGCACCTCCTCCATTTCTTGCGCTACATTTAAATCTACCTTTGTTTTTCCTGCATCGTTAATCTTCTTACAGATATCTTCCAAGGCAGCAAACAATCCAAAATTTAAGGCTTCTGGAATAAGATTATGTGAAATGGCCCTTAATTCGGTGATGGTTTTATCTACCAGGTTAAGCGTTCCCTCAACCGTTTTATCTGATGGGTTTAAGGTAGAAACATTCATTTTCACTACTGAAAGCATTTGTCCTATCCCATCATGCAAATCACGAGCTATACGAATGCGTTCATTCTGCTCGCCTTCAAAAACAGATTTAGTAGCAATTTCCTGTTGCCTGTAAATTTCTGTTTGTAACAAGTTCTGCTGTTTGAGTTGATTACGCTTGTAAAACGAGAAGGAAATACCCCCTAAGGCCAGAAACACCACCAGGATTGAACCCATAGCTAAATTTCGCTGTTCCAATTCTAACTTTTTATTTTCCAGCTCCAGGTTTTGTATACGAGACTGCTTTTGTAAAGCTTTAATGTCCTGTGCTTTTTGCTGCGCATCTAGCTTTTGATTAGCAAGGGCCTGGGTTTTGTTGGATAGCTCCAGGCCGTTAATCGTGATTTGTTGCTGCTGCGTGGTAAGTAGAGATTTATTTTTTGAAATTTCTAAGGCATTGTTATTTAACTGCAGCGCTTTAATATCGTTTTCTTTGCTCAACAAAAATATCTGCGCTTCCTTTTTGGAGGTTTCGTACTTGGTTTGTAGTTCGTTTATTTTAGCAAGATTTTCTGTTCTCAAAAGGCTATCTCTAAAATCATCATATCTATTTAGCATCTTCGAAGCCTTCATTCCTTGCCCATTTTTCATATATACAACAGCTAGCTGCCTCTGAATATTGCTAATTTCCATTACTAAATTGGCCTTTTTTGCTATTTCCAATGCGCTTTTCAAATTTTCTTCAGCTTCTGTATATTTCTTTTGAAGCAAATCTAACTTCGATTTATTAAGATACCAGTCTGCGTCATTATAAGGATTTCCATTTAAAGAAGAATACTTTAAAGCCAATTGCAAATATTTCTCACTATCTTTTTCGTTATCAACTAGGTCTGCTATATCTTTAAGTAGAATATAACACTGAGCTAAAGCTACCCCCTTTTTTAAACGCTCAAAAAATGGAATGACTTTTTCCACATTTTTTTTTGCATTATCATAATCTTTTAGGATTCCTTGACTTATAGCAATATTAAATAATAAAGAAGCTATGTTAGGTTCATCTTTCACTTCCTCATAATATCTAAGTGCTTTATAGCTATACTCTATTCCCTTTTCGTAATTTTTGGTTCGTTTATATATTAAACTCAAAATAAATTGTGAATAAGCAATCTCCTTCTTCCCATTTATTTCTTCGGCAATTTTAAGTGCTTTAAGCTGATAGTCTGTCGCTTCAATGTATTCTCCCATAACCATGTAGGATATAGAGATCATACCCAGCATCATGCTTTCTTTCTTTTTATCATTTAGCTTTCTAAATAAACTAAGAGCCTTGGTTGAGGTTTCTATTGCTAATCTATTCTGTCCTTTTAAAGTCTGTACATCAGCAATATTTTTTAACGCTGTTGCTATGTGATAATCTGATTTTGAATGAGTACTCGCATCTAATTGTTTTTGAAAAAACATAGAACTTTGTTTATCTAGCCCCCTAACCTTATACATTTCACCAAAAGCAGCATAAATATTCGCTAAACAAGTATCATTTTTTATTGAATTCGCTACATTTAATGCCTTAAACAACAAGCTTTTAGTTTCCACCGTATCTTTTAACAACAATGTTTTAGCCTGACCAATCAGTTGATCTACTTTTTTAACATCATCATTAAATGTCTGAGATTTACATATTTGCCACAAACAAATCAATGCAATGGAAACTGCTATCCGTAGCATAATGTTGATAGTGTTTCTCATTTAGCTACACCGTATTGTTTTTCTAACATCTCGGCTTCTTCTCCAGCTCCGATTTGCTGTATCGTAGTCTTTAATACAATTCTACTGTTCATCGTTTCCTTGACGCTTCCATCAGCTTCCTTTGATTTAAGAGCTTCTTTCTCACAAGAAGCAAATACAATGACACAAAGGAATAAGAGTAGATTTTTTACCATAATTGTTTTTCAGCTAGATGAATAAATAAATTTCAACATCCTAATATAGAAAACATTAGCACAGATTTTTACTATAGCATAAAAATTTTTATTTTACCAACTATCTTTAAGTTCCACAAAATTTACCACATGCAACCTTTCACTAACGAAACGATAGATTTAAACACACTTCCTAAATACGAAGAAACACCATTAACCAAACCCGACCGAAAATATTGGAAAATAATCATCATTAACCTATGTATTTTTCTGGCATTTGTAGCTATTGGTCTTGGTCTGCTTATTTTATTTAATGAAAATGCACGTAATCATTGGTTGTTATGGTTATCAATCTTCGTTGCTTTCGCTGTATTTCTATATTTAATTTCCCATGTCAGCTTTAAAAGAAGAGGTTTTGCGTTAAGGGAAAAGGATATACTATACAAAAGCGGTGTTCTTGCCGAAAAAACCACCATCATTCCTTTAAATCGCATACAGCATGTTGCGCTAAATGAAGGGGTATTCTCCAGAATGTTTGGATTGGGTACTTTGCAAATTTATACCGCTAGTGGTTCCAGTGGAGAAATACATATTGCGGGAATTAAAATAGAACAGGCCAAAGTCATTAGAGAATCACTAGTACAACGCTTAACTATTAACACTAAAGCAGAAAACGAATAATGTTTGTAGATTTCAGCCAACCTCAACGACAGTCTGCTGCAGGCATTCTCATTAATGGAGCTTACGTGGTGCAACATGTGGTGAGAGCCATGTTTATTCCTCTTGTGCTTTTTATTGTTAAAGCCAATAAAATGGCAATTTTATACACGGCATTTGGTTTTATTGCCATATTAGTTCTCGCATTTTTGTACGGTTATTTCTATTACCTCAAATTCACCTTTTACCTCAATCCACTCAAACAAGAATTTGTGATTGACAAAGGTGTTTTCAGTCGCAAACATTTAACTATTCCGCTTGAGAAGATACAGCAGGTAAATATTAACCAAGGCTTTTTGCAGAAGTTGATTGGTGTTTATAGCTTGCAGATTGATACCGCTGGAACAGATAGCAAGGAAGTTGACATTAGGGCCATTAACGGTGAAACGGCACAAGCCCTAAAACAACATTTATTACATGGACAAACTGTTACTACTATAACGGAAAATGAAATAACAATTCCAGCGGCACCAGTTCAGGATGTTCCACTGATCAAAATTAAAACCGCCACATTATTTAAAATTGGTCTTACCAGCAATTATGGCCAAAGTTTTGCCTTGTTAACGGCTTTTGGCTATGCTGCCTTTCACAACATCAAAGAATTGCTTAAAGCTCTTGACAATGACAATGGACAAGTTGAACAATTTGTAAAAAGTGGTTTTACTTTATTTTCCATTGGTATTCTTGTAGCCGCCATTGCCGTGCTGCTGCTGGCAACCAACGTTATCAGGACTTTTGTAAAATATTTCGATTTCCAGTTAAGTAAGCACAGGCAATCACTTCTCATTTCTGCAGGACTGCTAACCAAAAAAAACACCCTACTTCATCCCAATAAGGTACAAATTACCGAGTATAGCCAAAATTACCTGCAAAAGAAAATTGGCTTGTTTCATATGTCTTTAAAGCAAGCACATGCAGGTCGCCAGCAATCGGAAAAGGAAATGAAGAACAACAATACGGAAATTCCTGGTTGTAGCACTACAGAAAAAGATGAACTTTTAAGAATGATTTTGGGTAGACTTCCAGAGGGAGGCAGCACCTTTAAACCAAATTGGCGTTTCCTTAACCTACCTATCGTATTCTTTGTACTCCTACCTATATTGATCTACTTTGTTTTTTATTACTTTTTCTCGGAAGTAAGACCATATTATCCATTAGCTGCAATATATACAATCATTGTATTGCTAATGACTTACATCAGCTACACCAAACATCGCATCACGGTATCTGAAAACTACATCATTAAACAAAGCGGCATTTGGGACATTTCGCAAGAAATTATAGAGCCTCATAAAATACAATCTATCAGTACCTCACAATATCTATGGCATAAAAAGTTGGATATTGGCCATGTAACCTTGTACACTGCAGCGGGTAGCATTTCATTTAGCTATGGGAACTTTACTGAAATAAAGACATTAGTGAATTATTGGCTTTATCAGGTAGAAGGTGGTAACGAAGAGTGGATGTAATGGAGGGAGAAAGAAGTAAAGAACAAGGAATAAGGATAACCACCTAAGACACCTAAGAACATTTTAGACATTTAAGCTAAAAATTACTACTACGTCATTTAAACTGGAGCACAGTCCCGAATTTTAGGGAGAAAAATCTTTAATCTTGCTAGATTTTACTTCGTAGCTGCTCTGCGGTCTCCTATCCTCAAAATGACGGAGAATGATCTTAAATGTCCAGGGTGATTAAAAATAAACCATTAAGAAATTAAGACAATTAAGGAATACTCGAATTAAAACTTAATGTTCCTTCATACCTTAATGTTTCAAAAAACTAAAATGAACTTAGGTGGCTCAATAAATACCAACTATCAAATGAAGAAAGTTTACATACTAAGCGGATTAGGAGCAGATGAAAGGGTATTCCGATATTTAGATTTTAAAGATTTAGATGTCACATTTGTACAATGGATCAAGCCCCTAGCCAATGAAACCATCACCAACTACGCACAAAGGATTAATGAGCAAATACAAAGTAAAAACCCAATACTTATAGGCTTATCCTTTGGTGGCATTATTGCTACCGAGCTTGCTAAAATGATTCCTGTTGAACAGCTCATCTTAATCTCTTCATTAAAGACAAGAACAGAAATCCCATTCATCTATAGACTAGCGGGTAAATTTCATCTACACAGACTCATCCCCTATTCATTTCTGAAAAAAGACCATGCTTTAAACAGATGGTTATTCGGTGTAATCCGTAAAAACGATAAAGACTTATTTAAAAGAGTATTGGCAGATACCGACACTGACTTCCTAAAGTGGGCTATTAACATTATCGTCACTTGGAAAAACGTTGACTTACATCCTCAATTGCAACACATTCATGGGACCAAGGACAAGTTGCTTCCCTTTAAAAATGCCGGAAACGCCATTGCTATTGAAAACGGTGGCCATTTAATGGTACTGGATAAAGCTAAACAGGTGAGCGAGGTGTTACATCAGGTTATTAATTTAAAAACTACCTAAGACACCTAAGGACATTTTAGACATTTAAGCTAAAAATTACAGCCATGTCGTTTCAACATTTTGGTCGCATATTATTCATATTTCGATAAACTAACTACAACAAAATAAAAAACCACCTAACACATTCTAAAATAATCTAAAATGTCTTAGATGGTTATCTAGATTTTACTTCGTAGCTGCTCCACGATCTCCTATCGTCGAAATGACGCGGAGTGCTTCTAAAATGAATTAAATGTCTAAAATCATTAAAAACAAACCATCAAGAAATTGAGACAGTTAAGGAGTACACGAGTTAAACTTAAGTTACTTCATATCTTAATACTTCAAAAAAAACTAAAATGAACTTAGATGTCTAAGGTGGTTCAATAAATAGCTTTCAACTCCTAAAGCAGCATAATTCCTTTTATAGCACTTGCCCGCTTATAAATATCTACCACCTCATCAGCATTTTGCATTTGCTTATTTACGGTAATAGCCAAATATTTACCCGTTTTAGAAGGTTTTTCCACAAACTCATCATGAGGCAATATTGCTCTTAATTCCTCAATTACAGCATGGTCACCAGTAATAATGAACTTAAAAGTATAAACGCCTGGAAAAGTCTGTACACTCTCTAGTTTCTCTTTAAAGTTGGCGTAAACGTCGGCATTGTTCCCTTCTGGGATATCGTTAAAATCTATGTTTTTATTTAAATTATTATCATCCATAACCTTTACTTATCAAATTCCGTTCCTAATCAGTACAAGCATGCTATTTTG
>Ga0206117_100713_pt1 | contig 26850 bp, 25 predicted proteins | sample 3A5Ametagenome_FD_177997 | JGI IMG/M metagenome (GOLD analysis project Ga0206117, IMG submission 177997) | Enriched microbial communities from leaf-cutter ant dump, University of Wisconsin, Madison, United States - 3A5A | ecosystem: Environmental > Terrestrial > Nest > Insects nest > Nest dump... | reverse complement strand
GCATGGCGCTGGACAGCGCATCGGCGAACCAGCGCCCGCTGTTGGCCTGGGCGGTCTCGTCGAAGCCGAACACCCAGTCGCCCCAGGCATGCAGGACCACCGTCGGCGGCGGCAGCAGCGCTGCGGGAAGAAGGCCGGACCGCGACACGGCCTCCCAGGCCACGAGGATGACGAGGGGAACGACCGCCCTTTCCCAGGCGAACCGATCCCAGAATTTTCCTATCGCCGTCATGAACCGGACTCCTGTCCCATGAAACACTTGGCCGGATGAAGCCGGCCGCCGATCAGAAGCCCAACTCGGTCTTCGGCTTGGCGGTGACGGTTTCCAGGAAGCTGTAGTCGAGGTTCTTCTCGGCCGCGGCGGAGACGTCGTGGCTGATGTATTTCAGGTCGCGCATCATCGCGGCGATGGCGAGCGTGCTGTCCTTGTGCATGGCATAGTCGGGCGAGGCGTTCTTCAGCGCCTCCGCGGCGACCGTCTTGTCCATGCCGGTGTATTTGTTGATGGTGTCGACCCAGGCACCCCGGTCAGCCTTCAGCTTGTCGACCAGCGCCACGACGGACGCGACGGTGGCCTCGACCGCCTTGGGATGCTCCTTGATCACGTCGGAGCGGGTGACGATCAGGTTGGTCAGGTTGCCGGCGGCCTGATCGTAGGGAAGCGTGAAGTGCCGGCCGGCCCCACTGCTGCGGATCTGCGAGGCGAAGGGCTCCACCGTGCAGATCACGTCGACCTCGCCGCGCTGGAGGGCGGCGGCATGGTCGGACGGGTTCGGGATGTTGACGAACTGCACGTCCTTGTTGGCGTCGATCCCGTTCTTCAGGAAGGCGCCGCGCATGTGGATGTCCTGCGCGTTCCCGCGCGAGGCGGCGACGCGCAGCGGCTCGCCCTTCGCCTTGCGGTCGGCGATCAGCGCCTTCAGCCCCGCCCAGTCGTCCGGCTTCAGCTCGATCCCCTTGGCGGTCAGGATCTCCGATCCGCCATTCACCTGACCGGAGATCGCCACCACGTCGAACCCCTTGTCGAGAGCGGTGATGTAATGGAGGTAGGTGACCTGGGCCACGTCGATGCTCTTGGACACCAAAGCCGTCAGCACGTCGTTGCCGGAATTGAAGTTGATGGCTTCGATCTTCACGCCCTTCGCCAGATCGGGCGTCAGCGCCATCGGCAGGCAGTGGGCGCATTTGGCGAAGCCCAGCTTCACCGCTTCCATGTCGGCGGCCTGGGCGGTCGCGGCGACCGCGGACAGGGCAAGGACCGCGCTGGTGACGGCGCCAAGCGTGAAGGATCGAAGCGACATGGGCAAGATTCCCTGATGCGATTGCGATATCCCCCTCAGTCGCAAGTCACGTGCCAGATTGTATACAATATGGTGATTTTTGATTTTTCCTTTTATATCAATAATATAACTGTTTTCGCAAACCAGGGAGCTGCTGAGACTCTCTTGCCTTGTTTTTAAGCGTATGGCATCGTTTGCGCATAGCTGCACAATCATTCAGCATTATGGGCATCGCCGGATCGACCATGCACATCGTAAAGACCGCCAAGCCCTCCGCCGGGCCGATCCGACGCGAAACGCTGCACCACGGTGCCGTCGCGGAGCTGCGCACGATGATCCTGACGGGCGAATTGCGGCCGGGCAGCCGCGTGCCGGAAGTCCAGCTGTGCGAACAGCTGGGGGTCTCGCGCACGCCGTTGCGGGAAGCGCTGCGCGTCCTGGCGGCGGAAGGGTTGGTGGAGCTTCGTCCGCACCGCGGTGCCGTTGTGACGCCGATCGATCCGACGGAGATCGCCGCCGTCTTCGAAGTGATGGAAGCGCTGGAAGCGCTTGCGGGCAATCTTGCCTGCCAGAGGGGCACGGTCGAGGAGTTCGCCGAACTCGACCGGCTCCACGGCCAGCTTCACGACCAGTTCGATGCCGGCGACCGGCCGGCCTATTTCCTGACCAACCGACAAATCCATGCCCGGATCGTCGCGATGGCGCGAAACCCGTCCCTGGACGCCACCTATGCCGGCTTCGCCTCCAAGATTCTCCGGGCGCGGTCGCTGGCCAATTACGATGAGGAGCGCTGGCGGCACTCGCTGAGCGAACATGACGGCTTCATGGCCGCTTTCCGGCAACGCGACACCGAAGAGGTCGGAAGCCTGCTCGCCGCCCACAGCCGCCAAACCGCCGATGCCGTCCTCGCTGCGTTGAACGGCGGCGGTTCAGACGATCCGGTCGGCGCGGGACGGCAGGTTGAATCAGCCTGAAGCGGTCCCATTACGCCGCATCACACGTCCAGCCCGCCGCCCATGCCCGGCTGTGGCTGCGGTGCAGAGCCGGAAGCGCGCGCGTCCTGGCCCGAGGGAGGCGGCGGCACCTCGTCGCTTCCTTCGCTGCGATCGCGGTAGAGGGCGGCGCGGGCCAGCAGCATCAGGGTAATCGGGGTGGTGACCACCATCAGGGCGGTGATCAGCACCTCGTGCAGGATCGCCCTGGATTCCAGAACCGAGAAAACCAGCATTGAGGCAAGCAGGATGCAGCCGATGCCCAGGGTCGAGCCCAGCGTCGGCGCGTGGACCCGCTGGTAGAAGCTGCCGAATCGCAGCAGCCCGACGGTTCCGATCAGGGTCAGCGCCGCACCGGCCAACAGCAGAAGGGCGGCGGGAATGGCGGCCCAGGCGGGGAGATCGGCCAGATGGTTGTTCATTCGATGACCTCGCCGCGCATCAGGAACTTCGCCAGCGCCGCCGTCGACACGAAGCCGAGCAGGGCGATGATCAGAGCCGCCTCGAAATAGAGGATGCTGCCGTTGCGGATGCCGAAGGTCAGCAACAGCATGGTCGCCGTGACATAGAGGGTGTCCAGCCCCAGCACACGGTCCTGCGCCCGCGGTCCCCGCAGCACCCGGAAGGTGGCGAAGGCCATGGCGACCACCAGCATGATCTGGGTGAGGAAGATCGTCCCCATCAGTAGGGTCAGGATCATTCGAACAGCTCCATCAACCGTGTCTCATAGCGGCCCTTGATGGTGTCGATCCACTCCTGCTCGTCCACCAGATCGAGGATGTGCAGGAGGATGGTGTTCCGCCGGCGGTCATAGGCGACCCAAACCGTGCCGGGGGTGGCGGTGACGATGCAGGCAAGCGTCGCCAACCCGTAGGGCGCCCTCAGATCGAGCGGGATGCGCAGGAAGCCCGACACCCGGCCGCCGCCGCCCGGCCGCAGGATGATCTTGGCGACGGCCCAGTTGGAGCGCAGGATATCCACCAGCACCACACCCAGCAGTGAAAGTGCTGCCTGCGGACGGCGGAAGCGTCCACCCGGCAGGTCGAGCACGCCCAGCGTCGCGGCCGTCCCCACCGCCAGAAAGCCGCCCAGGATGATGGTGCCGGGGGCCACGCTCTCGTTCAGCAGCAGCCACACCCCCAGCAGCGTCGCAGTCATCATGGGATAGGGCAGCAGTAGCCTCACCAGCCGTCTCATCGCGCACCTCCTGCCGCCGGACCCGCCGTCGGAATGCCGGACAGCACGGCGCCGTTGTAGTCCTGCGGCGCATGAAGCGCGCGCGCGGTGTCCTCCATGTAGCGCATGGCCGGTCCGGCCTGGATGGTCAGCGCCAGATTGAGGGTGAGCAGCAGCAGGACGGGCGCGATCTCGGCCACCCGCACCCGCGGCACCTCGGCGGCCGGCGAGGCCCAGAAGACGTCGATACCCACCCGCGTCATCGCCACCACCGTCGCCAGCCCCGACAACACCAGGGCCGCCAGCAGGACCCAGGTGGTGACGGGAACCTCCGGCCCGGCGGACAGCAAGGGTGACAGGATGGCGAATTTGGCGAGGAAGCCGGACAGCGGCGGCAGGCCGGCAAGCAGAAGCGCGCTGGACATGAAGCCTATGCCGAGGATCGCCATCGTGGCCGGGATGGCGACACCGGCACCGCCGTCGTCGGCGTCCTCGTCGTCGCCCTCGCCGAAGGCCTCGCGGGTCACTGCCAGGACATCTGCGCCGACGCCCCGGCCGCGCTCCACCAGTTCGATCAGCAGGAACAATCCGGCGACCGCCATCACGGAACTGGTCAGATAGAACAGAACCCCGCCGGTGACCGCCATCTGGCCGGCGCCGATTGCCGCCAGCAGGGTGCCTGACGACACCAGCACGGTGGCGCCGGCAAGCCGCGCCATGTTCTGCGTCGCCAGCACGGCGATGGAGCCGAAGCCGATGGTCAGCAAGCCGCCGATCAGCAGAACGGTGCCGCCGAAGCCGCTCGACGCCCCCGCTCCCTCGCCGAACACCAGCAGCCACAGCCGCAGCACGGCGTAGATGCCGACTTTGCTGAGGATCGAGACGATGGCGGCCGAGGCCGAGCCCAGGGTGGAGTAGGTGTTGGGCAGCCAGAAGCCCAGCGGCCACATCCCGGCCTTGATCAGGAAGGCCAGTCCCAGGATCGCCGCACCGGCTTCCAACAGCCCGCGATCCTCGGAGGCGAGGCTGGCGACCCGGCCGGCGAGGTCGGCCATGTTGAGGGTGCCGGAAATGCCGTAGATCATGCTGACGCCGATCAGGAACAGCAGCGATGCCGACAGGTTGATCGCGATGTAGTGCAGCCCGGCCCGCACCCGCGCCAGACCGGAGCCATGCAGGGCGAGGCCGTAGGAGGCCGCCAGCATGATCTCGAAGAAGACGAACAGATTGAACAGGTCGCCGGTCAGGAAAGCGCCGTTCAGCCCCATCAGCTGGAACTGGAACAGCGACTGGAAATGCGCCCCCGCCTTCTGCCAGCGCGGCAGCGAGAAGGTCAGGGCGGCGACGCCCAGAATCCCGGTCAGCACCAGCATCAGCGCGGCGAAGCGGTCCAGCACCAGCACGATGCCGAAATTCGCCGGCCAGTCGCCCAGCCGGTAGACGCGGACGACACCCCCCCCGGAATCGGCGACGGTCAGGGCCAGGATCGCCAGCCCCAGCAGCGCCAGCGCCGAGGCCATGCCAATCGCAGCCTTCAGCGTGCGCTGCCGCTCGTCGATCAGCATCGTCACCGCGCCCGCCAGCAGGGGCACGACGATGGGGGCGATCGTCAGGTGGTCCATCCAACCGCTCACCGGCCGCTCTCCTTTCCGTCGACATGGTCCGTGCCGGTCAGGCCGCGGGCGGCCAGCAGCAGGACGAGGAACAGGGCGGTGGTGGCGAAGCCGATGACGATGGCGGTCAGCACCAGCGCCTGCGGCACCGGGTCGGCATGCATGGCCAGCGTTCCGGCCCGGCCACCTTCAAGGATCGGCGCAGCACCCGTGCGCAGGCCGCCGGTGGAAAAGATGAACAGGTTGACGGCATAGGAGAGCAGCGACAGGCCGACGATCACCTGGAAGGTGCGGGGCCGCAGCAGCAGCCACACGCCGGAGCCGGTCAGCACGCCGATGCCGAGCGAAAGGATCAGTTCCATCAGTCGTCTCCCACGGCAGTCTCTCCCACGGCGGCAGGCGCCCGTTCGGGCGACGCCGGAACCTCCGGCGGGCGGGGAGCGGCGGCACGGTGGCCGCGCAGCGATTGGCGGGCCAGCGCGATCAGGATCAGGATGGTGGCGCCCACCACCAGGGCGAAGACGCCGATGTCGAACAGCAAGGCGCTCGCCACCGGGACCTTCCCCAGCACCGGAATCTGCGAGTAAGCGAAATAGCTGGTCAGGAACGGCCGGTCGAACATCCAGGCGCCGAGCCCGGTGCCGGCGGCCAGCAGCAGGCCGATGCCCATCCAGCGCATCGGCAGAACGCGCAGCCGAGCCTCGACCCACTGGGTGCCGCCGAACATGTATTGCAGGATCATGGCGATGGCGACGGTCAGGCCCGCCGCGAAACCGCCGCCCGGCAGGTCATGGCCGCGCAGCAGCAGGAACAGCGCCACCAGCAGGATCACCGGGAACAGCAGCCGCGCGATCAGCGACGGGATGAACAGCCAGTCGGCCACGGTGTCCCCGTCCTTACGGTCGGGCCGCGAGGCGTCGAAGGCGCTCTGGTCGCGCTGCTGTTCGGGAACGTCGACGCTGTCCGACGCCGGGCGGAAGCGGCGCAGCAGGGCATAGGCCGTCATCGCCACAACCCCCAGCACGGCGATCTCGCCCATGGTGTCGAAGCCGCGGAAATCGACGAGGATGACGTTGACGACATTGGTGCCGCCGCCCTCGCTATAGGCCAGCTCCAGGAAATGGCGGGCCAGCAGCTCCGGCGGGAAGCGCGTCATCACCCCGAAGGCCAGCCCGGCCATGCCGGCCCCGGCGGCGGTGGCGATGCCGAGATCGCGCAGGCGGCGGGTCAGCGTGACCGCCTCCGATCCGCGGCTGCCGGGGATGTCCATCCGCTTAGGCAGCCAGCGCAGGCCCAGCAGCAGCAGGATGGTGGTGACCACCTCGACCAGAAGCTGCGTCAAGGCGAGGTCGGGGGCGGAGAACCAGACGAAGGTGACGCAGACGACCAGCCCGGTGCCGCCGAGCAGGATCAGCGCCGCCAGCCGGTGGAACTTCGCCTGCCAGGCCGCACCCAGCGCGCAGGCGGCCCCCAACAGCCAGATCAACGCCAGCACCGGGTCGATGCCCGACGGCGCCAGATTGCCCGGCCCCACCCCGCGGGTCCACACGGTCCAGCCGGCGGCCAGCACCGCGGCGGCCACCACCAGCCGCAGCTGCGGTTGAAGGCGGCGGGTGCCCAGCACGCCTTCGGCGGTGCGGGCCAGCCGCCAGGACAGGAAGACCATCGTCCGCTCGAACATGCGCCGCCCTTCCAGGCTGCGGATCAGCGGCGGCCCCTCGATGCCCTTGGCGAGATGGCTCTGCAGCAGCCGGTATAGGATCAGCCCGGCGGCGAAGGCGGCCATGCTCATCACCAGCGGCAGGTTGAAGCCATGCCAGACCGCAAGGCTGTATTCCGGCGTCGCAGCACCCAGCGCGGCGCGGGCGGCCATATCGAGATAGGGGCCGACGGTGGCAGCCGGCAGGATGCCGATGACGATGCAGGCCAGCACCAGCACTTCGACCGGGAAGCGCATCCAGGCCGGCGGCTCGTGCGGCTTGTGCGGCAGGTCCACCGGATCCGGCCCGAAGAAGGTGCCGTGAATGAAGCGCAGCGAATAGGCGACGCTGAAGGCGCTTGCCACCATCGCCGCGACCGGCAGCACGTCGAAGAACACCGGCAGCGGATCCTTGGCGGACAGCGCCTCGGCGAAGAACATCTCCTTCGACAGGAAGCCGTTCAGCAGCGGCACGCCCGCCATGGCGCCGGCGGCGATCAGGGCGAGGCGTGCGGTGAAGGGCATGAAGCGGTTCAGCCCCGACAGCCGCCGGATGTCGCGCGTGCCGGTCTCGTGGTCGATGATGCCGGCGGCCATGAACAGCGAGGCCTTGAAGGTGGCGTGGTTGATGACGTGGAAGATCGCCGCCACCATCGCCAGTTCGCTGTTCAGGCCGAGCAGCAGGGTGATCAGGCCGAGATGGCTGATTGTCGAATAGGCCAGCAGCCCCTTCAGGTCATGCTGGAAAATGGCGACATAGGCGCCGAGTAGCAGGGTGGCGAGGCCGGCCGAGCCGACGATCCAGAACCATGCCTCGGTCCCCGCCAGCACCGGCCACAGCCGCGCCATCAGGAAGATGCCCGCCTTCACCAGCGTCGCCGAATGCAGGTAGGCCGACACCGGGGTCGGCGCCGCCATGGCGTGCGGAAGCCAGAAATGGAAGGGGAACTGCGCGCTCTTGGTCAAGGCGCCGAGCAGGATCAGCACCAGGGCCGGCAGATAGAGCGGATGGGCGCGGATGATATCACCGGCCACCAGCACGGCGTCCAGTTCATAGCTGCCGACGATGTGGCCGAGGATCAGCACACCGGCGAACAAGCAGAGGCCGCCGTTCGCCGTGACCGTCAGCGCCATGCGCGCGCCGTCGCGCGCGGCGGCGGTGTGGTGCCAGTAGCCGATCAGGAGGAAGGAGAAGAGGCTGGTCAACTCCCAGAAGAAGGCGAGCTGGATCAGGTTGCCCGACAGCACCACCCCCGTCATCGACCCCATGAAGGCGAGCAGGAAGGCGAAGAAGCGCGGCACCGGATCCTCGGCCGCCATGTAGTAGCGGGCGTAGACCACCACCAGCACGCCGACCCCGAACACCAACCCGGCGAAAAGCCAGGCGAAACCGTCCATCCGCAAGGAGAATTCGAGACCCAGCGACGGCATCCATCCGGCGGTGAGGCGGAGCACGCCACCCGCTGAAACCGTCGGGTAGGCCGTCCACACCATCGCCAGCCCGATCAGCGCCACGCCACCGGCCAGCCACGCAGCGGCGTTGCGCGCATGGGTGGGCAGCAGTCCGGCGGCAACCGCACCGGCGAAGGGCAAGGCGATGGCGATTAGGAGCGGGAGTGCGTCGGGCATGAAATCCTACGGCAGACTGGCGGCGGACTGGAGCGGCGGCGACGGATGGTTTCAGAAGCCGGGGGTTGCATCGTTGCAGTCCCGGTCGTCTTCATCCTGGGCAACGGCCTGGATGAATATCTGGGCCGCGTCGTCCGCGGTCTTGGCACTGCGCAGCCGGCGCAACGACTGCGGATCGCGCAACGCCCCGCAGATTTCCGCCATTGCCGCCAGCAGCCCCTTGCGGTTCGAAGCCGGCCAGAGCGCCAGGAAAACGAGATCGACCGGCTCGTCGTCGCGCGCGTCGAAATCGACCGCGCGCTGGAGACGGGCGAACAGGACGACCGGGGCCGCCAGATCGGCAAGCTCCGTGTGGGGAAGCGCCACACCTCTGCCGAGAGCGGTGGAGCCGATTTTCTCCCGCGCCTGCAAGGCTTCCAGGATCTCGGGCGCCGGCCGTCCGCTGCGGCCGGCGGCCTCCGCCGCCAACTGGTCGAGCAGCGCCGTCTTGTTGCCGGGCGCGGTATCGAGAATCACGTTGGAAGCGGAAAAATGGTCAGTGATTGTCATCCGGTTCTCCATTCAGGCCCATCAGGGACAAAGGGTGGGTGCGGGCGCCGGGGACCAACCGGAGCCCATTGCCACACCAAGGCCACCGATCAGCACGTCGCAGGGCAGCGCGTCGATCACCTCCGACGCCGTGCTGCCCAACAGGGCGCGCGAAACGCCGCTGCGCCGGGCGGAACCCATCGCGACAAGATCGTACCGCCCCTGCCGGGCCAGTCCGACGATCCGCTGTCCCGGGGAACCGGTGAGCAGGATCGTTTCCACCTCCATCCCATCCGGCGGCCCACCCGGCGGCCCGTCACCCTGGTGACCGAGCACGCTCCGGAAATCGTGCTCGACCTGGGCCTTGTCCAGTGCCGATGTTTCCGGCATATCGGCGACATGCAGCAGGTGGATGCATCCGTCGCCCATCAGCATGCGCACCGACTCCACCGATGAACGCGACCGTTCGGAGAAATCCACCGGCACCAGCGCCCGCAGATAGGGCTGGAGCGGCTTGTCGCGCACGATCAGCATCGGCGTTCCGTCGGCAATCGCGATACGCTCGACGGTGGAGGCCAGGAACAGGTCCGCCACCCGGTCGCGCTGGTGCAGGCCGACAACAAGAAGGTCGGGCCGCCACAGGCCGGCATAGCCGGCGACCCGGTGTTCAACCGCGTCCCCTCGCACCGCGACCGCCTGCGCCCGGATGCCGGCCCCGCCGCTGGCCGCCAGGATGTGGCGCTGCAACTCGCCCTCTACATGGTGCAGCGGCAGGCAGCCATAGCGGCCACCGTTGCCGTCGACGACATGCAGCGCCGTCAGCTCGGCGTCGAACCGCTGGGCGAGTTGAACGGCACGATCAAGGGCGCGGTCCGATTTCGGTTCCAGATCGGTTGCCAGCAGTATGCGCTTGAGGCTTGCCATCGTGATGGTTCCGGTTGCTTGGTGTCTCCGGTCTTCGGTTCCGGTGCGGTCCATCTCCTGCGGGGAATCGCTCCGCAGGAAACCTCCCAATGATCGGAAGTCGGAGGCAGCCTGTCCATGCCGGGAAATACGGACCCGAAAGCGCCGGGCATGGCGCCGCACACTGTCCGTAGTAATACGGGGCTGGCGATTTCACCTGATGCAGTCGGAGCGGGTTGGCGTTACCATAATGCGATGTCGCAGATTTCCCGCCGCAAATGGATGTTCGTTCCGGCCTATCTGGCCGCCCATATGTTCCTTGATTGGATCAGCTTCATCCATGCGGTCTCGCCCATCAACATTACGCCGTGGAATCCACCGGCCGGGCTGATGATGGGGGTGTCGGTGCTTTTCGGCGTTCGCGCCGTGCCCCTGCTCTGGCTGGCCCTGACCGTCGCCGACTTCGTCGTCCGTGATCTGCCCGGGCCGTTGTGGACCCCGCTTTTGGCGAACGGTGTCGTCGCCGCGGGCTACGGGATCGCGGGCTGGCTGCTGCGCCGCGCAATCGATCCGGGGCTATCCCGGCTGCGCGACAACGTCCTGCTGCTGGGCGGCAGCGCCGCGGCGGTTCTGGCGATTGGACTGAGCTTCATCGCCATCCACACCGCAGCCGGGCTGTTCGGGTGGAGGAACTTCCCGGAAGTGCTGTTGCGCTACTGGACCGGCGAAGTCATCGGCATCGCCGTCCTCACGCCGATGGTGCTGATCGGCCGGCGAATGCCGGCCCTGCGCTGGTCCTGGAGCGGTGCGGCGGAAACGCTGGCCCAGGGGGCGCTGATCGGCTTCACCCTGTGGCTCGATTTCGGCCCGCTGGCTTCCTCTCAATACGAGCATTTCTATCTGCTGTTCCTACCCGCCATCGGGATCGCCGTGCGGCATGGGTTGGTCGGCGCCGTGGTGGCCTCGGCCGCCACCCAGGCCGGGCTGATCGCCGCCATCCAGGCGACCGGCGTCGATACCGACCGCATGGCGCATTTCCAATTGCTGATGTTGACGCTGGCCGTCACCACCCTGCTGCTGGGCGCCGTGGTCAGCGAACGCCGCCGGGCGGAGGACCGGCTGCGGGTGCGGCAGTCCGACCTCGCCCACGCTTCCCGCCTGATCGAGGCGGGCGAAATGACCGCGGCGCTGGCCCATGAGTTGAACCAGCCGTTGGCGGCGACGATGGGCTATGCCCGCGCCGCCCGCAAAGTCGCGCGGATCGAAGGAGCCTCCCCCCGCCTGACCGAGATTCTCGACAAGACCGTCACCCAGGCGGAGCGGGCGGACCGGGTCATCCGCAGCCTGCGCGATTTCGTGCGCAAGGGCGCCAGCGACCGCAACCCGCTGCCGGTCGCAACGCTGATCGCCGATTGCCTGACGCTGGCCGGTCCGCTGGCCAGCCGCCATGCAGTGGAAATAGTCGCCGAAGTCCACCCTGCCCTTCCCGCCATCGGCGGTGACGCGGTCCAATTGCAGCAGGCGATTCTCAACCTCGTCCGCAATGCCGCGGAAGCGATGGGTGACGGTGCGGAAGGCGAACCACCCGCCCAGGCATATCAGGCCCGGCGCCGTATCGTGATCTTCGCCTGCCCCGCCGCCCAGCCCGGCTTCGTCGCCATCGGCGTGCGCGACACCGGGCCGGGCCTTGCCGAGGTGGTGGAGCGCAACCTGTTTGCCCCCTTCGTCACCACCAAGCCGACCGGCATGGGACTTGGGCTGTCCATCGTCCGCACCATCGTCGAGAACCATGGCGGCACCCTGACCGCAAACAGCGGCGCAACCGGCGGCACCGTGTTCCAATTCACCATTCCCGCCCAGGCTGCGGGCAAAGACGGAGTGCCCGCATGATGACCGAGACGCCCGCCGCCACCGGAGCCACCCCGGTGGCTTTCGTGGTGGACGACGACGAGGCCGTGCGCGACGCGTTGGCGCTCCACCTCGATCTGGCCGGTATCGCCGTACGCTGCTGCGCATCGGCCACCGAGTTCCTGGAGACGGCGTCCGCCGGCCAGCCCGGTTGCGCCATTCTGGACATCCGCATGCCGGGCATGGACGGGCTGGATTTGCAGCAGGAGATGATCCGGCGCGGCTTGACCCTGCCGGTGATCGTCATCACCGGCCATGGGGACGTTACCGCCGCGGTGCGGGCCTTCCGGGCCGGGGCGGTGGATTTCCTGCAGAAGCCGTTCGACGAGGATCTGCTGATCGAGCGGGTGCAGGAGGCGTTCGCTCGCGACCTTGTCGCGCGCAGCGCCGATGCGGAGGTCGGGGAAATCCGCCGCCGCGTCGCCCTGCTCAGCCCGCGCGAACTGGAGGTGATGGAAATGGTCGCCCAGGGCCTGCCCAACAAAACCATCGCCACCCGCCTCGCCATCGGCATCCGCACGGTCGAAACCCACCGCGCCCGCGTGCTGGAAAAGATGGAGGCACGCAATGCTCCCGAACTTGCGCTGATGCGGACGAAGCTGGGTGAGCGGCTGGAGTGACGCTTCGCTGTCAAAGAGTGAACAGCACCGCCCCAGGCGTGCGGTCGACAAGGGCGGCCAACCGCCATTCGAAGCCGATCGAATTCCAGAGGCGCGCCGGACGCTCCACCACCAGAAGGTCGCCACCGGCATCGAGACTGGCGGCGCTCTGTGCATCTGTGGTCCGCCGCACCGCTGAAAGCCGGACCGGACACCGGCAGTCCAGCCGTCGCAGCCACTCATCCGTCCGGCCCGGATCGGCCCGCTCGTCGAGGATCAGGTGAACCGACGCGATGGCCGGGAAGAGCCGTCGGGCGATGCTGAAGGATTTGAGCACGCGTGGCGGCCCGTCCGCCAGGATGACAATGTTCCGGCCCAGATGGGACGGCGTCTCGCATGGCGCCACCAGAGCCGCGCCGAACCGCTGTGCATCGGCGCTCCAACAGGAGGGCTTGCCGGGCTGCGGCCTGCCGGCCAACAACAGATCGAACTTCCCGACCGGCGGGTCGTGGCTCAGGTCGAGCGCTCCGTCGCCGGGGAGCAGGTTCGCAATGCGGCGTATCCGGAGAGCGGCAGCCCGCAACAACGCGTCGCTGTCGTGGTCCTGCTTGAGGGCATGCAAATCCATGAAGCCGCGTGCACACACTCCGGCGCCCGGTCCGCGATCTGGGGGGCCGGCCGTGACGGTCACGCCCTGGTTCATCGACAGCAGCCAGCCGCAGGACAGCACCGGCTCCAAATCGCCATCCAATGCGGCAAATACCCGGACACCGTTGCCCATGGGATCGACCTCGACTGACGACGGACAGGCTGGTGGAAAAGCAGCGGAGAGCGTCAGCACTCCGGTAGGTTCACCGCGAGCCCGCCCAGGCTGGTCTCCTTGAACTTGGTGCTCATTTCCTCGCCGGTCTGCCGCATCGCCTGGATGCAGTTGTCGAGCGGCATGAAGTGCTGGCCGTCGCCGCGCAACGCCAGGGACGCCGCGGCCACCGCCTTGGTGGCGCCGATGGCGTTGCGCTCGATGCAGGGCACCTGGACCAGACCGGCGACCGGGTCGCAGGTCATGCCGAGGTGATGCTCCAGTGCAATCTCCGCCGCATTCTCCACCTGTTCCGGCGTTCCGCCCAGCACGGCGCACAGCCCCGCCGCGGCCATGGCGGCGGCCGAGCCGACCTCGCCCTGGCACCCGGCCTCTGCCCCGGAGATTGACGCGTTGTGCTTGATCAGCCCGCCGATGGCCGCGGCGGTCAGCAGGAAATCGGCGACCTTGGCCGGCTCCGCTCCGGCGCAATGGTCGAGGTAATAGCGGATGACCGCCGGCACGACGCCGGCCGCCCCGTTGGTCGGCGCGGTCACCACCCTGCCGCCGGCGGCATTCTCCTCATTGACCGCCATCGCATAGATGGCGAGCCAATCGGATGCGACATGCGGCAGGCTCGAATTCGCCCCACGCTCGCGCAGAAGCTGCTGGTGGATGGCCTTGGCCCGCCGCTTGACCTTGAGGCTGCCGGGCAGCTGGCCGTCCAGGCTCAGGCCGCGCTCGATGCAGCCGTTCATCGCTGCCCAGACGGCGCCGAGCTTCTCATCCACCTCCGCGGCGGAGCGGACGACGATCTCGTTGGCGCGCTTCATCTCGGCGATGGACGCGCCGCTCTCCCGCGCCATCCGCAGCATCGCCGCAGCGTTGTGGAAGGGATAGGGCCAGCCGACGCACTCGGTCTCGAACGTTGACGGCGGGGCTTCCCGTTCCGCCGCCGTGACGACGAAGCCGCCGCCGATGGAATAGAAGATTTCCGACAGCACCACCTTGCCGGCCCGGTCCAACGCCTGGAAAACCAGTCCGTTGGCATGCCCCGGCAGCGGCGGCCCGAAATCGAAGACCAGATCGGTTTCCGGATCGAAGTCCAGAGCCGGCAGGCCGACCGGGTGCAGCCGCCGTGTCCGCCAAAGCTCGGCGATCCGCTCCTCGGCCTCATCGACATTGAGAGTGTCCGGCCGGTAGTCGAGAAGCCCGAGCAGCACCGCCCGATCCGTCGCATGCCCCTTACCGGTGAAGGCGAGCGAGCCGTGCAGCCGTACCCGGAGCGCTGCGGGTGCGGCCTCCGCCGTCCCCCGCAGCATGTCGAGGAACCGCACCGCTGCGGTCATCGGTCCCATCGTGTGCGACGACGACGGGCCGATGCCGATCTTGAACACATCAAAAACGCTGAGAAACATCGCGCGCCTCGTCAGAGTCTGTGAGCTTCTGGAAGGTTCATCGGCCGTCATCCCCGCGAAGGCGGGGATCCAGGCGGCTCCGAGTCAAAGCTTTTGGAACGATTGGATTCCCGCCTTCGCGGGAATGACGGCCGAGAGACGTGCATGACTTCTCGGCGGAACGTGCAGAAACTCACAAACTCTCACCCGTAGATCGGAAAGCGCTCGCACAATTCGCGGACCTCACCGTGGACGCGCTTCTCGACCTCGGCATTGCCGTCCGGCCCGGCGGCGGCAAGGGCATCGACGACGGTCAGGATCAGTTCGCCGATGCGGGTGAACTCCGCCTCGCCGAAACCGCGGGTGGTGCCCGCCGCGGTGCCGAGACGGACACCGGAGGTCACCGCCGGCTTTTCCGGGTCGAACGGGATGGCGTTCTTGTTGCAGGTCAGGCCGGCCCGCTCCAGTGCCCGCTCCGCGTCGCGGCCTTTGACGCCCTTCGGCCGCAGATCGACCAGCACCATGTGGCAGTCGGTGCCGCCGGACACGATGTCCAGCCCGCCTTTCACCAGCGTGTCGGACAGCACCTTGGCGTTGGTCACCACCTGCGCGGCATAGGCCTTAAACTCCGGGGTCAGCGCCTCGCCGAAGGCGACCGCCTTGGCGGCGATGACATGCATCAGCGGTCCGCCCTGGTTGCCCGGGAACACCGCCGAATTGAACTTCTTGGCCAGCGCCTCGTCGTTGGTCAGGATCATGCCGCCACGCGGACCGCGCAGGGTCTTGTGCGTGGTGGTGGTCACCACATGGGCATGGGGCAGCGGGTCCGGATACTGGCCGGCGGCGACCAGACCGGCGTAATGGGCCATGTCCACCATCAGATAGGCGCCGATCTCGTCCGCGATGCGGCGGAACGCGGCGAAGTCGATCACCCGCGGATAGGCCGAGGCGCCGGCGACGATCAGCTTCGGCTTCGTCTCCAGCGCCTTGGCGCGCAGGGCATCATAGTCGATCAGCTGGTCGCTCTCGCGCACCTCGTAGCTGACAATGTCGAACCACTTGCCGGACATCGTCACCGGCGAGCCGTGGGTCAGGTGGCCGCCATGGGCCAGCGACATGCCCATCACCCGGTCGCCCGGCTGAAGCAGCGCCAGGAACACCGCCTGATTGGCCTGGGCACCCGAATGCGGCTGGACATTGACGAAGCCGGCGCCGAACAGCTGCTTGGCACGGTCGATGGCAATGGTCTCCACCTCGTCGACGAACTCGCATCCGCCGTAATAGCGGCGGCCCGGATAGCCTTCGGCGTACTTGTTGGTGAGGATGGAGCCCTGGGCGGCCAGCACGTCCGCCGAGACGATGTTTTCCGAGGCGATCAGCTCGATCTCGTACTTCTGGCGGTTCAGTTCGCGCCCAATGGCCGCCGCAATCGCGGAATCGGTGAGATCGGATTTCGGCAAGGACTGAAGACGGGTCATGTGCGGTTCTCTCGATCAGAGGCCGAGCGCGATTTCGCGGCTGACGGCGTGCAGGATTCCCCAGACATGGTCGGCGAAGGAGCGCCAGACCTCGATCCGGAAACGGTTCTTGTCCTCGCGGATCAGGACGATCTGCGCCTTGTCGAACAGGGTGCGGCAGCCGGTGCCGACGGCCATCGCCTCGACGTCGAAGGCGATTGCCGAGCGCAGGGCGAGTGCTGCAGCCTCGCCCTCCACCAGGATGCCGACCTCGCGATGGCCGATATCGACCAGGCTGTGCGTTTCCCCGAGGGCAGCGAAGGAGTCGGCGATGCCATCGCTTTCGGCGACCGGTGCGGTCAGCACCCACTCGTCGGGGCCGAGTTGCAGAGCCATGCGCCCGCCGGCCTCCACTATCCCGCCGATGCGGGTGGGGAGCGGCGCGCCGAAGGCGGCCCCGGCCGCCTGCGCGGCGGCGGGATCGATCCGCAGGCTGAAGCGGGCGACATCCTCGGCGGCACGGATGCTCAGCCGGCTTGCGGTGTCGCCGGGGATGGTCTTGCCCAGCAACGGGTGATTGGCCAGAAGCATGGATCAGCCTCCTATGCGCTGAGACGCTTGTTCTCGGGATCGACGAACACCATGCCGGTGATCGTCGCGGCATGGACCTTGTCCGGCATCGGCACATGCACGGTCTTGCCTTGCAGGGACTGGCCGCCCTGGATCACCGCAAAGGCGATGGACCGCCCGAGCTCGGCACTCCAGTAGGACGACGTTACGTGGCCGACCATGTCCATCGGCACCGGCTGGTTGGGGTCGAGGACGATCTGCGCCCCCTCCTCCAGCACGGTCTTCGGATCGCTGGTCAGCAGGCCGACCAGCTGCTTGCGGTTCGCCGCCAGCATGTCCGGGCGGGACAGCGACCGCTTACCGACGAAGTCCGGCTTGGTCTTGCCGACGGCCCAGGACAGGCCGGCATCGTCCGGCGTCAGCGTGCCGTCCGTGTCCTGCCCGACGATGATGTAGCCTTTCTCGGCACGCAGGACATGCATCGTCTCGGTGCCGTAGGGAGTGATGCCGAAGCGCTGCCCGGCCTCGAACAGCTTTTCCCACACCGCGCGGCCGTAGCGGGCCGGCACGTTGATCTCGAAGCCGAGTTCACCGGTGAAGGAGACGCGGAACAGCCGGGTCGGCACGCCGAAGATTTTCCCGGTCGCCACCGCCATGTGCGGGAAGGCGCCGTCCGACAGGTCGATGCCTTCGACGAACGGCTCGATCAGCTTGCGGGCGTTCGGACCTTGCAGCGCGATCACCGACCATTGCTCGGTGGTCGAGGTCAGCCAGACCTTCAGATCGGGCCATTCGGTCTGGAGGTAATCCTCCATCATGCCCAGCACGCGCGCCGCACCGCCGGTGGTGGTGGTGACGTGGAAGCGGTCATGGGCCAGGCGTCCGATCACGCCGTCGTCGCGGATGTAGCCGTCCTCGCCCAGCAGCAGGCCGTAGCGGCAGCGGCCGGGCGCCAGCTTGGTCCAGGCATTGGTATACATGCGGTTCATGAACTCGGCGGCGTCGGGACCGACGATCTCGATCTTGCCGAGGGTGGAGGCGTCGAAGATGCCGAGCGACGAGCGCACCGCCTTGCATTCGCGCGCCACCGCCGCATGCATGTCCTCGCCGACCTGCGGGAAGTACCAGGCGCGCCGCCACAGCGACACCGGCTCGTACACCGCGCCGTTTTCCTCGGCCCAGCCGTCGATCGGCGTCTTGCGCGTCACCTCGAACAGCGCGCCCTTGTTGTAGCCGGCGAAGGTGCCGAAGCTGGTCGGGGTGTAGGGCGGGCGGAAGGTGGTCAGGCCGACGGCGGGGATCGGCCGCTTCAGCGCATCCGACGCGACGGCCAGACCGTTGATGTTGGACAGCTTGCCCTGGTCCGTCGCCATACCGTTGGTGGTGTAGCGCTTGATGTGCTCGATGGATTTGAAGCCCTCGCGCACCGCCAGCCGGATGTCCTTGGCCATCACGTCGTTCTGGAAATCGACGAACGCCTTGGCATGGCCCGGATCGCGGTCGGTCGGCAGCTCGCGGCCGGTAACACCGGTGAAGGACAGCTCGCCCTCCACATGATAGCCGGCCGGTTCCGCGCCGAATCCGGCATCCGCCGCGGCGGCGGCACCGGCAGCGGCACCGTCCTCGAAGGCGGCCTTCAGCCCGAAGCGACCCTTGCCGGCGCCGGCCAGACGGCATTCCTCCTTGCCACGGCCGGGCAGGAACATCTGGCCGTCCTCGTTCCAGGTCAGCGACCCTTGCGTGTGCGAGAACAGATGGATGCTGGGGGTCCAGCCGCCCGACATCAGCAGCGCGTCGCAGGCGATGGTCTCGGCGCCGCCGACCTTGCCTCCGGCCGCCACCGGATTGACCCGCACCGAGGAGACGCGCAGCCGGCCCTTGGTGCCGGTGACGGTCCAGCCGATCAGCGTCCTGATGCGGAGCGCGTCCGCCGCCGCGACAAGCTGGATCGGCACGGTCCCGCGGACATCGACGATGGCCGCCACCTCCACACCCGCCTTGGCCAGATCGAAGGCGGCATGCCAGGCGCTGTCATGGCTGGTGACGACGACCACCCGGTTGCCGACCTTGACGCCGTAGCGGTTCAGGTAGGTGCGCGCGGCCCCGGCCAGCATCACGCCCGGCCGGTCGTTGCCGGCGAACACCAGCGGCTTCTCGATGGCGCCCTGGGCCAGCACCACCTGCCTGGCCCGCACCTTCCACATCCGCTCGCGCGGCGCGCCGTCCGGCACGATGCGCAGATGGTCGGTCAACCGCTGGCAGAGGCCGACGAAATTCTGGTGGTAGTAGCCGATGGCCGTGGTGCGCGGCAGCACCGTGACGTTCGGCATCGCCGCCAGCGCGGCGTTGGTGTCCTCCAGCCAGTCCCAGGCCAGCTGCCCGTTGATTTCGGCCGTCGGCTCCGACAGAAGCGAGCCGCCGATTTCCGACTGCTCGTCGCACAGGATGACCGACGCGCCGCTGCGGCCGGCTTCCAGCGCGGCGGCAAGGCCGGCGGCGCCGCCGCCGACGACCAGCACGTCGCAATGGGCGAAGCGGCTGGCATAGGTGTCGGGATCGGGGGCGGTCGGCGCCTTCCCCAGGCCGGCGGCGTTGCGGATGACCGGCTCATAGACCTTGTCCCAGAAGCTCTTCGGCCACATGAAGGTCTTGTAGTAGAAGCCGGCCGAGAACATCATGTACAGCGCGTCGTTGACCGCGCCGATGTCACGGGTCAGAGACGGCCAGCGGTTCTGGCTCTCGGTCTTCAGCCCTTCGAAGACCTCCAGCACCGTCGCCCGCGTGTTCGGCTCGAATCGCCCGTTGCCGCGGTTGCTGCCGACCAGCGCGTTCGGCTCCTCCGACCCAGCGGTCAGGATGCCGCGCGGGCGGTGGTACTTGAAGGACCGCCCGACGAGATGGACGCCGTTCGCCAGAAGCGCGGACGCCAGCGTGTCGCCCTCGTAGCCGTTGTAATCCACACCGTCGAAGGTGAAGCGGAGCTGGCGGCTGCGGTTGATCCTGCCCTTGCCGGCAATGCGGAAATTGCTCATGGACGTGCATCCTTGACGCTTGCGGCAGCGGGGGCGGCAACGGGGGTGGCGGCGCTGGAGGCGAGCGCGATCTCCTCGTCGCTCGGACGCGGAGCCCCGGCCTTGTAGGTCATGGAGAATTTATCGGTCACGGTATCGCGCACCGCGTTGAAGAAGCGGCCGCAGCCGTGCATGTGGCGCCAGCGCTCGAAATGCCGGCCGCGCGGGTTGGTGCGGATGAACAGGAAGTCGCGCCATTCGTCGTCGGACAGGGCGGAGGGGTCGGCCGGCCGCGCGATGTGCGCCTCGCCGGCATAGGTGAACTCCACCTCCGGGCGCTCTGCTTCGCAATAGGGGCAGCGGATGAGCAGCATGGTCGTCTCCTCAATGCGCGACGGCGGCGGCGGCGGCCTCGTCGATCAGCCGCCCGGTCTTGAAGCGCTCCAGCGTGAAGGGAGCGTTGATCGGGTGCGGCTCGTCGCGGGCAATGGTGTGGGCGAAGACGTTGGCTGACCCCGGCGTCGCCTTGAAGCCGCCGGTCCCCCAACCGCAATTGACATAGAGACCGGGCACCGGCGTCTTGGCGATGATCGGCGAGCGGTCGGGCGTGACGTCGACGATGCCGCCCCATTTGCGCAGCATGCGCATGCGGTTGAAGATCGGGAACACCTCGCAGATGGCGGCGACGGTGTGTTCGATCAGCGGCAGGCCGCCGCGCTGGCTGTAGGAGGTGTACTGGTCGGTGCCCGATCCGATCACCAGCTCGCCCTTGTCGGACTGGCTGATATAGGCATGCACCGTGTTGGACATCACCACGCAGGGGAAGGCCGGCTTGATCGGCTCCGACACCAGCGCCTGCAACGGATAGCTTTCCAGCGGCAGCCGGACGCCGGCCGTGTCCATCACCACCGAGGTGTTGCCGGCGGCCGACACCGCGACCTTCTTGGCCTTGATGAAGCCGCGCGCCGTCTCTACTCCGGTGACCCGGCCGGAGGCGTCACGGCGGATGGCCGTCACCGGGCAGTTCTGGATGATGTCCACCCCGCGCGCCGAGGCCGCCCGCGCATAGCCCCAGGCAACCGCATCGTGACGGGCGGTGCCGCCGCGCCGCTGCAATGCCGCCCCCATCACCGGATAGCGGGCGTTGGCGGCGATGTTCAGCGGCGGGCAGTAGTCCTTGGCCTGCTCCGGCGTCAGCCACTCGTTGTCGATGCCGTTCAGGCGGTTGGAGTGGATGTGGCGCTTGAAGCTCTGGATGTCATGGACCGTGTGCGCCAGCATCATCACGCCGCGCTGCGAGAACATGACGTTGTAGTTCAGCTCCTGGCTCAGCCCTTCCCACAGCTTCACCGCATGCTCGTAGAGCCGGGCGCTTTCGTCATACAGGTAGTTGGAGCGGATGATGGTGGTGTTGCGGCCGGTGTTGCCGCCGCCGAGCCACCCCTTCTCCACCACCGCGACGTTGGTGATGCCGTGTTCCTTGGCGAGATAATAGGCCGCACCCAGACCGTGCCCGCCCGCGCCGACGATCACGACGTCATATTCGGATTTCGGTTCCGCATCGGGCCATTGGGGCTGCCAGTTCTTGTTGCCGGTCAGCGCGTTGGTCAACAGCGAGGAAAATGAGAAGCGGGTCATGGCAGCACCGCGAAGTTCAATGTGCTGACAGTATCGGGAGGCGACCCTTCGTTGGACAGAATGGATGCGTCAGTTTAATGTCACCTATGCGACGGCACGTCCGATGGAGGCGACATGACAGTCAGTGCCAAGGCAAACGCCGTCAGGCCGGGCCGCTTTCCGGACCGTCCCGCGGCCCCACGCCTGTCCGTCGGCTTCATTCTCGCCCACCGGTTCACGCTGTGCGCCTTCGCCAACTTCGTCGACGTGCTGCGGCTGGCCGCCGACGAGGGCGACCGCAGCCGGCCGATCCTGTGCGAGTGGTCGGTGCTGTCGGACCAGATGCGGCCGGTGGCTTCCAGCTGCGGCATGCTGATGCAGCCGACCGAGCGGCTGGGCGATCCGGCCAAGTTCGACTACATCGTCGTGATCGGCGGATTGATCGACGAAATTTCCAATCTCAGCCCCGACTACATCCGCTATCTGCGACAGGCAGCGGCCGCGAAAATCCCGTTGGTCGGCGTCTGCACCGGCGCCTTCATTTTGCAACGCGCCGGGCTGATGGACGGGTACCGGTGCTGCATCAGCTGGTTCCACCATGCCGATTTCCTGGAGCAGTTCGACGGTATCACGCCGGTGTCCGACCAGATCTTCATTGTCGATCGCGACCGGCTGACCTGCTCGGGCGGCACCAGTTCGGCCCATCTCGCAGCCCATCTGGTCGAAAAGCATGTCGGGCGGGCTCAGGCGCGCAAAAGCCTGCACATCATGATCATCGACGACGCGCTGCGCGGGGAGAAGCCGCAGCCGGGAATCCCGCTCGACTTTTCCACCAACGACGAGGTGGTGCGGAAAGCGCTTCTGCTGATGCAGCAGAACATCGACGTGCCGCTTTCGGTGGCGGAAATGGCGCGCCGCCTGGGCGCCGCCCGGCGCCAGATGGAGCGGCATTTCCAGAACGCGTTGGGCATGACGCCGACCGAGGCCTACCGGATCATGCGGCTGGAACATGCGGAATTCCTGCTGCGCAACACCGAGCAGTCGGTGACGGAGGTCGCCGCCGCCGTCGGCTTCTGCGATTCCTCACATTTCGTCCGCGCCTTCAAGGAGCGGCGCGGCATGACGCCGTCCGTCTTCCGCAAGGGCTGAGACACCGTCCCTGTCTCTGCCACGGTCGTTCCGTTCAACGCCGGTGACGCACCCGTACAATCGGCGGGTGGATCCTTTCGCCATGCTGCGTCCAACGGAACGGTCGGGGGCACAACCATCCACGGTGCCCTCGACCCACATTGCGGCACTCCGCCTTCCGCGGCCTGCCGGGCACAACAAGGATGGCGACCATGCTCGACGACAACGACACCATGCAGATGCACTGGCGCGAGGCCGGCATTCCCGAAGAGCTTTGCCGGGAACTCGCCCTGGCATCGGCGCCGATGCGCCTGCACTCCCATCCGCCGGTGCGGACCGTCGCCGATGCCGAGGAGCATTGGCGCAGCGTCCCCGGCGTCCACACCAAGAACCTGCTTCTGAAGGATGCCAAGGGCGTGCTGTGGCTGGTGGTGCTGCCGCACGACCAGTCGGTGAACATGAAGGAACTGGCGCCGGTCATCGGCTCGGCCAAGCTGTCCTTCGCCTCGCCGGTCACGCTGGAGCAGGTCCTGTCCATCGAGCCGGGCGGGGTTAGCCCGCTGGCATTGGTGGCGGACAAGGAGCGCCGGGTCCGCTTGGTGCTGGAGCGCCGCGTCCTTGCCGGCGACACCGTCAACTTCCACCCGATGACGAACCGCGCGACGCTGTCGATGCACCCCGACGACCTCTCGGCCTTCCTGGGACGGCTCGGCTACGAGCCGATCATCGTCGACATCGCCTGACCACCCATCACCGGCCAAATCCTTAGGCGCGAGAGCTGCGATGCGTTCCAATCACAACCACTTCTACATGAACGTCAGTTGCCTGAGCCGGCCGGGGATCATCTCCGCCATCTCCACCCACCTGTCAGACCGCGACTGCGACATCATCGAAAGCGCGCAATTCGTCGATCACGACGGCGAGCATTTCTTCCTGAGGATGGCCTTCGACGCTCCGGAAGCGATCCGCAACGAAGCCATCCTCATCGAAGACATGCAGTCCATCGTCAGGCGCTTTGGGATGATCCTGACGCTGCGGGACGCCCGGCGGCGGCCGAAGATCCTGATCATGGTGTCGAAATTCGGCCATTGCCTGAACGACTTGCTTTACCGCCACAGCATCGGAGCGCTGCCCGTCGACATCGTGGGCGTCGTCTCCAACCACGATGCCTTCCGGTCCCAGGTCGAATCGCATGGCATCCCCTACCACCATCTCCCGGTTTCCCCCGGCAACAAGCGGGAGCAGGAACTCCACCTGATGGAGATCGTGGAGTCGAGCGCTGTCGAACTCGTCGTCCTCGCCCGCTACATGCAGGTGCTCTCGCAGGATCTCTGCACGCGGATGGCCGGGCGGATCATCAACATCCACCACAGCTTCCTGCCCAGCTTCAAAGGGGCCAAGCCCTATCATCAGGCCTACAAGCGCGGCGTGAAGCTGATCGGCGCCACGGCGCATTACGTCACCGACGACCTCGACGAAGGACCGATCATCGAGCAGGAGGTGGCGCGCGTCGATCACTCGATGTCGCCCGACGATCTGGTCGCCATCGGCCGCGATGTCGAAAGCGTCGTCCTCGCCCGCGCCATTCGTCTGCACATCGAGGCGCGCGTCATGCTCCACGACCACCGGGCAATCGTCCTGCGGTAACAAAAGGAGTCCACCGATCTTGCAGCTCATCGACGAACAAGCCACCCAGGCGGTCCGCCGCGCATTCGCATCGGGCGGCCTCGCCGCCGCCGTGCAGGAGTTGCGCCGGCATGTCGTGATCGAGGATGAACGCATGGCACTCGCCACCGTCGAGGCGTTTCTTGCCAGTGTCCACAACGGCGACACCCGGCTATAAGGTCGACGTTCCTGCTTTGGCGGGACTGTCGGCCCCGACATACGGGCGTTTTCCCCTCCGGCGGATCAAGCGATGTCCCTCATCCAACCGATCGTCCCGCTGCTTCTCGCGGTGTTCCTGATGATGGGAGGTACGGGAGCGCTGACGACCATCGTCAGCGTTCGGCTGGATGCCGCCAGCGCATCGCCCATCCTGCTCGGCGCCCTGACCGCCGCCTATTATCTGGGGGTAACGGTCGGATCGACACAGGCGTTCCGGCTCGTCGCGCAGGTCGGCCATATCCGCGCCTTCAGCGCTTCCGCGACGGTTCTGGTCGCGGCGACGCTGGGCCACACGCTGGGAGCCGATCCCGCGGCCTGGATCGCCCTTCGCCTCGTGGAAGGCTGCTGCATGGCCGGCCTGTTCGTCTGCATCGAAAGCTGGCTGAACCAGAGCGCCACCTCGGCCACGCGCGGGCAGATCCTGGCCCTCTACATGATCGCACTCTATGGCGCGCAAGGGGTCGGCCAGTACCTGATGGTCATCGACGATCCGCACGGCTTCAAGCAGTTCGTCATCGTGTCAATCATGGTCTCGCTCGCCCTTGTCCCGGTCGCGCTGAGCCGTACGGCCCCGCCCCTGTTGCAAATGCTGGAGTCCATCAGGATCAGCCAACTCTACCGCGCCAGTCCGCTGGGATTTGCCGGCACGGTGATCAGCGGGCTGGTCGTCGGCGCCTTCTATGGGCTGGGTCCGGTCTATGTCCGGCATCTCGGCTACGATCTGGGCCAATCCGCGACCTTCATCAATGCCGCCATCATCGGCGGCATGCTCCTTCAATGGCCCTTCGGCAAGCTTTCGGACCTTATCGACCGGCGGCTGGTCCTGGTCGGCCTGTTCGCGGCCTTGGCCGTCATCAGCATCGGCATGACGATGCTGCCGGAGAGCGGGTTCGGACCGCTGCTGGTCGGAATCTCCCTGTTCGGCGGGATCATCTTCGCGATCTATCCGATCTGCGTCTCGCACACCAACGACTTCCTGACGCCGGCCGAAATGGTTCCGGCCAGCGGCGGCATGGTGCTGGGCTTCTCGCTCGGCGCCATCGCCGGCCCTTTCCTCGCCTCGCTGGTGATCGCGGTCTTCGAGCAGGATGGGTTGTTCCTGTTCGCGGCATTGGTCGCCATCGTCGCGCTGGCGTTCGCGCTCTGGCGGATGACTGTCCGCCCCCCTGTGCCGTTGGACCAGCGCCTGCCCTTCCTTCCCCAAGCACCGATTCCGGGGCCTTTGGACGGCGTGACGCCGGGTGTGGAAAAGTCCGGGACCGGCATCGGTGAGGAAGAGCCCGACGCGGAACCGTCAAGGCTCTGAAGCCCCTGGGGCGACGGGGGGCGGCACGACCGTCGATAAGATCCCTTCCCCAACCCGAAGCTGTCGATGTACCAATCGCCGGAGACGGAGATGCTGCCTCCTTAATGAAGCATGCATCCCGAAAAAACTCCGGCATGTTGGCGAAAACGATGGTCCCTGTTTCCAGTATTCTTGACCCCGCGAAGCGGACGGCACCAATCATGAGGGTGCTGGGCATTGCCCTGGGATGCATCGCGATGCTGCTGGCTGCCGCGCTGCTTTTCAGCGCGGCTCCGGCTCGTGCCGAGAACTGGCTCGTCGCGTCCGAGGATTTCTTCCCGCCCTATAATTTCACGTTGCGGGGCAAGCGGACGGGAATGGACACCGAGATCGTCGAAGCGATGCTGAAGGAAATCGGCGTGTATCCGGTTCACCGTCCGATGACCTGGCCGGAGGTGGTGCGCGCCCATGACGAGAACGAGGTGGATGTCGCCTTTCAATTCTTCACCTCGCCCCGCCGCCTGGAGCGTGGCCATCTGATTGGTCCCTACCGGGTCGGGGCGACCGTTCTGATGGTCCGCAGCAATTCGGACATCGGTTACACGGGTATCGAGGATCTGCGGGGGCTGCGGGTCGGCGTCGTCGAAGGCTTCGAATACACGCCCGAGTTCGACAAGTCGCAGCTCTTCGAGAGGGTTCCCAGCAGCAGCAGCGTCGTCTCGTTCCGGCGCCTGCTTCTCGGCCGTGTCGATGCCATCGCCGGCGATTTGCAGGTGCTCAAATATCTGGCCGACAGCGAAGGCCGTACTGCGTCGGTCAAAATCCTGCCCAAGCCCCTGGCGATGGTGCCGCGCTACATTTCGGTGCCGAAGGCTCGGGCGGATAAGGCTGAACGGCTGCGTGCGGCCTATGAAAAACTCAAGACGGACGGCACCATCGACGCCATCGTCCGCAACTGGGACCGGTAGCAGAAGCCCCGGCGGCAAAGAGCCCTCGGCTCCTTTGCCGCGTCGGGACCAGTTCTTACTCCTGCGGATCCAGCATGAAGTGGCGAACCTTGTGCCGGTTCTCGATCAGCTCGTCGATGGTGGGTTCGTTGCGCATCGCCCGGCCGATGGCGATCTTGGTCGCCTCGTAATTGGTGCGATAGAGATCGGCACGGTCGAGATTCGCGTCGGTGGCGCAGCGGGGATCGATCCAGACCATCACCAGAATGCACAGGTCGTTGATCCCGTCGCGCGGCAGAAGGCCGTCGATGACGCAGTCCAGCACCGCATCGGCGGTGGCGGCCTGGACGACGCCGCCGAACAGGTCGACATAGGCGCTCGACTTCATCGTCACCTTGGACACCATCATGGTGGCCGGGCGAACCATC
>Ga0206117_100712_pt1 | contig 26989 bp, 22 predicted proteins | sample 3A5Ametagenome_FD_177997 | JGI IMG/M metagenome (GOLD analysis project Ga0206117, IMG submission 177997) | Enriched microbial communities from leaf-cutter ant dump, University of Wisconsin, Madison, United States - 3A5A | ecosystem: Environmental > Terrestrial > Nest > Insects nest > Nest dump... | reverse complement strand
GGCCACGATGCGGTGCTGGCGACCGCCGAGACGCTGGCCATCATGAAGGCGCGTTTCCCCGACGATGCCGGCCGCCGCCCCCAGGCCCTGGCCTATGGCGAGCGGCTGCAATTGGGCGAGGTCGCGGTCACCCTGGTGCCGGCCGGCCATGTACTGGGATCGGCGCAGGCGGTGTTCGAGTATCGGGGCAGCCGGGTGGTGGTGTCGGGCGACTACAAGCGCCGGCGCGATCCGACCTGCCCGCCGTTCGAACCGGTGCCCTGCGATGTCTTCATCACCGAGGCGACCTTCGGCCTGCCGGTCTTCCGCCATCCCGACGACGCCGACGAAATCGCCAAGCTGCTGGCCGCGCGCGAGCGCGAACCCGACCGCGCCATCCTGGTCGGCGCCTATGCGCTGGGCAAATGCCAGCGCGTCATCGCCCTGTTGCGCGAAGCCGGGCACGACCAGCCGATCTACCTGCACGGCGCCCAGGAAGCGCTATGCGCGCTGTATGAAAGTTTCGGCGTGCGGCTGGGGCCGCTGAAATCGGCGACCGGCGCCACCAAGGCCGAACTGGCGGGTGCCATCGTGCTGGCCCCGCCGGGCGCCATCGCCGATCGCTGGGCCCGCCGCCTGCCCGATCCGGTCACGGCCGTCGCCTCGGGGTGGATGCGCATCCGTCAGCGCGCCAAGCAGCGCGGCGTCGAATTGCCACTGGTCATCTCGGACCATGCCGACTGGGACGAATTGCTGCGCACGGTCGCGGATGTCGATGCGCCGGAAGTCTGGGTCACCCATGGGCGCGAGGAAGCGTTGATCCATGCGGTCACCCAAACCGGCCGCAAGGCGCGCGCCCTGGCCCTGATCGGTTTCGACGAGGAAGGCCAGTGAAAGCCTTCGCCGACCTGCTGGACGGGCTGGTCTATACCCCGGGGCGCGAGGCCAAATTGCGCCGCCTGACCGCTTATTTCCGCGACACGCCCGACCCCGACCGCGGTTACGCGCTGGCGGCGCTGACCGGCAACCTGGCGCTCAAGACGGCCAAGCCCGCGATGATCCGCGCGCTGGTCGCCGACCGCGTCGACCCGGTGCTGTTCGGCTGGTCCTACGACTATGTCGGCGACCTGGCCGAGACCTGCGCGCTGATCTGGCCGACGCGCGCGGCCGACGCCCAGACCCCGCGCCTGGCCGCCGTCGTCGAACGGCTGCAGGCCGCCCATCGGGCCGAAGTCCCCAGGCTGATCGAAGGCTGGATGGACAGCCTGGATGCCGGGCCGCGCTACGCCCTGATGAAGCTGGTCACCGGGGGCTTGCGCGTCGGCGTGTCGTCAGGCCTGGCCAAGGCGGCCCTGGCCCGGCTGGGGCCGGTGCCGCCGGAAGAAATCGAGGAAGTCTGGCACGCGCTGAGCCCGCCCTACGAAGCGCTGTTCGCCTATGCCGAGGGACGCGGGCCCCGGCCCGACACCACCGAGAAGCTGACCTTCCGCGCGCCGATGCTGGCCCATCCGATCGACGAGGCCGACTTCGCCGCGCTGGATCCGGCCGCGTTCCGCGCCGAATGGAAATGGGACGGCATCCGTGTCCAGCTGGTGATGCGCGGCCACGAGGTCCGCATGTTCTCGCGCACCGGCGAGGATGTCGGGCCGGCCTTTCCCGACCTGCTGGATACGCTGAAGGGCGATGCGACGCTGGATGGCGAGCTGCTGGTCGGCGACGGCCTCAGCCCCGCCGCCTTCGCCGACCTGCAGCAGCGGCTGAACCGCAAGACGGTCGACCGCAGCCTGATGCAGCGCTACCCCGCCTTCGTCCGCGTCTACGACATCCTGTTCGAGGGCGAGGAAGACCTGCGCCCCCTGCCCTTCGACGTCAGGCGCGGCAGGCTTGCCGCCTGGGTCGGTCGCACGGCCCTGCCCCGCATCGACCTGTCGCCCCAGATCGCGTTTTCGTCCTGGGACGACCTGGTCGGCCATCGCCTGTCGTCAGGCAATGCCGCGGCCGAGGGACTGATGCTGAAACGCGGCGACAGCCCCTATGTGGCCGGGCGGCCCAAGGGCCTGTGGTACAAATGGAAACGCGATCCCCACCTGGTCGATGCCGTGCTGATGTATGCCCAGCGCGGCCATGGCAAGCGATCGTCGTTCTATTCCGACTTCACCTTCGGCGTCTGGGCCGACGACGACGCGCTGGTGCCGGTCGGCAAGGCCTATTTCGGTTTCACCGATGCCGAACTGGTCGAGCTGGACAAATGGGTGCGCAACAACACCGTCAAACGCTACGGCCCGGTGCGCGAGGTGGCGCAAGGGCTGGTGCTGGAAATCGCCTTCGAGGGGCTGCAGCGGTCGAACCGCCACAAGTCGGGCGTCGCCATGCGCTTCCCCCGCATCAACCGCATCCGCTGGGACAAGCCCCCGGCCGAGGCCGACCGGCTGGAAGGCCTGAGCCGGTTGCTGCCGCCGGCGTAGGCCCCCGCCGACAGGCTTCCCCACCTATGCCACGCTGCGCACCGTCTCCAGCAGGCGGTGCAATTCGTCGGCCGGCATCGGCCGGCCCATCAGGTACCCCTGGCCCTGGCGGCAGCCCAGACCCAGCAGGTAGTCGCGCTGGGCGCGGGTTTCGATGCCCTCGGCCAGGATGCCGACGCCCAGCGCACCGGCCATGTTGATCATCGCCGACACGACGGCGCAGTCCGAGGCGTCGCCCGGCAGGCCGTTGACGAAATCGCGGTCGATCTTGATCGAGCCGATGGGCAATTGCCGCAGGCGCAGCAGCGACGAATACCCCTTGCCGAAATCGTCCAGCGCGATGTCGATCCCTTCGGCGATCAGTTCGTCCAGCAGCGCGGCGGCGCGGCCGTCATCGGCCAGCAGGCCGGTTTCGGTGATCTCGACCGTCAGGCGGCTGAGCGGCACGCCGGCCGCGCCGAACACCTGGCGCAGCATCCCGACCAGCTCGGCATTGGGCGCGAACTGACGCGGCGAGACGTTGATGGCGATGCGGAAGCCGTCAGGCAGTTGCGGCTGCCAGGCGGCCAGGTCGGCGGCGACCTGGCGGGCGACATAGTGCCCCAGCGCGATGATCATGCCGGTCTGTTCGGCCGCGGGGATGAAATCGTCGGGGCGGCGCAGGCTGCCGTCGGGCAGGCGCCAGCGCACCAGCGCCTCGGCCCCGACCATCCCGCAGGTGCCCAGGTCGACCTGCGGCTGGTACAGCACGAACAATTCGTCCTCGGCCAGCGCGCGGCGCAGGTCGCGTTCGAAGGTCAGCCGCCGGGTCAGCTGGTGGTTCAGGTCGTCGGTGAAATAACGCACGCCGCCGCCCTGTTCCTTGGCGTGGTACATCGCGGCATCGGCGCTGCGCACCAGGGATTCCATGTCGCGGCCGTCATCGGGGAACAGGGCGATGCCGACGCTGGCGCCCACGTCCAGCTGCTGGCCGGCCAGCTCGAACGGCTTGATGATCGCATGCCGCAGACGTTCGGCCACCGCGGCGACGGTCGCCGCGTCGGTCACCGACGGCATGATCACGCAGAATTCGTCGCCACCGTACCGCGCGACCGTGTCCGACGGCCTGACCTGTTCGGCCAGCCGGGTCGCCGCCACCCGCAGGACCTGGTCGCCGACATGATGGCCCAGCGTGTCGTTGATCAGCTTGAACTTGTCGAGGTCGAGGAAACACAGGCCGACCTTGGCCCCCGACCGCCGCGCCGCGTCGATCACCTGGCCCAGCCGGTCCTGCAGCAGGCGGCGATTGGGCAGGTTGGTGACATGGTCGAAATTGGCGTAGCGCCAGATCTTCTCCTCGTGCTCCTTGCGTTCGGACAGGTCGGTGAACATCGCGAAACGATGGGCGACGCGCCCCTGTTCGTCACGCACCACGGCGATCGACAGCCAGACCGGCACCAGGTTGCGTCCCTTGGTCAGGGCCATCACCTCGCCCTGCCAGGCGCCCTGGCGGTCGATCGCGGTTTCGATCGCATGGCGCAGATCGGCGTCATGGCGCGTCGACAGCAGATGCCGCAGGTCCAGGCCGCGGGCTTCGCGCGCGCTGTAGCCGAACAGCTTGGCGAAGGCATCGTTGGTGTCGGCCACGCCGCCCAGGTCGGTAAAGATCGCGATCGCCTCGCCGGTGCCCTGGAAGACCGATGCCGCCAGGCGCAACGCTTCCTCGGCCCGCTTGGCCGCCGAGATGTCCTCGACGATGGCGATCAGGACCGCACCATCGTCGCCCAGCCGCATTTCGGCGGCGGCGAAGGCCAGCCGTACCCAGGTCATCTGCCCGCCCGCGGTCAGGCCGCGGGCCTCGACCGGCGGCGCGGTTTCGGCCACGTCGCCCAGGGCCACCGCCATCGCGTCGGCCACCCCGGCCCGGTCCGCCTCGCGGATCAGCTGGCCCAGGCGCTGGCCGACCAGGGCGGCGGCCGGCCGATCCAGGATCGCCGAAAAGGCGGCGTTGACCTCGACGATGGTGCCGTCGGGACGCAGCAGCACCAGGCCCAGCGCCGCATTCTCGAACATCGTGCGGAAACGTTCCTCGCTGGATCGCAGCGCCGCCGCCGCCGCGCGGCGCGCGGTGATATCGTGCAGCGTCGCCAGCCAATAGACATGGCGACGCGTCTGAACCTCGACCAGCGACAGTTCGACCGGCACCAGCCCGCCGTCGTCGCGGCGCGCCAGCATCTCGCGCGCGATGCACGGCGCCGGCCCGCTCATCAGCAGGGCCGGCATCAGGTCGCCCAGCCGCGCACCCATCAGCTCGGCCGCCGGCACGCCGAACAGGGTTTCGGCCTGCGGATTGGCGTACAGGACCTGGCCCCCGTCCTGGTCCAGGATCAGGATCGCGTCGGTGGCGGCGGTTACGATCGCCTGGGTCCGGGCCACCGCCTCCTCGACCCGGTCGATCAGCGCGTTGTAGCGGCGGGCGATGCGGCCGACCTCGGTGAAGGGTTCCTCGGGCACGCGCAGCGACAGGTCGGCGGTGGCCGCCTGGCGTTCGATGACCTGAAAGAAATCATGCAGTTCGGTGCGCGCGCCGTGTTCGGACACGTTCAGCCCGACGGTCTCGGCCTCGGCCGCCACGCGCAGCGGCACGAAACGCCGAAACAGCCATAGCAGCGCCAGGGGCACCAGGAAGGCGGCGACGAAACAGGCGGCGATGCCCTGCAACTGCACCCAGATCTGGCCCAGGCGCGACAGCCCGGTGCCGAGGGCCGCGGCATCGCCGAACAACCCGACGGCCAGCGTGCCCCAGATGCCGGCCCCCAGATGCACCGGCACCGCGCCCACCGCATCGTCGATATGCAGGCGCAGCAGCAGCGCCTCGACCCCGGTCATGACCAGGGCGCCGACGGCGCCGATCAGCAGCGCGGCTTCGGTGGTGGTCGCATGCGCGCTGGCGGTCACCGCCACCATGCCGGCGATGATGCCGTTCAGCAGACCTTCGACCCGCATGGTGCCGCTGGCGAAACGCCCCAGCGCCAGGCCGGCGGCCCCGCCGGCCGCGGCGCCCAGCGTGGTATTCAGGATGATCAGCGGCACCCGGTCGTCGAACTTCAGGGTCGAGCCGCCATTGAACCCGATCCAGCCGAACCACAGGATCAGCACCCCCAGGCTGCCCATCGGCAGGCTGGACGGCACGATGTCGAGCGGGCGCCCCTCGGCGTCGAACCGCCCCAGCCGCGGCCCCAGCAGGATCAGCAGCGCCAGCGAAAACCAGCCGCCGACCGAATGGACGGCGCTGGAACCCGCCCAGTCGACGAAACCGGCCTGGGCCAGCCAGCCGGTGGCGTGGCCCGCCTCGGACCCGCCCCAGGCCCAATGGCCGAACAGCGGATAGGTCAGCCCGGCCATCACGGCCGAGGTGAACAGATAGGCCGCAAACCCCATGCGCTCGGCCACCGCCCCCGAGATGATGGTGACCGAGGTCGAGCAGAACACCGTCTGGAAGAACAGGAACGCCAGCAGATAAGCCCCGGCATCGGCCGGCACCAGGAACCGGCTGGTGCCGATCCAGCCGCCCAGGCTGTCGCCGAACATCAGGCCGAAACCGATCGCCCAGAACACGATGACCGCGACCACGAAGTCGGCGACGTTCTTCATCGCCACGTTGATCGCGTTCTTGGACCGGGTCATCCCGGTCTCCAGGCACATGAACCCCGCCTGCATCAGCATGACCAGCGAGGCGGCGACGACGATCCACATCACGTCGAGAGGTGAGGACGCAACCATGGTCAAGCGTCCAGCAAGAAGCGTGCCCGGCTCCGCCCCTGGCCCTCAGCCGCTGCGCCGGTTACCCTTGTGGCGCAAATTTGGGCAAATCGACCGGAACGGCCCGCATTGTGCCCAGCGGTCGGCGATGAGCCATACAGGGCGACCGGTTTCGCGCCATCGACGGCGAAACGTTGCGGTACCGGACGATCCGTGATTTTTTGGCGCCATCGGGCATAGCAACCCTCGCGAGAAACAAATGAATCGCACTACGGCCGCCGCCCCGCGTCGCATCAAGGTCTGGGACCTGCCGGTCCGCATCAGTCACTGGGTGATGGCGGGCCTGGTCATCGGGCTTCTGGTCACCGGCTGGCGCGGCATGCTGGGGCCGCATATGCAGCTCGGCCAGATCCTGCTGGTCGTGCTGGTCTTCCGCATCGTCTGGGGGTTTCTGGGGTCGACCACCGCACGGTTCAGCGACTTCGTCCGCGGCCCGGGCGCGGTGATGGCCTATCTGCGCACCGGCATTTCGCCGACGCCGGGCCACAGCCCCGTGGGGGCGCTGAGCGTCGTGGCGATGCTGGTGGTGCTGGCCTGGCAGGTCGGGACGGGGCTGTTCGCCCAGGATCAGATCGGCATCGACCAGGGGCCGTTCGCCGGGATGGTATCGGGGTCGTTGTCCAGCCGCATCTCAGGCTGGCATGCCACCAGCAAATGGCTGGTGCTGGCCCTGATCGTGCTGCACGTCGTGGCGATCTTCTATTATGCGATCGCCAAGCGCCTGGACCTGGTGGGCCCGATGGTCACCGGATCGAAGAAAGTCGCACCGGACGCCCCCTGGCGGGAGACGTCCGGCTACAACCTGTTGCTGGCCACCGTGCTGCTGGCGCTGATCGCCGGCGGGTGGTTCGCGATACTGAAGCTGGCGCTTTAGGCGCGATAGTCGTCGTGGCAGGCCTTGCAGGCGCCGCCCGCGGCGCCGAAGGCCGCCTTCAGCTTGTTCATGTCGCCCGACTTGGCCGCGGCGGCGATGTTCTCGGCCGCGGTGCCGAAGCCCGCCGCCTTGGCCTTGAAGTCGTCGAAATTCGACCAGATGGCCGGCTTGGCCTTGGTGTCGCCCTTGTCCGAACCGGCCGGGAACAGGCCGGGGATGTTGGCGGCGTTGGAGACCATGGTGAGGGCCGGCGCCTCGGCGCCCGCGGTCGGGCCGTTGGCGTCGATCACGGCCTTGATCGCCGCCATCGACGTACGGTTCGACTGGAACAGGGCCTTGCGGGCGGCGATCGGGTCACCCTGGGCCATCGACATGGCCAACGGTGCCGCAACGGCCGCAGCAGCCAGAGCCGCGAGGGCGGTCAGGCGCAACGAAACAGTCATGAAAGTCTCCTCAGATTCCCCGTCAGGACATGGCGCATGCACCGCGCCATCCCGGCACGATAGAATGGCGCCCGCGGCCGCGGCAATCGGCCACACCCGGGGCGGGTGTTCACAAAATCGGCATCGCCCGCGCGATACGGGTGCATACCGCCCTGGGGCGTCAAGTTTCTGGACGGGGCGGCCGCTTTCGCGCATCTTCCCGCCTTTCCGGGTCGGAAACGGCTGAAAACGAGTGGCGTGATGGCTGAAATCAAGTCGATTTGCGTATATTGCGGCTCGCGCAACGGTGTCGATCCCCGCCATGTCGAGGCGGCGCGGACGCTCGGCACGCTGATGGCGCAGGCCGGGATCGAGCTGGTCTATGGCGGCGGGCGCATCGGGCTGATGGGCGTCGTCGCCGACGCGGTGATCGCCGGCGGCGGCAAGGTCTGCGGCATAATCCCGCACCACCTGCAGACGGTCGAGGTGGGCCACCAGGGCCTGACCGAACTGCATGTCGTCGAATCGATGCATATCCGCAAGCAGATGATGTTCGAGCGTTCGGACGCCTTCGTCGTGCTGCCGGGCGGCATCGGCACGCTGGACGAAACCTTCGAGATGATCACCTGGCGCCAGCTGCGCCTGCATGACCGCCCGGTGGTGGTGGTCGACGTCGCCGGCTATTGGCAGCCCTATGTCCGGATGATCGACCACATCATCGGCCAGGGGTTCGCGGGCGCGGAAATCCGCCGGCTGTACGACGTCGTGGACAGCGCCGAGGCGGTGCTGCCGCTGCTGGCGCGGCTGCCCGAACCGGCGATCCCGGCCAAGCCCGAGCGGCTCTGATCCTGGGCGTTGACGGCCCCGGTCACGGTGCTAAGGTCGCGCCCGCAAGGGGCGCGCCGTTCCGGGGGCTGGCGCCCACGACCCAATTTTCCTGCCAAGTAATTGAAGGACGCAACTGACCATGGCGAAGATCAAGGTTGCCAAGCCGGTCGTCGAACTCGACGGCGATGAGATGACCAGGATCATCTGGGACTTCATCAAGAAGAAGCTGATCCTGCCGTATCTCGACGTCGATCTGCATTACTACGACCTCAGCGTCGAGAACCGCGATCGCACCAACGACCAGGTCACCGTCGATTCGGCCAAGGCGATCCAGGAACATGGCGTCGGCGTGAAGTGCGCCACGATCACCCCCGACGAGGCCCGCGTCGAGGAATTCAAGCTGAAGGAAATGTGGAAGTCGCCGAACGGCACGATCCGCAACATCCTCGGCGGCACCATCTTCCGCGAGCCGATCATCTGCTCGAACGTGCCCCGCCTGGTTCCGCACTGGACCCACCCGATCGTCGTCGGCCGCCATGCCTTCGGCGACCAGTACCGCGCGACCGATTTCAAGGTGCCGGGCAAGGGCAAGCTGACCGTCAAGTTCGAGCCCGAGGACGGGTCGGCCCCGATCGAGAAGGAAGTGTTCAACTTCCCCGGCGCCGGCGTCGCCATGACCATGTACAACCTGGACGATTCGATCCGCGACTTCGCCCGCGCCAGCATGAACTATGCGCTGGGCCGGGGCTGGCCGCTGTATCTGTCGACCAAGAACACGATCCTCAAGGCCTATGACGGCCGCTTCAAGGACATCTTCGCCGAGACGTTCGAGAAGGAGTTCGCGGACCAGTTCAAGGCCGCCGGCATCGGCTACGAGCATCGCCTGATCGACGACATGGTCGCGGCCGCGCTGAAGTGGTCGGGCAAGTTCGTCTGGGCCTGCAAGAACTACGACGGCGACGTGCAGTCCGACATCGTGGCGCAGGGCTTCGGCTCGCTGGGCCTGATGACCTCGGTGCTGATGACGCCGGACGGCAAGGTCGTCGAGGCCGAGGCCGCCCACGGCACCGTCACCCGCCATTATCGCGAGCACCAGAAGGGCCGCGAGACCTCGACCAACCCGATCGCCTCGATCTTCGCCTGGACCCGCGGCCTGCTGCATCGCGCCAAGCTCGACGACAACGCCGATCTGAAGCGCTTTGCCGAGACGCTGGAGCGCGTCTGCATCGAGACCGTCGAAAGCGGTTCGATGACCAAGGACCTGGCCCTGCTGATCGGCCCGGACCAGCCCTGGCTGACCACCGAGAAGTTCCTGGACAAGATCGACCACAACCTGCAGAAGGCCCTGGCCTGATCGGTCAAGGTATCTGATGGAATTGGGCCGGCGGTGGCAACACCGCCGGCCTTTTTCATTCCGCGGTATCCGCGGCCGGCAGGTCGCAGCGGGCGAAGTCTTCCGGCCGGTCGGTCTGCAGCGCCGCCAGCCGCTCGGCCCGCAGGCAGTCGGCCAGCCCGGCATGCCGGGCCGTCCACCAGCCGTGGGCCCGGCAGTCGAGGATGCGGGTGACCAGCAGCGCCCGGGCCAGATCGTCGTCGACGCTCAGCCAGTTCGACTCGGCGGCGAAACTCTCGACCGTCTCGCAGGTCTCCGGGCCGTTCGGGCCGGTCATCTCGTAGGCCAGCACCGGCGCGTCCGAGGCGACGTCGACCAGCGCATTGTCGGCGACCTGCCGGTTCCAGCCCTGGACGAAGGCGATGATCATCGCGGCGGCAAACATCAGCCCGACGAACCGCAGGGTCGTCATGCCGCGCGGGTCCAGGAACGCCGCGACCCGCGCCAGGCGGTGCCAATGCGGCGACAAGCCGCCTTGCGCGGTTTCCCACAGGGCGATCCGCCCCGGCGCCAGGCGCAGCGCCAGCCAGTCGGGATAGTCGTCGTAAAGGTCGGCCAGCAGCGGCCCGTCATGCAGCAGGCCCAGCGGACTGGGCCGCGGGCCGATGCGGGCCAACAGCCGTTCGCGCTGGCGCCGGACCAGCCTGGACTGCCCCTCCCAATGATCGATCTGGTCGATCACGCGGTCGAGCCAGACGGTTTCCGGCCCGCCGCCCAGCAGGCGCAACTGGTCGCCGCGCCAGTCGAAGGCGGCGGCGGCCGCCTCGAACAGCGGCAGCCGGCCGTCGGGGTCGCCGTGCAGCGCCTCCAGCAACCGCCGCTCGAATTCGTAGCGCGCATCGAGATGGGCCAGCCGCGGATCGGCCAGCGCCTGGGGCAGCAGGCCGGGCGCGCCCTCGGCCATCAGGCGCTCGACCCATTCGGCGATGGCTTCGCCGCGCTCCTCGGCCTCGGCGGCCAGGTCGATGGCGGCGTCATCGGCCGGGCCGGGGGCGCGATCGATGCGGGCGGCGTGTGCCACCTCGACCGGCACGGCATCGGCCGCCGCCGGCTCGACCCAATATTCCAGCCCTTCGTCCTCGGCCGCCATCTCGTCGAAATCCGCATCGTCCCCGACCGGCGGCGAGCGGGCCCAGTCCAGCGCGCGCTGATAGGCCTCGCGCAGCCGCTCGAAGGCTTCGCGCTCGCTGTCCTGATCGATGCGCTTCAGCGCCACGGCATAGGCCCGGCGGATCGCGCCGGTATCCTCGGTCGGGTCGAGGTCGAGATGGGCGAAGTACCAGGGGCGCATCAGGAAAAGTCGGGCGCGAAATAGCTGTCCTGTTCCAGCGCGCCCATCACGGCGCGCAACGCCCCCTGCGCCTCGCGGATGCGGCGGTCGTCCTGGGATTCCAGTGCCGCCTCGAAACGCGCGATGACCTGGCCCAGATGGTCGCGTTCGTCGCCCAGCAATTGCTGGAACAGGCGCTCGGCCGCCGCGGTCAGGGCCCGGTTCGCGGCCTGGTCGCGGGGGTGGATCTTCAGGGCGGCCAGGGCGGCCAGCCGCGCCTCGATCTCGGCCTCGTCCAACACGCCGGCATTGCCCTGGATCACCAGGCGGTGGCGGGTGTCGGTCAGCCGCACCGTCGCCTCGACCTCCAGCAGGCCGTTGACGTCATAGGTGAAGCGGACATCGACCCCGGCATCGTCGCGGGCCGCGCGCGGCAGCGGCACATGCAGGGTGCCCAGATGGATGTTGTCGCGCACCAGGCGCGCCTCGCCCTGGTAGATTTCCAGGTCAAGCGCCTTCTGCCCCTCGCGGGTCGGCACGTATCCCTTGACCCGGCTGGCCGGCACGACCGTGTTGCGCTCGATGATGGCCGAAAATTGCCCGTCGATCTCGCTGCCATTGGGCAGGCGGCCGACCGTCTCGATCCCCAGCGTGTAGGGGCAGACGTCGGTCATCACGACCTCGTCCAGCGCCTGGTCCTTCATCTTCAGCCCGGCCATGACGGCGGCGCCGGCCGCGACCACCTCGTCGGGATTAAGATTGGTCGCCGGGAAACGGCCGAACATGCGGGTGACCAGCTGGCGCACCATCGGCGACCGGGTGGCGCCGCCGGCCAGCACCACATTGTCGATGTCGGCGGTGCGGATGCGGGCATCGCGCAACGCCCGCTCGACCGGTGCGCGCAGGCGGGCCAGCAGGGGTTCGGCCAGTTCGCGGAAACGCTGCTGGTCCAGGTCTACTTCATAGTCGTGTTCGCCGTGGCGCAGGGCGATGCGAACGCCGTCGCGCTCGCTCAACCCCCGCTTGGCCGCCTCGGCCCGCGCGGTCAGGGTCTGCATGAAGACGCCGTCGGCGCGCAGTGTCTCGGGCACTTCGGCGGCGCGGAAGAAATGATCGACGATCGCGCCGACAAAATCCTCGCCGCCCAGGAAATTGTCGCCGGCCGAGGCGCGGACTTCCATCACGCCTTCGAACATTTCCAGGATCGAGACGTCGAAGGTGCCGCCCCCCAGGTCAAAGACGAGGAACTGGGTTTCGGCCTGCTTCTGGTGCAGGCCATAGGCCAGGGCCGCCGCGGTAGGTTCGTTGATCAGCCGCTCGACCTTCAGCCCCGCCAGCTGGCCGGCGATGCGGGTCGCCTTGCGCTGGCCGTCCGAAAAATAGGCCGGCACGCTGATCACGGCTTCGTCGACCGGATGGCCCAGCATCGCCTCGGCATCGGCCTTCAGGCTGCGCAGGATCAGGGCCGACAATTCCTCGGACCGGAAGCGGCGCTGGCCCAGCGTGTAATGGCGGTCGCTGCCCATGCTGCGCTTGAACAGGGCGGCGGTGCGGTCGGGATGGGTCTGCAGGCGTTCGCGCGCCGCCTGGCCGGTCAGGACCGTGCCGTCGTCATCCAGGCTGACGCAGGATGGCGTCAGATACCCGCCCAGCGCGTTGGGCACCAGTTGCACGCGGCCATCGGCCCACACGGCCGCCAGACTGTTGGTCGTGCCCAGGTCGATACCGATGATCATGCGCGAAACCCTGCCCTAACCCGGAAACGGAATGCCCAGGCCGGTCAAAGGGTTGCAGAAAAAAACGCTATCGGGGCGTGCAATTTGCGGCACGCCCCGGGATCTTTCGGTCAGGTGTCCAGGGTCACCCCGGGCGGACCCGGGATGGCAGGGCTCACGATGCGTCAGGCAGCCTTGCCCGCGCCCGCCTCCAGCGCCTGTTCGATCGCCTTCAGCGCGGCGTCGGCCTGGGCCGCTTCCGGCCCGCCGCCCTGGGCGAATTCCGGCCGGCCGCCGCCGCCCTTGCCGCCCAGCACCGCCACGCCGGTCTTGACCAGATCGACCGCCGACCAGGTGCCGGTCAGGTCGTCGGTGACGCCCACGACCAGCGCGGCCTTGTCGCCGTCGACCGATACCAGGGCGACAATGCCCGACCCGATCTGGCCCTTCAGCGTGTCGACCATCGGCCGCAGTTCCTTGGCCGGCACGCCGTCCAGGCGCTTGGCGGTCAGGGTGATGCCGTTGACCTTGCGGGTCTCGGCGCCCGACGAACCGCCGCCGGTAGCCAGCTTCTGGCGCAGTTCGGCGACTTCGCGCTCCAGCCTGCGGCGCTCCTCGACCAGGCTGACGACGCGGCCGGGCACGTCGGCCGGCTGGACCTTCAGGGCCTGGGCGGCCTGGCGCAGGTTCAGTTCCTGCTCGGCCATGTAGCGGCGCGCCGCCTCGCCCGTCAGGGCCTCGATGCGGCGCACGCCGGATGCGACCGCGCCTTCGGACACGATCTTGAACAGCGCGATGTCACCGGTGCGATAGGCATGGGTGCCGCCGCACAGTTCGACCGAATAGACGCCGTCGTCGCCACGCTCGCCCATCGACACGACGCGGACCTCGTCGCCGTATTTTTCGCCGAACAGCGCCATGGCGCCGGCGGCAACCGCCTCCTCCGGGGTCATCAGGGTCGTCGTCACCTCGGCATTGCCGCGGATCTGGCGGTTGACCTCGGCCTCGACGGCGGCGATGTCGGCCTCGTCCAGCGCCTTGGGGTGGCTGATGTCGAACCGCAGGCGATCGGCGGCGACCAGCGAGCCCTTCTGGGTGACGTGGTCGCCCAGGCGATGGCGCAGCGCCTTGTGCAGCAGATGGGTGACCGAATGGTTGGCACGCAACTGGCTGCGCCGGTCATGATCGACGGTCAGCAGCGCGGCGTCGCCGACCTTCAGCGTGCCGCCCGAAACCTTGCCGCGATGGACGATCAGGTCGCCCAGCTTCTTCTGGGTGTCGGACACGGTGACGGTGACCGCGCCGACCGTGATCGTGCCGGTATCGCCGGCCTGGCCGCCGGATTCGCCGTAGAACGGCGTCTGGTTCAGGATGACCGCGACCTCGGCGCCGTCGGCCGCCTCGTTCGTCCGCTTGCCGTCGACCACCAGGGCGACGACCTGTCCCTCGGCGCTTTCGGTCTCATAGCCCAGGAATTCGCTGGCCCCGACATCCTCGCGGGTTTCAAACCATACGGTTTCGGTCGCGGCTTCGCCCGAGCCGGCCCAGGCCTTGCGCGCCTCGGCCTTCTGGCGCGCCATCGCGGCGGTGAAGCCGTCGGTATCGACCGACATGCCCTTGCCGCGCAGGGCGTCCTGCGTCAGGTCCAGCGGGAAGCCATAGGTGTCGTACAGCTTGAAGGCGACGTCGCCGGCCAGGGTGCCGCCCTCGGGCAACTTCTGGACTTCGTCGTCCAACAGCGACAGGCCGCGCTCCAGCGTCTGCTTGAAGCGGGTTTCCTCGAGCTTCAGGGTTTCCTTGATCAGCGCCTCGGCCCGGCCAAGCTCGGGGTAGGCGCGGCCCATCTGCTGGACCAGTGCCGGCACCAGCCGCCACATCAGCGGTTCGCGGCAGCCCATCAGATGGGCATGGCGCATCGCGCGGCGCATGATGCGGCGCAGGACATAGCCGCGGCCTTCGTTCGAGGGCATGACGCCGTCGGCCAGCAGGAAGCAGGACGACCGCAGATGGTCGGCGATCACCCGGTGGCTGACCTTGAACGGACCGTCGGCCGCGACCTGGGCGGCATCGGCCGACGCCTCGATCAGCGACCGCATCAGGTCGATGTCGTAATTGTCGTGCTTGCCCTGCAACACCGCGGCCAGGCGTTCCAGCCCCATGCCGGTATCGATCGAGGGCTTGGGCAGGTCGACGCGCTGTTCTTTCGTGATCTGCTCGAACTGCATGAACACGAGGTTCCAGATCTCGATGAACCGGTCGCCGTCCTGGTCGGGGGAACCCGGCGGGCCGCCGGGGATCGACGGGCCGTGATCGTAGAAGATTTCCGAACACGGGCCGCAGGGGCCGGTATCGCCCATGGCCCAGAAATTGTCCGAGGTCGGGATGCGGATGATCCGCTCGTCGGGCAGGCCGGCGATCTTCTTCCACAGGTCGAAGGCCTGGTCGTCGGTGTGATAGACCGTGACCGACAGCTTGTCCTTGGGCAGGCCGAATTCCTTGGTGATCAGGTTCCAGGCCAGCTCGATCGCGCGATCCTTGAAATAATCGCCGAACGAGAAGTTGCCGAGCATCTCGAAGAACGTGTGGTGCCGGGCGGTATAACCGACATTGTCCAGGTCGTTGTGCTTGCCGCCGGCGCGCACGCATTTCTGCGCGGTGGCCGCGCGGGCATAGGGACGGGTCTCGGCGCCGGTGAAGACGTTCTTGAACTGGACCATGCCGGCGTTGGTGAACATCAACGTCGGATCGTTGCGCGGCACAAGCGGGCTCGACGCCACGGCCTCGTGGCCGTTCTTCACGAAGAAGTCGAGGAACGTCTGGCGAATGTCGTTCGCGGTCTGCATAGGCACCTACCCGATCGCCCCGGCGTGGACGGTGCCGGCACTAGGGCGATCTCGCAGCGCCGGCACAAGACTTCAGTTATTAGCTGAGGCGGGCGGCCGCTGTCCAGAAGACCAGGAATCCAGCGCCATCACCCGTGGAACTGTATCATTTATGGCAAAAACCCCGCCGGACCAGCCGGCGGGGCATTCAATCTGCCTGGACTAGTGCCTAATCGCCGGATCAATCCGGCGACGAGGCGTCCCCATCGGGTTCGGCCGAGCCCTGGATGGCGGCCGAGACCTGGCCGGCATTGGCGCGGATCTGGGCTTCGATCGCGGCGGCCATGTCGGGGTTTTCGCGCAGGAACTGCTTGGCGGCCTCGCGGCCCTGGCCGATACGCTGGCTGTCGAACGAGAACCACGACCCGGCCTTGTCGACCACCCCCGCCTTGACACCCAGGTCGATCAGTTCGCCGGTCTTGGACACGCCCTCGCCGTACATGATGTCGAATTCGACGACCTTGAACGGGGGCGACACCTTGTTCTTGACCACCTTGACGCGGGTCTGGTTGCCCACGACCTCGTCGCGGTTCTTGATGGCGCCGATCCGGCGGATGTCGAGGCGCACGGACGCATAGAACTTCAGCGCGTTGCCGCCCGTGGTGGTTTCCGGGCTGCCGAACATCACGCCGATCTTCATGCGGATCTGGTTGATGAAGATCACCATGCAGTTCGACTTGGCGATCGAGGCGGTCAGCTTGCGCAGCGCCTGGCTCATCAGTCGGGCCTGCAGGCCGACATGGCTGTCGCCCATTTCGCCTTCGAGTTCGGCCTGCGGCACCAGGGCCGCCACCGAATCGACGACGAGCACGTCGACCGCGCCCGAACGGACCAGCGTGTCGGCGATTTCGAGCGCCTGTTCGCCGGTATCGGGCTGGGAGATCAGCAGGTCGTCGATATTGACGCCCAGCTTGCGGGCATAGGTCGGGTCGAGGGCATGTTCGGCATCGACGAAGGCGCAGGTGCCGCCCTTCTTCTGCGCCTCGGCCACGACATGCAGCGTCAGCGTGGTCTTGCCCGAGCTTTCCGGCCCGTAGATTTCGACGATGCGGCCCTTGGGCAGGCCGCCGATGCCCAGCGCGATGTCGAGGCCGAGCGACCCCGTCGAGATCGATTCGATTTCCAGCGCGGTCCGCGCGCCGAGCTTCATGATCGCGCCCTTGCCGAAAGCCCGTTCGATCTGGCTGAGGGCGGCGTCGAGCGCCTTGGTCTTGTCCATGGTGTCCTTTTCGATAACGCGAAGCGCGAGCTGGCTCATCCGACGGCTCCCTTTATTCCATGGCGGTCCAAGGTTGGCAACGCTGGTAGCCATTCTGTACCATGAACGTTCACGGAACACAAAGGGAATATACAGTGGAATCTTATGGATGGCCCGCCGTCAGTAGCGTCCTTCCTGCACGTCCTTGACCCGCGCGGCCAGCTGAGACAGCGAGAACGGCTTAGGGAGGAAGGTGAACTTGAATTCCAGGTCCTTGCCGCCGCGGCGGAAGGCATCCTCGGCATAGCCTGAGATCAGGATGATCTTGATGTCGGGCCGTTCGGCCAGGATGCGACGGGCAAGCGTGGGCCCGTCCATCGCCGGCATCACCACGTCGGACACCAGCACGTCGATCGGCTGGGTCTGTTCGGCCGCCAGCGACAGCGCCCCCTCGCCCGACGAGGCCTCGAGCACGATGTACCCCTTGTTGCGCAAGGCCCGGGCGGCAAAGGTGCGCACCGCGTCCTCGTCCTCGACCAGCAGGATCGTGCCCCGCCCGGTCAGGTCGCGACTGTCGCGGCGGCCTTCGTCGACAGGGGCCACGGTCTCGCCGGCCTGCTGGCGGTGGCGCGGCAGGAAGATACGGAAGGCCGCGCCGTCATTGGGCCGGCTTTCGACGCCGATGACGCCGCCGGTCTGCTTGATGATGCCATAGCAGGTCGACAGGCCCAGCCCGGTGCCGGCGCCGACTTCCTTGGTGGTGAAGAACGGCTCGAAGATCTTGGTCAGGTTCTCCGGCGCGATGCCCTTGCCGGTATCGACCACCTCGACCAGCACCCAGTCGCCTGCCGGGACCGGTTCGGGGCTCAGCTCCAGCGGTTCGGTCAACAGGCAGTTGGCAGTGCGGATGGTCAGCACGCCGCCATGTTCCAGCATCGCGTCGCGGGCGTTGACCGCCAGATTGATCACCACCTGCTCGAACTGGCCCTGGTCCACCTTGACCAGGCCGAGGTCGCGGCCATGCACCATCTTCAGCTCGATGGTCTCGCCGATCAGCCGCGACAACAGATTGCGCAGGTCGGCCAGCACGTCGGTCAGGTCCAGGACGCGCGGGCGCAGCGTCTGCTGGCGCGAGAAGGCCAGCAACTGGCGCACCAGGTTGGCCGCGCGGCTGGCGTTCTGCTTGATCTGCATGACGTCGGCAAAGCTCTGGTCGCCAGGCGGATGGCGCAGCAACAGCAGGTCGCAGAACCCGATCATCGCGGTCAGCAGGTTGTTGAAGTCGTGGGCGATGCCGCCGGCCAGCTGGCCCACCGCCTGCATCTTCTGGCCTTGGGCGAACCGCCCTTCCAGCGCCTTCTGCTCGGACACGTCGATGATGTGCAGCAGCGCGCCCTCGCCCGGCTCGCCCAGCCGGCTGAGGAACAGATGCGCCACCCGGTCGGGCAAGGCGGCTAGCTTGGCCTCGAGCGGGGTCTCGACCTCGGCCGGCGGGCTGCCGGCGCGTTTCAGCCGCTCGACAAACGGCTTGCGATCCTCGGTCCGCAGCATCTCGTCGAAACGCTGGCCGATCGGTTCGGCGGCCGACAGGAAGCGGCGGGCGGCGCGGTTGGCCAGCTGGATGACACCCGACGCGTCCAGGGCCAGCACCCCGACCGGTGCCGCCTCGAGCGCGGCGGCAAAGGCCATCAGGGGCGGTGCCTCGCCCATCGGGGCATCGCCCAGCGGCGTGACACCGGCCACGGCACTGCCCGGCCCCGCCGGCACCGCCGCGATACGCCACAGCCGGGCGCCGCCGGCGGCCGCCAGCCCGCGCACGCTGACCGCCTGGGCCACGCCCTCCAGCGGCGGCAGCACACCTTCGGCCGATCCGGCCCGGGTGCTTTCCTGCAGCAATTCGATATGCAGCCGGTCGGCCACGTCCGACGACAGGCCCGCGGCCTCGAGCGCGGCGCGCGGTTCTGCCGGCCCGCCGAAGCGACGGCGCCAGCCCAGGCTGGCATCGACCACCCGGCCGGTGCGCGTGACCAGGGCGGCGGGCACCGGATCCTCGGCCAGGACGGCCAGGGCCGCGACGGCATCGCGGGCCCGGCGACGATCGGCGGCGGCCGGCGCCAGCACCAGCAGGCGCAGCGCCACGCCCGCCACCCCCAGGCTGGCGATCAGCAGCACGAAGGCCGGCAGCAGGCCATAGGCCGGCGCCGCCAGAACGGCCCCGATCAGGCCGACGGCGGCAGCGGCGAGACTGAAAAAAAGGCCGGTCATTGTGCCGCGGGATCCTCGACCGGCTGGGTCGGGCGATACTGCGCGCCGGGCAGCCGGCGCTTCAGGCGCATCACGTAGGAAATCACTTCCGCCACCGCGCGATAGTATTTCTCGGGAATCTCCTGGTCGAGGTCGACGGTATAGAGCGCGCGGGCCAACGGCGGATTCTCGACAATCGGTACCTCGTTTTCGGTGGCCAGTTCGCGGATGCGCAATGCGACATGATCAAGGCCCTTGGCCACCACCTTGGGCGCGCTGATGTCGACACCGATATATTTCAGCGCGATGGCGTAATGGGTCGGGTTGGTGATGACGACGTCGGCGGTGGGCACCGCCGCCATCATGCGCTGGCGGGCGCGCTGCATGCGCAGGCCGCGGATCCGCGCCTTGATCTGCGGATCGCCTTCCTGCTGCTTGTGTTCCTCCTTCACCTCATGCCGGCTCATCATCAGCTTCTTGTGGTGCTGGAAGCGCTGATAGACGTAGTCGGCCAGGGCCAGGACGATCAGGGCGGCGATCGCGGATTTCATCATCGCCATGACCAGCCGCTCGGTCTCGGCCAGCTGCATCATCGGCTCGAACTGGACCAGCAACTCGATCTTCTTCATGTCGCCGGCCAGGGCGGCGGCGGCCGCACCGCCGACCAGCAGGAACTTCAGCAGGTTCTTGCCCAGGTCGAACAGGTTCTGCTTGTTGAACAGCTTCTTCAGACCCGCCATCGGGTTCAGATGCGACAGCATGTCGTCGAATTTCTTCGACGCGATCGTCGGCGGGTTCTGGATGACGGACGAGGCGATCGCCAGCACGGCCATCGTCGCGAATATCGGCGCCACGACCAGCGCCAGGTCGATGACCATGCCGCGCATCATGTCGACGAAACCGCCCTTGTCGATCGGGATGCGGTGCGGCTGCTGCACGAAGACGATCATCATGTCGTAGATCTTGGTGCAGATCGTTCCGACCATCGCCGACAGCGCCACCGTCGCGCCGCCGATCATCACCACATGCTGGATTTCCATCGACCGCGGGACGTCGCCGCGCTGCGCCGCCTCCGACAGTTTTTTGCCGGATGGTTCTTCCGTTTTTGAGGAATCGTCTTCTTCCGACATCGCTCAGCGCACCAGGAAGTGGGAGAGATGGTCTTCGAGATGGGCCACGAAATACGTGCCGACCAGCCCGAGCGTCGAGGCCAGCACGAACAGCCCGCCCAGGATCTGCACCGGCTGGGTGATGTAGGTGATCTGGATCTGCGGCATCAGCCGGCTCAATACCCCCTGCCCGGCCGCAAACACCATGCCGTAGACGATGAAGGGGCCCGAGAACTGGATGCCGAGGAACCAGGATTCGGCCACCGCGCGCGCCGCCAGCTGGGCAAATTCGCCGGGCGGCAGCATGCGCACCGGCGGGAATAGTTGGTAGGAATCGGCAACTGCGCGCAGCATCAGCAGATGCAGATCGGCGGTGAAGACGAAGAACAGCCCGAAGATCGACAGGAAGGCCGAGACCAGCGCGCTCTGGCTGGCCTGGGCGGGATCGTAGAACTGGGCGAAGGACAGCCCGGTCTGCATGCCGATGACGTTGCCCGCGATCGACAGCGCGCTCATCAGGATGCGGACTGACAGCCCGATGAACACGCCGATTCCAACCTCGGAAAAGATCATCCAGATCAGCCGCGTCACCTCGGTCGGCGCGTTGGGCAGGCTGGGCGCCAGCGGCAGCATCAGCACGAAGGAAATCGCCATGGCCAGCGTCAGCCGGATCGAGACCGAGACATACTGCTCGCCGATGCCGGGCAGCATCATGATCAGCGAGCCGACCCGGGCGAACACCAGGAGGAACGCGAAGACCCCGAAGGGCAGGATATCGCGGATCAGCGCGCCCATGGCCTAAGGCTTCAGCCCCCCGTGCCGATCCTGATGATGCGGGCAGCGATGTCGCGCCAGAACTGTTCCAGGAACGCGGTCATCAGCGGCAGGAACAGCAGCAGGGCGACGAAGATCGCCAGGATCTTCGGAATGAAGACCAGCGTCTGTTCCTGGATCTGGGTCAGGGTCTGGATCAGCGAGACGACGATGCCGACGACCAGGCCCACGGCCATCACCGGTCCGGCCACCTTGATCATCACGATGACCGTCTCGCGGCCGAGGTCGAGGACGTCGGCCGGATTCATGCGAAAACGCCCTGGATCACCGCTCCTCCGGCTAGCGCCGCGCGGCCGACGCCCCAGGGGCGGAAAGGCCGGCGCCGCGGCCTTCAGATCGGCATGCGCATGATTTCCTGATAGGCGCCGATCACCTTATCACGCACCGCAGCCACGGTCTGCAAGGTCAAATCGGCATTATTCACCGCGGCGACCAGGTCGTTGATGTCGGCCTTGCCGATCGATGCGGCCATCGACGACAACTCGGCCTTGCCGGTCGCGCCGACGGCGCCGTCCATGGCCGACGACAGCATGTCCTTGAAGCTGGTGCCCTTGACCGCGGCCTCTTCCGCGCCCGGCTGCGCCGGATCGACGATCGACGATGCCCGGGCATAGGCCTGGGCGGCACGGGCAAGGCTGATGTCCATTGCCATGGTCTAGCCTCAGCGCATCAGGTCGATGGTGCGCGACAACATCGTCTTGGCCGAATCGACGACGTTCAGGTTGGCGTCGTAGCTGCGCTGGGCTTCGCGCATGTCGGCCATCTCGATCAGGGTCGAGACGTTCGGGTATTTCACGTATCCCTCGGCATTGGCCGACGGGTGGTTGGGTTCGTAGCGCAGGTCGAATTCGCCCTTGTCTTCGCGGATCGAGGCGGGCTTGACGACCCGGGCGCCGGTGGCGCGGTCCAGCTCGCTCTTGAAATCGATGACCTTGCGGCGGTACGGGTCGCCGTCCGGCGTGGTCGCCAGCGAATTGGCGTTCGCCACGTTCTCGGCGATCACACGCATGCGCTTGGACTGCGCCGACATGCCCGACAGCGAGATCTGGAGGGTGTCCTTGAGATCCATGACCGGCTACTCCTCGATCGTCTGCTTAACGGGATCGTCTGCTTATTGGCCGGTACGGCCAAGGGCCGTACGGATGAAGGTGGCCTGCTTGCGGTACAGGTTCAGCACCGTCTGGTATTCCAGCTGGGTTTCGGCGACCTTGGCCAGTTCGGTATCCAGGTTGACCGCATTGCCCGACGGCGCGCTTTCGAACTTGCGCTCGGTCTTGGCGCGGCCCGGGCCGGTCTGGCTGGGGGTCGAGATATGGCGCGGATCGGTGACCGCCTGGTCGACGCGGAACCGGTCCTGCAGCAATTCGCGGAATCCGACCGGCACCAGGTCGCGGGGCTTGTAACCCGGCGTATCGGCATTGGCCACGTTCTCGGCCAGCACACTCTGCCGCTGCTGCAGCCATTGCTGGCGTTTCTGCAGGGCGACAAACACTGGCAGGTTCGAGTAATCCAACCGCCTGAACCTTTCTATCACTCCGAAGGGCACGGCATAATGCACGCACCCTTTGTCCCAGGCCACGACAGTCTCGGGGCAAGAAGGTTGAGATTCGGTAAATTTTTCGGAAACGCGGTAAGCTGCCGTCAGATGCAGGATGATTCGCACAACCCCGGGACACCGGCCCGCCAGCCCAAGCCTGCCCGCCAGTCCAAGGCGGTGGCGCTGACCTATGACCAGGCGGCGGCCGATGCCCCGCGAATCAGCGCATCCGGCGCCGGCGCCATCGCCGAACAGATCCTGGCCATCGCCTTCGCCAACGGCGTCAAGGTGCGCGAGGACGCCGACCTGGTCGAGATCCTGTCGATGATCGACGTCGATTCCCCGATCCCGCTGGAAGCCTTTGCCGCTGTGGCCGAAATCCTGCGCTATGTCTACCAGGCCGAGCGGCGGCTGCCCGGCATGCCGCGGACGGGGGCCTGAGCCGTGGAGTTCGAACAGACGGCCCGGGCCGTCTTTGCCCTGATCGCGGTGGTCGGGCTGATCGGCCTGCTGGGCCTGGCGGTCCGCCGGTTCGCGCCGCAGGCGATGATCGGCGCCCGCAGCGGCAAGCGCCTGGCGGTGGTCGAGGCCCTGACGCTGGATCCGAAGCGGCGGCTGGTGCTTGTCCGGCGGGACGGTGTCGAGCATCTGGTGCTGCTGGGCCCGGAAACCGCTATGGTCGTCGAACGCGGCATCACGCCGCCGGCACAGGCACAAAAGGAAGAACAGGCGTGACGCGACGTTTGGCACTGGCCCTCGGCACGATGGCCGTGACGGCAATGGGCATGGCCGGGACGGCCGCCGCGCAAAGCGTGTCGATCGACCTGGGGGCCGACGGTGGTGCGCTGACCGGCCGCGTGTTCCAGCTGATCGCGCTGCTGACGCTTTTGACCGTCGCGCCCTCGCTGCTGCTGATGGTCACGTCATTCACCCGCATCGCCGTCGTCTTCTCGCTGCTGCGCACGGCGCTGGGCACGCAAGGGTCGCCGCCCAACCAGGTGCTGGTCGGGCTGGCGCTGTTCCTGACCTTCTTCGTGATGCAGCCGGTATTCGAACGGTCCTACAACGAAGGCATCCAGCCGCTGATCGAGGAACGCATCACCGAGCGCGAGGCATTTACCCGCGCCGCCCAGCCGTTCCGCGAATTCATGCTCAATCACACCCGCGAACAGGACTTGCTGCTGTTCGTCGAGATGTCGCGCCAGCCGGTCGCCACCCCGGCCGAGACGCCGCTGCAGGTCCTGATCCCCGCCTTCATGCTGTCCGAGCTGAAACGCGCCTTCGAGATCGGCTTCCTTTTGTTCATCCCGTTCCTGGTCATCGACATGGTGGTGTCGTCGATCCTGATGGCGATGGGCATGATGATGCTGCCCCCGGTCGTCATTTCGCTGCCGTTCAAGCTGATCTTCTTCGTGCTGGTCGATGGCTGGAACATGCTGGCCGGCGCGCTGGTGCAAAGCTACGCCATGCCTTAGCCGGCATCACGCCGGCTTCAGCCCGAACCAGGGCCTGGCCCAAGCCAGCCGCCGCACGATTTCATAGGACAGGCCGCAGGCCGCCACCGTCGTGGCCACGATGATCGCCGCCTCGGCCCAGACCGGCAGGCCCGACCCGCGCAGGGCGTGGGCGGCCAGGACGATGACGGTCTGGTGGATGATGTAATACGTGAACACCGCATCGGTCAGGTAACGGCGCGCCGGGCCGTCCGCGGTCAGCCACAGCCGCCCGAAACCGAACACCGCGACGATGCAGCACCACTGATAGGCGCCATAGGCCGCGCGCCACACCCCCGTCAGCAGCGGGCCGGCATCCTGCGGCGGCGCCACTCGGCCCAGCACGACGAACGCATAGAGGACCGCGGCCGCGCCCAGCACCGCCCAACGCCAGCGGCTCATCGCCTGCCAGACCGCCGCCTCATGCGCGACCAGATAGCCCAGCAGGAACAGGAAGCCGTACAAGGCATGATCGTACCAGTCGTCGACCAGGTTGTGGATCTGCGGGAAATACGGCTGCAGGGCGATGCGGAACAGGGCCAGGACAGCAACCGGCAGGACGACGACGCCGGGCCCTGCCATCAATCGGCCAAGCCGACCGCCCAGCGCGGCCAGCCGTCCCCGGCCGAAAACGGCGATCAGCCCGGCCAGCACCATGGTGTAGACCCAGAGATAGGCGACGAACCACAGGTGGTTCCAGGTCGGCATGATCAGACAACGCGGCCCTTCGCAAACCGTGGCGAAACTGAAATAGCGGGTCAGCCAGAAGGTCGTGAAACTTTGGCCGTAGCCAGCCTTCTCGACCAGTTCCAGATAGGCCTGGGGCGGCACGATGACCGCCATGCCCAGCGCCAGCGGCAGCAGCAGGCGCCGGCTGCGCCCGGCCGCCAGGCTGCCCGCCCCGCGCCGGGCGGTCATGAACCGGGTGGCACAGCCCGAGACGAAGAACAGCAGGCCCAGCCGCCAGGGGTTCACCACCCACATCAGGAATGACAGGCCCGGTACGCGGTGGTCGCTTTTCACGTGGAAATCGAACGGCACGTACAGCATGGCGATGTGATACAAGATCACCAGGCCGAAGGCGGCCACCCGGATCCAGTCCAGGTCGACCCGCCGCCCGCCATCCCGCCCGACGCCACCATTGTTCAACATTCCGGTCCCTTTCGACCCGCCATGTCACGCACCAGCACGCTCATCCGACGCCTTGTCGGACGCCCGGTCGAGACGGCAGGGGACGGCCCCCTGTCCGACAGGGACGGATCGGGGCCCGCAGGGACCGGCGGCGGGATTTCGGGGATGAACGGATCGCGGTTTCCCGCCATTCCCATGATCGCGGCGATCACGGTGGCGGTGGTGCTGGTCAACGCGTTCTCGTCCGCCCACGATGGCGCGCGCCTGGGCGGCCCCTACGATCTGGGCCCGCCGCTGTTCTTCGAGGCGACCTCCGGCCTGGTCATGATCGCCCTGCTGCCGCTGGTGCGGCGGGCCGTGGCCTGGTTGGCCGGCCCGCGGCAGTGGTGGCAGCGCATCGTCGGCGCCGTCGGGCTGGCGATCGCGTTTTCCGGCCTGCATATCCTGGGCATGGTCGCCCTGCGCATTACCGGGGCGGCGCTGGCCGGCGGCGGGTACCAGTTCGACTGGGCCCACGACGTGCCCTATGAATTCCGCAAGGATCTCGTGTCGCTGATGCTGATCGCCGGCTGTTTCTGGCTGGCCGACCGCCGGACCCGGCCGGTGCCGGTGCCCGCCGCCACCCCTGCCCCGCCCCCGGGGCCGAGCGAGGCCGCGGCGTCCGTGCCCCCCGATACGCTATGGCTTAAGGACGGCGCGACGACGATCCGGATCGAACCGCGGGCGGTGCTGACGGTCACCTCGGCCGGCAACTACGTCGAATTCGACGTGGGCGACCGCCGTCACCTGGTGCGCGGCACGCTGATATCAGAGGAAACCCGCCTGGCGCCATTCGGCATCGTCAGGGTCCATCGCACCCGCCTGGTCAACCTGGGCCGGGTGGTGCAGCTGTCGCCGACCCCGCAGGGGGACTTTACCCTGCAGCTCGATTCCGGCGCGACGGTGACCGGCAGCCGGCGCTATCGCGAGGCGGTGGCCTCAGCCCTCGGCCGGGTCTGAGGTCCGGGGCAAGGGCCGGCAGGCGGCGATCGCCGCCTGGCCCAGGCGGTACATGCGCTGCCAGGCCGCCGCGGCCCCCGCCACCTCGCCGCCCAGTTTCTGCGCCAGGGACGAAGTTACCAGGGCCTGCAAGGCCGCGTTGCCGGCCAGATCCACCGCCGCCACCGTCGCCGCCCCCAGCATCACCCGCCGCACCAGCTTCCAGGTCGCCAGCGTGCCGGGCCGCAGGCCGTAGATCTCGGCGATCTCGCGCACCAGCCGCACGCCGCGCCACATGAACAGCGCCCCGTCCAGCCAGGCCTTGGGGCTCAAGGCCGCGGCGGTGGCGATCTGCATCGCCGCCTGGCGGACGCGGGCATCCGCCTCGCGGTCCAGGCGCAGCAGGACCGACGCGGACAGCGCCTCGCCCACTGCCTCGACGGTCGCGGCCGACGCGACACCCTGGCGCGACCGGGCGACGTCGACGCCGCGCCGCTCGACCGCCGCCAGCCAGCGTTCGGCGACCCGGCCCGTCGCGACCGGATCAGCGGCAGGCGGCCGCAGCGCCGCCTGCAGCCGGTCGACGGCATCGACCGACCACAGCCCCGAGATTTCCCGCCAGAACCCCAGGCCCAGCGCGGCAAAGGCGCCGCCGATGACCAGGGCGGTGGCCCAGCCGGCCCAGGTGGCGCGGGCAAACTGCGCCTCGACGTAACCGATCGCCTCGACCGCCCCCGTCCCCAGGATCAGCAGCGTCAGCGCGATGGCAAACCACGACAGCGACGACAGCCCGCGCGATCGGGGCGCGGCCGGCCCGCGGGCGATTTCGTCCCAGT
>Ga0206117_100711_pt1 | contig 27033 bp, 21 predicted proteins | sample 3A5Ametagenome_FD_177997 | JGI IMG/M metagenome (GOLD analysis project Ga0206117, IMG submission 177997) | Enriched microbial communities from leaf-cutter ant dump, University of Wisconsin, Madison, United States - 3A5A | ecosystem: Environmental > Terrestrial > Nest > Insects nest > Nest dump... | reverse complement strand
CACGCCGGTGGCCCCGGTGACCAGTCCGGTCGCCAGGCCGACCGGCAACGCCAGCCAGCGTTCCGCCGCCGGCCCGACCCGCCAGACCCAGTTGCCCAGGCTGACCACGGCATAGACGGTCAGCGCCGCGCCCAGCGCCGCCGCCGTCCAGCGCGTCGCCCCGCCGGTCAGGGCGCCGGCACCGGCAACGGTGCCGGCCAGGATTCCCAGCATCATCGGCCACAGCCGCCGCGCCAGCCGGCGAAACGACGGCCCGGCCGCCAGTTGCCAGACATTGGTGACGAACGACGGCACCACCAGCAGGGCCGCGGCCACGGCCGGCGCCATGAAACTGCCCAGCAGCCCCATGGCGACGGTCGGCAAGCCCATGCCGGTCACCCCCTTGACCATGCCGGCAGCAAGGAAAATCAGGGCAACGGCGAGCAGGTGGGGGATATCGGCAGCGATCATCCGGTCATACCGCGTCAGGCCGGGCGACGGGGCAATGCGGAAGATCGATATCCAGCCTTCGGCTGAGACGAAGGCTGGTGCTATCCTGCCGCCATGCGTTTCGACCTGACCGATCTGCGCCTGTTCCTGTGTGTCGTCGAGGCCGGCAGCATCACCCATGGGGCCGAACAGGCCAACCTGGCTCTGCCCTCGGCCAGCGCCCGGCTGCGGGGGATGGAGGAGGTGGCGGGGGTCACCCTGCTGGATCGCGGCCGCCGCGGCGTCACGCCGACGCCGGCGGGCAGCGCCCTGGCCCATCACGCCCGGCTGGTCCTGCAACAGATCGACCGCATGCGCGGCGAACTGGGCGAATTCGCCGGCGCCCTGCGCGGCCGTATCCGCATCCTGGCCAATACCGCGGCGATGGCCGAATTCCTGCCCGAGGCGCTGGGGCCGTGGCTGGCCGCCCATCCGCAGGTCGACATCGACCTGCGCGAACGCCAGTCCAGCGACATCGTCGCGGCGATCGCGGGCGGGCATGCCGATATCGGCATCGTGTCGGACGCGGTCGATCATGGCGGGCTGGTCACGCTGCCCTTCGCCGTCGATCGCATGGTCGTCGTGACGGCGCCGGGCGGCCCCTTTGCCGGCCGGGGCCAGGTCGGATTTGCCGAGACATTGGACCACGGTTTCGTCGGGCTGGCCACCGGCAGCGCGCTGCAGGATTACCTGTCGGGCCATGCCGCCGCGTCGGGGCGGCAGCTCGCCTTCCGCATCCGCATGCGCGGCTTCGACGGCATCTGCCGCATGGTCGCGGCCGGTGTCGGCATCGGCATCGTGCCGGAAGCCGCCGTGCGGCGGCTGGCCCCCACGGTGAGGGTCGAGGCGATCCGCCTGTCCGACCGCTGGGCCACGCGTCAGTTGCTGCTGTGCCTGCGCGACCGCGACGGGTTGCCGGCACCGGCCCGCGCGCTGGTGCAGGCCCTGACGGCTTGACCGGCGGTCGTTGCGCGCCGCAGCATGGCGGTTTCCGCCCACCAGAGTCGCCAATGCCCGACGCCGCCGATCAGCCCGACGATTATCCCAGTGCCTATGCCTCGCCGCGCGCTGCCGCCTTGGGCGGCCTGCGCGACGCCTGCGCCGCGCCGGCCCTGGTGCTGGGGGCAAGTTATGTCGGGTTCGGGTCGCTGGTCCGCGAAAGCGGCCTGGGCCTGGCCTGGGGCCTGGGGTCCACCGTCGGCGCCTGGGCGTTGCCCGGCCAGATCGTCGCGCTCGAGATGGTGATGGTCGGCGGCTCGCTGGCCGCGCTGTTCCTGGCGGTGGCCGCGACCAATTTCCGGCTGCTGCCGATGACGGTGTCGCTGGTGCCGATGCTGCGTGCCCCGGGCCGGCCGTCTTGGATCTACTACCTGGCCGCCCATCTGATCGCGGTGACCGGCTGGGCAATGGCGATGCTGCGCTGCCCCGGCCTGCCGCCGGACCAGCGCCTGCCTTATTTCGCGGCGGCTTCGGGGTCGTTGTGGGTCGCCTCGCTCAGCGGCACGTTGCTGGGTTTCCTGGCCGCGGGCAGCGTGCCGCATGTGGTATCGCTGGCGTTGTTGTTCCTGAACCCGCTGTATTTCCTGCTGGTCTTCCTGGGCGACCTGCGCCAGCGCTGGCGCCCGATCGCGCTGGCGATCGGTTTCGTCATGGGGCCGTTGCTGCATCTGGCGATGCCATCCTGGGGCCTGGTGGTGACCGGGCTGGTCGGCGGCAGCGCGGCCTTTGCCCTGGATCGCAGCCTGACCGCCCTGCGGGGCCGGCGGTGACCGCGGGCGATCTGCCCTGGATCGCCCTGGCGCTCGGCATCGTCGCCACCTATTTCTGGCGGGGCCTGGGGGTTGCGCTGGCCCGGCGCATCAAGGCCGAAGGCGCGCTGATCGACTGGGTTGGCTGCGTCGCCTATGCCCTGCTGGCCGGGCTGATCGCGCGGATGATCATCCTGCCGGTCGGGCCGATCGCGGAAATCCCGCTGAGCGAACGGGGCATCGCGGTCGCCTGCGGCATCGCGGCCTATTTCCTGGCGCGCAAGAACATCCTGGTGGGCGTCCTGGTCGGCACCGCCGCGATCGCGGTGATGGTTTCGCTTTAGGTTGTCCACGACATCTGGGGCGGGCCGCGGCGATGTTTACGCCGCAAATCCCAATCTGCGGGATTCGACACGAAACGTTCCCGATGTGATCCCTCGGCAGAACTTGCCGACACCAGTCCTGGCGGCGCGTCCCGAATTTGTTCCGGCCGGTTGAACAACATCGGGGATTCGTGTTCGTTTCGTTCGCCGTAATATCAAATGCTTGCAAAAGTGGCGCCGGGTTGCTTGTTTTTCGGCCATGCCGCTCGACATCCGCACGCTGGCCGTCCTGCTTGTGGCCACCTACGTCCTTGTCGCCATCGCCATGGGGTTTCTGGCGCGTGGCAACCGGGGCGAGCGCGGCATCTCTCACATTGCCTGTGGCAGCTTTATCGTCGCCATCGGGCTGGCGGTGATCGCCCTGCGGGGCGCCGGCGTCGCGCCGACCCTGTCGATCATCCTGGGCAACGGGCTGGTCTGCGGGGGCATGGCCCAGATGGTCGGCGGTCTGTCGCGCTATTTCGGGCGCCCGCTGTCCTGGACCGGACTGTCGGTGCCCGTGGCGGTGCAGGAACTGGCGATCGTCTGGTTCACCGTGGTCGACCCCGACATTTCCGTCCGCACGGTCGCCTTCTCGCTGACCCAGGGCTGGCTGTCGGCGCTGATGACGCTGCAGTTCCTGCGACGTCCCGCCGACGAACTATGGGCCGGTCCCCGCATACTGGTCGCGGTGACCCAAGGGTGGCACGTGCTGGTCTGCCTGTACCGGGCCTGGATCGCCGGCACGACGGGTGTGCCCGACGAACTGCTGAGCCCCCATTGGATCCATGCCCTGGTCTTCTTCGACGGCATCCTGACCTTCGTCGCCTTCGCCATCGGCATGATCCTGGTCGACGGCCAGCGCCTGCAGTCGCGGCTGGCCCGGCTGGCGGCGTCCGACCCCCTGACCGGCCTGGCCAACCGCCGCGGTTTCGTCGACCAGGTGACCGCGGCGGTGACCGGCGGGCCCTGCGCCCTGCTGCTGATCGATCTGGATCACTTCAAGGCGATCAACGACCATCACGGCCATCTGGTCGGCGACGCGGTACTGGTCGCCGCCAGCCGCCGCTTCGATCAGGCCCGGCGGCCGCAGGACAGCGTCGCCCGGCTGGGCGGCGAGGAATTCGCCTGGTTCATGCCGGCGACCACCCTGGCCGAGGCCCGCGACCGGGCCGAGGCGTTGCGCGGCGATTTCGCCGCCCGCCCGATCACCATCGAAGGACACGTCATCGACCTGCGGCTTTCGATCGGCATTGCCGCCTGTCCCGGCGACGGGGCGGATTGGCCGGTGCTGTACCGGACGGCGGACGACCGGCTGTACCGGGCCAAAGACGAGGGGCGCGACCGGGTGGTGGCATCGACGGGGTGACCCCCGTTATAGTCCGCCCATGCCGCATGCCGATTTTGTCCATCTCCGAGTCCATACCGCCTACTCGCTGACCGAGGGGGCGATTCCCGTCAAGAAACTGGCCGATCTGTGCAAGCAGGCCGGCATGCCGGCGGTTGCCATCACCGATACCAACAACCTGTTCGGCGCGCTGGAATTCTCGGGCGCGGCCATGGGGTACGGGGTGCAGCCGATCATCGGCTGCCAGCTGTCGATCACCCAGGATGCGCCGGCCGACGAGGCCGCGGCCCTGACCATGCGCCGCGACGGGCGCAAGCCCGAGCCCGACCCGATCGTCCTGCTGGCGCAGAACGAGGTCGGTTACGGCAACCTGATGGCGCTGTCGTCCAAGGCATTTCTGGAGACCCCCGCGGGCGAGACGCCGCAGGTGACCTTCGCCTTCCTGGCCGAGCATACCGAGGGCGTGATCTGCCTGACCGGCGGGTCCGGCGGGCCGATCGGGCGGCTGGTCGCCGCCGGCCAGCTGCCGGCGGCGCGCGCCCTGACCGAACGGTATGCCGGGCTGTTTCCCGGCCGGCTTTACGTCGAGATCCAGCGCCACGGCACGCCGGTCGAAAAACGGACCGAAGGGCCGATGATCGACCTGGCCTACGAGTTGAACCTGCCGCTGGTCGCCACCAACGAATGTTTCTTTGCCGATGCCGGCATGTACGAGGCCCATGACGCCCTGCTGTGCATCGCGCAAGGCACCTTCATCGGCGTCGAGGATCGCCGGCGGGTGACGCCCGAGCACCGCTTCAAGTCGGCCGCCGAGATGCGCGCCCTGTTCAAGGACCTGCCCGAGGCGGTCGACAACACGCTGGTCGTCGCCCGCCGCTGCGCCTATGCCGCGCCTGAGCGCAAGCCCATCCTGCCGCGCTTTGCCCAGGGCGGCCTGGAAGGCGAGGCCGAGGCACTGCGCCAGATGTCCTCCGAAGGGCTGGAAAAGCGTTTCATCGAACTGGGCATCGACGACGAGGAAACCCGCAAGGTCTATCGTGATCGCCTGGAGTTCGAACTCAGCATCATCATCAAGATGCAGTTCCCGGGTTACTTCCTGATTGTCGCCGACTTTATCCAGTGGACCAAGGCGCAGGGCATCCCGGTCGGGCCGGGCCGCGGTTCGGGCGCCGGATCGCTGGTCGCCTATGCCCTGACCATCACCGACCTGGACCCCCTGCGTTTCAGCCTGCTGTTCGAGCGGTTCCTGAACCCCGAACGCGTATCGATGCCCGACTTCGATATCGACTTCTGCCAGGACCGGCGCGAAGAGGTCATCACCTACGTCCAGCAGAAATACGGCCGCGACCAGGTGGCCCAGATCATCACCTTCGGCAAGCTGCAGGCCCGCGCGGCGCTGCGCGACGTCGGCCGCGTGCTGCAGCTGCCGCTGGGCCAGGTCGACCGCATCTGCAAGATGGTGCCCAACAACCCGGCCAACCCCGTCACGCTGAAACAGGCTATCGCCGAGGAACCCCGCCTGCAGGCCGAGCGCGACCAGGACGAGGGGGTCGCGCGCATGATGGACGTGGCCCTCAAGCTGGAAGGGCTCTACCGCAACGCCTCGACCCATGCCGCGGGCGTGGTCATCGGCGACCGGCCGCTGGTCCAACTGGTGCCGCTGTACCAGGATCCGCGGTCGACCATGCCGGCCACGCAGTTCTCGATGAAATACGCCGAGGGCGCGGGGCTGGTGAAGTTCGACTTCCTGGGCCTGAAGACGCTGACCGTGCTGCAGCGCGCGGTCGAACTGATCCGTCGGCGGGACGAGATCGACCTGGCGACGATCCCGCTGGACGACAAGGCGTCCTACGACCTGCTGGCACGCGGCGAGACGGTCGGCGTGTTCCAGCTGGAATCGACCGGCATGCGCGACATGCTGCGCCAAATGAAGGCCGACCAGTTTGAGGACATCATCGCGCTGGTGGCGCTGTACCGCCCCGGCCCGATGGACAACATTCCCAAGTACATCGCCTGCAAGCACGGGCGCGAGGAACCGGATTACCTGCATCCCTGGCTGGAACCGGTGCTGAAGGAAACCTACGGCGTCATCATCTACCAGGAACAGGTGATGGAGATCGCCAAGGTCCTGGCCGGCTATTCGCTTGGCGACGCCGACCTGCTGCGCCGCGCGATGGGCAAGAAGATCAAGGCCGAGATGGACGCCCAGAAGGAGCGTTTCGTCACCGGCGCCCGGGACAAGGGCGTCGATCCCGGCCGGGCCGCCTATATCTTCGAGCTGGTCGAGAAATTCGCCGGCTACGGCTTCAACAAGTCGCATGCCGCGGCCTATGCGCTGGTCGCCTACCAGACCGCCTATCTCAAGGCCAACTACCCCGTCGAATTCCTGGCCGCGTCGATGACGCTGGACTTGGGCAATACCGACAAGCTGAACGTCTTCCGCCAGGACCTGCGCCGCCTGGACGTGCCGCTGCTGCCGCCCGACGTGCAGGAAAGCCAGGTGGTGTTCGACGTCGCCATGCACGAGGGCAAGCGGTCGGTCCGCTACGCCCTGGCCGCCGTCAAGGGCGTCGGCCCCGAGGCCATGGCCGCGATCGTCGATGCCCGCAAGGACGGCGGCCGCTACAAGTCGCTGTTCGACATGGCCTGCCGGGTCGATGCGTCGAAGATGAACAAGCGCATGCTGGAAAACCTGGTCAAGGCCGGCGCCTTCGATTCACTGGAAAAGAACCGCGCTCGCGCCTTTGCCGCCATCGAACCGATGCTGCGCCACGGCCAGGCGGTGGCCGCCGACCGGGCGTCGAACCAGAATTCCCTGTTCGGCGCGCCCGAGGCCGCACCGCCGCCGCCGCTGCCCGACGTCGACGGCTGGACGCCGATGGACCAGCTGGCCAAGGAATTCGATGCTATCGGTTTCTACCTGTCGGCCCATCCGCTGGACAGCTATGCCACCGTGCTGCGCCGGACGGGCGTCAGCACCTTCGCCGACATGGCCAAGAACCTGGGGCTGTCGCCCCAGCGGCACAAGATCGCCGGCTCGGTCATCGACCGGCGCGAGCGCATCTCGCAGAAGGGCAGCCGATACGCCTTCGTCCAGTGTTCGGACGCGACCGGCGTCTACGAGGTGATGGTGTTCTCGGAACTGCTGAACGCCCATCGCGACAGCCTCGAGGCCGGCAACCTGCTGGTCTTTGCCGTCGATGCCCAGTTGAACGGCGACCAGGCGCGGATGACCGTGCAGTCGATCGAACGGCTGGATGAGGTCGCGGCCAAGGCCGCCGCCGGCGTCTGCATCTACCTGGACGACGTCAAGCCGCTGGAAACGATCCGCAGCGTGCTGGGCGGCGCCAGCAGGGGCAGGGGGCTGGTCAAGGTCAACCTGCGCCTGGCCGATCTGGGCGACCAGGTCGAATTCCAGATGAAGGAAATGTTTGCGATCACCCCCCAGGTGCGCGGCGCGCTGAAGGCGACGCGCGGGGTGGTCGACGTCCAGGAACTGTAGGCGATCCGGGGTACGGGTTCGACCGTACCCCGGCCGTCACGCTTACAGCTTGCAGCCGCTTTCCGCGACGCTTGCGAAGGCCTCGTCGCCGGGGATGGTGGCGAGGTGCTTGTAGTAGTCCCAGGCGCCCTTGGAATCCTTGGGCGCCTTGACCTCGAACAGATACATGTCGTGGACCATGCGGCCGTTCGACAGCACCTTGCCCTGGCGGGCGAAGAAGTCCTGCACCGGCAGTTCATGCAGCTTCTTGGCGACCGCCTCGGTTTCGTCGGTGTTGGCCGCCTGGATCGCCTTCAGGTATTGCAGCACCGCCGAATAGGTGCCGGCATGGATCATGTTGGGCATCCGGCCCGTGCGCTTCATGTAGCGGTTGGCGAATTCGCGCGAGGTGTCGTCGAGATCCCAGTAATAGCCCTCGGTCAGGACGAGGCCCTGCGCGGCCTGCAGGCCCAGGCCGTTGACCTCGGCCAGCGTCATCAGCAGGCCGGCCAGGCGCTGGCCGCCGGCGACGATGCCGAATTCAGCGGCCTGCTTGACCGAATTGATGGTGTCGCCGCCGGCATTGGCCAGGCCGATGACCTTGGCCTTGGACCCTTGCGCCTGCACCAGGAAGGACGAGAAGTCGGACGTGTTCAGCGGATGGCGCACCGCCCCCAGCACCTTGCCGCCCTTGGACGTGACGTATTTGCTGGTCTCGTCCTGCAGCGAATAACCGAAGGCATAGTCGGCGGTCAGGAAGAACCAGGTGTCGCCGCCCTGCTTGACCAGGGCCGCGCCGGTGCCGACGGCCAGCGCGCGGGTGTCATAGGCCCAGTGGAAACCATAGGGCGAGCATTGTTCGCCGGTCAGCACGGCCGTCGCCGCGCCGGTGACCATGTTGATCTTCTTCTTTTCCTTCGACAGGCCCTGCACGGCCAGCGCGACCGACGAGGTCGTCAGTTCCATGATCGCGTCGACCTTGTCGACATCGTACCACTGCCGCGCCGTGGTGATCGCGATGTCGGGCTTGTTCTGGTGGTCGGCATTGACCACCTCGATCGGCGCGCCCAGGACCTTGCCGCCGAAATCCTCGACCGCCATCCTGGCCGCCTCGACCGACCATTTCCCGCCGAAATCGGCATAGATGCCGGACTGGTCGTTCAGGATGCCGATCTTGACCACATTGTCCGAGACTTGCGCCGCCGCGGGCAACGCCATCGCCAGCGCGGCACCGATACCGGCACCGATAATGCTGAGCCTCATCTTTCCTCCGCCTGGTTTTTTGTCCCCGTCCGTTGCGATTCCCGCAACCGGTGGCAACGAAGATGGTATTCCAACCGCCGCCGGTCAATCGTCAGCGAATCGCGGGGGCCGGCCGGTTTCGCGCATGACGCGAAAAGCCGAGGCTGCTGAACGAGTTGCGCTTGACAGGATCACAACCCCGACCACCATTGTGGCCGGGGGCGAAGGTGGGGAACATGGTAGTCAAGGACGCACGGGCGGACGTCAGCTTCTTCAGCCGGTACAACAAGATCATGCGCATCACCTTCGTGGTGGTCGCGCTGATCTGCGGCGGGCTGTTCTATCTGCAGTTCGAACAGCGCCTGACGGCGGAACGATCGATCCTGAACGAGCGGCTGGCCGAACGCGCCGGCAGCCTGAACTACATCCTCAAATCCAGCGCCGACTATGTCGAGGCGCTGAAGCTCGAGGCCAACTCGTTCTACACCGTCAACAATGCCAATATCCCGCGTTCCCGGCTGTATCAGGGCCTTGTCCAGTCGCTGAACGACGGCAAGTACAATCTGGACGAAATTCCGCCGCCCTATGCACCGGCCCAGATCGCCAACCTGACCGGCGTGCTGGACGATCCGACCTTCGACCCGTCGCTGCGGCTCGAGGTCGAGATGGCGCTGAGCCTGAACCCGCTCTATCAGGTGATCGGGCGCAACGTGCCCAACATGGCCTGGGCCTATTATACGTCGCAGCGCCGCTTCATCTCGATCTATCCCTACGTCACCTCGGACAAGTTCGCCTTCACGCCGGAACTGTATACCCACAGCTTCTATTTCGGCGGCCTGCCGGCGGCCAACCCCAAGCGCGAACTGTTCTGGACCGAGGCCTATGTCGACGAGGCCGGCAAGGGCCTGATGGTGACCTGCGCCGCGCCGGTCTATGAACAGGATGTCTTCCGCGGCACGGTCGCGATCGACTACACCCTGGACGAACTGACCAAGTTCGTCCGCGCCTTCCAGTATCCGGACAGCGAGTTGTTCGTGATCAACGACCGCGGCCAGGTGCTGGCCCACCCGAGCAAGGTGTCGTCGGCCGACAAGAAGGTGAAGGAAGTCCGCGAGATCCTGCCCCCCGCCCTGGCCGCGCTGAACCTGGTCGAACTGGGCGAGGACAGCCGCGGCCGCGTGGTCGCGCTGGCCGGATACTACGTCTATACCGCGCATCTGTCCGAGGCGCCCTGGCGCATGATGTTCGTCGTGCCGGCTAACTCGATGCGCATGCGGCTCTTTGCGTCGTCGGCGCTTGAAGTGGCGGCGCTGCTGGTCGGGCTGGGGCTGATGCTGTTCATCGCCAACCGGGCGACACGCAAGGAATTCATCACCCCCGCCCAGAACCTGATCAGCTACATCGACGAACAGCGCCGCGAGGAAGCCTCGCCGATCCCCAACGTGCCGGCCGGCTGGCGCCCGTGGTTCGAAACCATCAAGGGAATCTTTGCCGAACACGGCCAGCTGATCTCGATCCGCCAGGAACTCGACGTCGCCCGGCGCATGCAGCAGTCGATTCTGCCGTCGCGGTTCCCCACCCGCCGCGACCTGCAGGTCTATGCCCGCATGGAACCGGCCAAGGAGGTCGGCGGCGACTTCTACGACTATTTCTGGCTGGACGACACGCGGCTGGGTCTGGTCATCGCCGACGTGTCGGGCAAGGGCGTGCCGGCGGCGCTGTTCATGGCGGTGTCCCGCACGCTGCTGCGCGCGGTCGCCCCGGTCATGGGCGAACCCGGCCCCTGCCTGGTCAATTCCAACGACCTGCTGTCGACCGACAACGACGCTGCCATGTTCGTGACCATGTTCTATGCCGTGCTCGACACCCAGACCGGCGAGATCGCTTATGCCAATGGCGGCCACAACCCGCCGATCATCATCCTGCCGAACGGCGAACTGCAGTACCTGGAGCATGCCGACGGCGTGCCGCTCGGCACCATGGAAGGGATGGTGTTCGAGCAGAAATTCGCCATGCTGCCCCCAGGCGCCACACTTCTGCTCTATACTGATGGTGTGACCGAGGCACACGACCCGTATAACGAACTGTATGGCGAGAAGCGGTTGGAGAAGACACTTGCCGGCGACGGCAATCGCGCGGTGCGCGATACCATCGAAATCGTCTTCGAATCGGTCGAGCGTTTCGCCGACGGCGCACCGCAGGCCGACGACATCACCTGCCTGGCGGTCCGCTATCTCGGACCGTCGGACGAGGAGTGAGGGATGAAGGGCGCGCTCGAGGTCCGGGTCAGGAACTCGCTGGATGAGCTTGCCCGGCTGGCCGAGCAGGTCGAGGAATTCTGCGACGCGCAAGGCATCGGCCCCGGCATCGCCTACAACCTGAACCTGGCCTTCGACGAGTTGATCACCAACACGATTTCGTACGGCTACGACGATCAGGCCGTGCACGAGATCATCGTGCGGCTGGCGGTGGCCAACGACACGGTCGAGGCCGAGATCATCGACGACGGCCGCGCCTTCGACCCGCTGAGCCGCGAGGATCCGGACGTCGATGCCGATCTCGACGATCGTCAGATCGGCGGTCTCGGAATATTTTTCGTCAAACAGTTCATGGACGAGGTGGCCTATCGCCGCGAGGGCGACTACAACGTCGTCGCCCTCCGCAAGGGGCTGGCTGCCAGGGACTGATAGCCAATCTGAATACAACGGGAGTGGTCATGGAGATCAGCGATACCCAGGTCAACGGCATCCATGTTCTGGATGTCACCGGCCGCATCGATTCGGGCACGGCCAAGTCGCTCGAGGACAAGGTGGTCGGTGTGTTGGACGGCGGGGCCAAGGCGCTGGTGATCGACCTGTCCAAGGTCGAGTTCGTGTCGTCGGCCGGCCTGCGCGTGTTCCTCCTGGCCGCCAAGCGGCTGAAGGCGGCGGGCGGCAAGTACGGCCTGGCCGGGCTGCAGCCGCCGGTGCGGGAAGTCTTCGAGGTGTCGGGCTTCTCGAAGATCTTCTCGTTATTCACCGACCGTGCCGAAGCTCTTGATCGGCTCGGCTGACGCCAGCAGACGGTCCATCCGCGCCGTCATCACGCCCTGATTGGTCAGGCCGATCAGTTCGGAGAACGCGCGGCGGGTCATCAGGCCCTGCATCGGCTGGTTGCGGCTTTCCCGCAGCCGGCCGATCAGTTCCTCGTAATCCTCGTGGCCGCCGACGATGGCGTCGAACCAGTTCAGCCGCGCTTCGGCGACCAGCGGGTGCTCGCGCAGGGCCACGCACAACCGGCCGATCTTGGTGGCCTGGTCCAACAGGATGACGTCCATGGCCGTTTCGTCGGCCAGCAGTTCATCGCGCAGCGCCCGATCCCAGCGCACCGAGATTTCCGGCAGGAAGACATAACGCAGGCCCACTGCCCAGCCGAACGGCAGGTCGGGCGTGGCGACCGTGGTGAACCCGTCGATCGGCCAGCCTTCGCCGGGGAACCCGGTGACGGTATCGACCACGCTGCGCAGCGTGCCGATGCGTTGGGGTTCGTTGAACATCACGGTCAGGCCGGGGCGGGTATTGTCGGCCCATTCGTCGTCATGCAGGACGCGGGCAACGAAGGCGTCGGTCTGGAAATGGTTGCGGGCGATGCGGAACACCCCCTCGACCAGGTCCTGGACGGCAAAATCCGGCGCGGCGGTCACTTCCAGGTACAGCGACAGTTCCTGGGCCTTGCCGTAGCGGCCCAGGGCGACGCCGACCGTCATGTCGTGGATGTGATCGTGGCCCCGCAGGGCTGCCAGCACGGGTTCGGCGAACTCCATCAGTTCGCGGCTGGTCGGATAGACGTCGCGCGCCGGACGAACCACCCGCTCGTACAGCCGGGCCAACCCCCCCGTCGCGATCTGGTTCGTCACGCCGACGAAAAACGTGTCGTGCTCGCTCATCCCGATCCTTCTGCCGCGGCGCCACCGAAACCGCGGCGAGCGGCAGAAGGGATACCATGATCCGACCGGGCTGAATACGCGCAGAACGCGTCGAAATGCGTCGGGGTGACGCCAATTACAGTTTTAGAAAGCTTCTTCCCAGGATTTCGACAGTCGCATCGCCGAATTTATCAGTCCGACCATCGAGTAGGTCTGGGGGAAGTTCCCCCACAACTCGCCGGTCGTGAAGTCGATATCCTCCGACAACAGGCCCAGGTGGTTGCGCCGGCCCAGCATCTTTTCGAAGAGCTGCCGGGCCTCGTCGCGCCGGCCGATCGCGGCCAGCGCATCGATGTACCAGAAGGTGCAGATGGTGAACGCGGTCTCGGGCCGGCCAAAATCGTCAGGGATGACATAACGATAGAGGAAATCGCCCTGGCGCAGTTCGCGGCCGATCGCCTCGACCGTCGCGACGAACCGCGGGTCGTCGGCCGCCACGAAGTCGAGTTCGTGCAGCAGCAGCAACGTCGCATCCAGTTCGTCGCCGCCGAACGAGGCGACGAAGCTCTGCCGTTCCTCGGACCAGGCGTTGCGGATGATCAGGGCGCGCATCTCGTCGGCCTGGCGCCGCCAGTTCTGGGCGCGGCCGGCGAACCCCAGATGCGTGGCGATCTTGGCCAGCCGATCGCAGGCGGTCCAGCACATGACGACCGAGAAGGTATGGATCGACGCCTTGGTGCGCAATTCCCAGGGGCCCGCGTCCGGACGGGCGTGGACCGCGACGGCGCGGTTGCCCAGCATCTCCAGCCGTTCGAACAGATCGGGGCTGCCGCCGCGGATCAGCCGCTGGTCGAAGAAGATATGGGTCGAGGCCAGGATGATCGCGCCATAGACGTCGTTCTGGATCTGCTCGTAGGCCTGGTTGCCGATGCGGACCGGACCGAAACCGCGATAACCGGCCAGGGCCGGGGCGGTATGTTCATCCAGGCTGGTCATCAGGGTGATCGGGTATACCGGCCGCAGGCCGTCATCGCCGGCCGCCCCGACGATATTGGCGATGAAGGTAATATAATCCTCCATCGTCTTGGTGGTACCGAGCCGGTTCAGGGCGTGGATGACAAAATAGGCATCGCGCAGCCAGCAATAGCGGTAATCCCAGTTGCGGCTGGATCCGTGCGCTTCGGGCACCGACGTGGTCAATGCCGCGACGATCGCGCCCGTCTCCTCGAACGAGCACAGCTTCAGCGTGATGGCCGCCCGGATCACTTCCTCCTGCCATTCGAAGGGCAGGGACAGCGACCGTACCCAGTCGCGCCAGTAATCCAGCGTGCGATCCAGCAGGCTGCGTGTGGTTTCGTCGACGCCCGAGGTCAGCGATTCATCGGCACCGAACACCAGGTTGACCGGCTGGGTCAGGAAGAACGGCGTCTCTTCGATGATGTAGGAGGCTGGCGCATCCGTCGTCAGGCGCAACACCTGCGAGGGCGCGACATAGCGCACATGGTTCGACCCCCGGGTGATCTGGGGGCTCAAGGCGCCATTGTCGAAGCGCGGCCGCAGGCGGATGCGGATGCGCGGCGCGCCGCCGGCCCGTTCGATGCGCCGCACGATCGTCGGCGGGCGGAACATGCGATCGAACCGTTCGAATCGCGGCGCGAAGTCGGTGACCAGGATCGCATTGCCCTCGGCATCCGAGATGCGGGTGACCAGCACCGCCGAATTCCGGATGTATTCCTGGTGGCAGTTCACCGCCCCCTGCAGTTCGATCGAGAAATACCCGCCGGCGGCGGGATCCTCGCGGTCGTCCAGCAGGCGGCAGAACACCGGGTCGCCGTCCAGCCGGGGAAAGCAGCCCCATACCATCGTCGCGTTGCGATCGATGAGGGCGGCGATGGCGCCGTTGCCGATGACGCCGAGTTCGAGGGATGAAGTCATGCGTGACCTCCGCCTGCCAGTTGCCTGAGCCATTGATGGACCGCCGGCACCGAGGCCAGGCGGTAGGGGGCCAGGGTGTCGCCCGCCCCCACCTTGATCGCCAGGCCGCCATGGCCCAGCACCGCGGCAAAACCGCTTTCGTCCGTCACGTCGTCGCCGAGGAAGGCCGGCTTGCGCCCGGCATAGGGCGCATTGGCCAGAAAGCGGTCGATTGCCTGCCCCTTGGACGCCGCGGCGGGCAGGATTTCATAGACCGCCTTGCCGGCAATCAGCTGCCAGCCCGGCCCCAGTTCGACCATTGCCGCCGTCATCGTCGTCTCGACCAGTGCCGCCGCCTCGGGGACGTTGCGGTAATGCAGGGCGACCGACGGTCCCTTGTGTTCGACCAGCAGGCCGGGATGGGCGATGGCCAAGGCTTCGAAACGCTTGGCGATCGCCAATAGCGGCTTGGGGTCCAGATGGGTGGTGGCGATCGCGCCGCCGCAACGCCATTCGCCGCCATGCAGCCCGGCGGCATCGCCCTTGAATTCCGGAAACAGCCAGGCGATGTCGACCAGCGGCCGGCCGGTCACCAGGGCCAGCGCCCCGTCAAGGCCGTCGTGCAGCTTGTGCAGCAGCCCGGCCAGGCCTGCCGGCACCACGACGGTGTCGGGACGGTCCGCCAGTTCCAGCAGCGTGCCGTCGATATCGATGAACAGCGCCACGTCCCGCAGCACCGCGGGCACCGGCGGCTCGAAGGACGGCGTGAACGCCCGCTCAGACCGGGTCACGGCGCTCGCCTTCCAGCAGCGTGCCGGCATCGATCCGGCTGTGCTTGCGCAGCCTTGCCGCATCCAAGAGCATCCGCCCCGCCCAGCGGTAGACATTGTTGTCGCGGACCATCTCCCGCATCAGTCGCATCCTTTCGCGCTGTTCCTCAACCGGCATGCGTAACGCCTGAGCGAGCGTTTCGGCCATGCTGTCGGTGTCGTAGGGGTTGATGATCAGCGCCTCGAGCAGTTCGCGCGAGGCACCGGCGAAGGTCGACAGGATCAGCACGCCCTCGCCGTCGTCGCGGGCGGCGATGAATTCCTTGGCGACCAGGTTCATCCCGTCATGCAGGCTGGACACGACGCAGAGATCGGCGCCGCGGAACAGCGTCATCACCTCGTCGGGCTCGTGATGGCGCGGTACCAGGATGATCGGTTTCCAGTCGGCCGTGGCGAAACGCTCGTTGATTTCCTCGGCCACCTGGCGGGCCTCGGCTTCCAGCTGGCGGTAGGCCGGCAGTTTCGAGCGCGTCGGCGCCGCCGCCTGCAGGAACGAGAACCGCCCGCGCCATTCAGGATGCAGTTCCATCAGCCGGCCGACGGCGCGGAACCGGTCGACGATGCCCTTGGTGAAATCGAACCGTTCGACCCCCACGCCCAGCTGCACATGGGGCCCGATGCCATAGCGGGCGCGGACCGCATCGCGGCACTCGGCGACCGGCGGCTGCCCCGCCAGCGCTGCCGGCGGCCATTCGATCGAGATCGGGTAGGGCCGGATCAGGGTCGGTGCGCCGCCGACCGTCACCGTCGCGTGCTCGCGGTCGATGCGGCTTTCCAGGTAATGGTCGACGCCGTCCAGGAAATTGTTGCAGTGGAACTGGGTGTGGAAGGCCAGGATGGTCGAGCCCAGCAGCCCATCAAGGATTTCGGCGCGCCAAGGGCAGATGCCGAAGGTCTCATGGTTGGGCCAGGGGATATGCCAGAAGGTGATGATCGTCGCCTCGGGCAGCCGTTGGCGGATCATCCGCGGCAGCAGGGCGAAATGGTAATCCTGGACCAGCACGATCGGCCGTTCGGTCCGCGCCTCGGCCACCACCGCCTCGGCGAAGCGCTGGTTGACCGCGACATAGTGGTTCCAGTCGTCCTGGCGGAAGACCGGCCGGACATAGGCCAGGTGACATAGCGGCCACAGCCCTTCGTTGGCCATGCCGTAATAATAACCGTCCTGTTCCTCGTCGGTCAGCCAAACGCGGCGCAGCGTGTAGGCGGGGTCGGCCGGGGGCACGGGCACACGGTCGTCGGCATCGACGGTCTCGCGGTCGGCGCTGCCCGACCCATGCGCGACCCAGGTGCCGGCGCAGGCCCGGGTGATCGGTTCCAGCGCGGCGACCAGCCCCGAGGCCGGAATCTGCAGCGAAATGCTGCCGTCCTCGTTGCGGTTGTGGATATAGGGTTCGCGGTTGGACACGACGATGACGTCGGCGTCCGGTACTTCCTGGGCCAGGATCTGGCGCAGCGTCTCGGGCGTCCAGGTCAGGCGGATCTCGTTGCCGGCGCGGCTTTCGTCCAGCGCCCGCACCATGTCGTGGATGTCCTGGGTCAGCGGCGCCAGTTCGGGCAGCGAAGGGGCGGCCGGCACGGCCGGCGGCATCGCCGGGTCGGCGACGGGCGAGGGCGGGGCCGCCAGGCTTTCGCGCATAGCCTGGGCCCATCGGCGCAGGGTCAGCCGCATCAGGATCAGCGCGACCACGGCGACCGCCCCGCCGACGACGACCAGCCCCAGCACCGTATAGATCAGCGCATCGGTCGACCGGCGATCGATCAGGTCCAGGTCGTGCAGAACGACCAGCCGGCCGATGACGGCACCCGTGCCATCGGCGACGGGGAAGCGTGCCAGCAGATATCGCGGGCCGCCATCCCGCGTCGTGGTCTGGAATCGCGGCCCGTCGTTGCAGGGGGCGGGGGGCAGGCCGGCCGCCTGGATCGCGGTGCCGTCCGTGGCGCAGAAGGCAAGGCCACGCAGATTGTCTTCCTCGCCGCGGGCGAGGCTGTCGAGCAGGGTGGATATGCCGGCACGGTCGTTACGCGACAACAGACCGGTCAACGGCAGGGCCAGGGACCGTTCGATCAATTCCGCGCGCAGTTCGACTTCGCCGGCGAACCAATGTTCGGTGAGGAAATTGACCACCGGGGCGAGGGCCAGCGCCAGAATCAGCAGAACGCCGGCGAGGGGGGCGACGATGCGTATCGCTACAGACATCGTCCCTAAAATAGGGGAATAATCCGTTCGATCAACTATTCATACGTATTTAGGACGATAGTCCTTGTTAGGCGGCACGCGGCAGAATTGTGCGGACGCTGTCCAGGATCGCCCCGATCAGGGGCTTGGCCAGTTCCGATGCCGCGCCGTCCTCGCCCAGGACCACGACCTCGAGTTCCGGCAAATCAGGAAAAAAATCCTTCGATCCGAGCACGCGCAGCCCTGGCACCACGGCCGATTGGGACAAGGCCGCGATGCCCACGCCGGCCAGTGCGGCGGCCTGCACGCCCATCACGCTGGGCGCGGTATAGGCGGCCTCCCACCGCCGGCCGATCCGGTCCAATGCCGCGATGCCGTGCGTGCGGTAGACGCAGGGTGCCGGCAGCAGGCACAGTCGCAACGGCCGGTCGGCCGCAATCTGGGCATCCTCGGCCGCTACCCAGACCAGGGGGTCGCGCCAGATCAGCCGCCCGGGCCCGCCACCCTTTTCGCGCCGGGTCAGGACTAGGTCGAGTTCGCCGCGCTCGAACGCCGCGGTCAGGTCCTGGGCGAAGCCGACCCGGGCCTGGACATGCACGCCCGGATGGCTGCGCCCGAACTGGGCCAGGGCCCGCGGCAGATGAGCGGGCAGGAAATACTCGGCCACCCCGATCCTCAGTTCGCCCGAGATCGCCGGGGCGCCCAGGCGCAGCAGCGTCTCGTCGTTGAGGGCCAGAAGGCGCCGGGCATAGCCAAGCAGGATTTCACCGTCCGACGTCAAAGCCAGATGACGGCTGGAACGTTCCAGTACTCGTTTGCCGAGTGACACCTCCAGCCGCTTGATCTTCAACGAGACGGCAGCCTGGGTCCGCCCCAGCCGGTCCGCAGCGGCGGTGAACCCGCCGGCGTCGGCCACGGCGACGAAGGCGCGCAAAAGATCGATATCGAGATCGGGCGTCAGCATTCATCCATAACAGATTCTTATTCGGCAGATGACAAGAACTCGTTTTACATATGATTCGCGATGGGTTTGAGTGCGTCTGCAAGCCACAACGGGGGAAGGAAACCGACGATGCGCGCAGCCTGGTATGAACGGAACGGTGCGGCCCGCGATGTGCTGGTGGTGGGCGAGTTGCCGACGCCGGAGCCCGGCCCCGGCGAGGTGCGGGTCCGGCTGGCGACATCGGGCGTCAACCCGTCGGACGTCAAGTGGCGGATGGCCCGGCCGCTCTCGGACCTCAGGATCGTGCCTCATTCCGACGGCGCCGGCGTGATCGACCGGGTCGGCGCCGGTGTCCCTGAATCCCGCATCGGCGAGCGGGTATGGGTCTATAACGGCCAGTGGCAGCGCCCGTTGGGTACCGCGGCGGAATACATCGCCTTGCCCGCGGCCCAGGCCGTCGCGCTGCCGGCCGGCGTCGACGATGCGGCGGCGGCGTGTTTCGGCATTCCCGGGCTGACCGCCTTCCATGCGGTTTCGTTGTTCGACGACCTGCAGGGCAAGACCATCCTGGTCACCGGTGCCGCCTCGGCGGTGGGGCATTACGTGACCCAGTTCGCCGCGCGCGAACGTGGTGCCCGGGTGATCGGGACCGTGGGCTCGCCGGCCAAGGCCGCCCATGCCCGCGCCGCCGGTGCGGCCGAAACCATCGACTACAAGACCGAGGATGTCGCAGCCCGGCTGCGCGACCTGGCGCCCGGCGGGGTCGACGGCGTCATCGACATGGACTTTTCGTCGACCGCCGGGCTGCTCGACCGCATCCTGAAGCCGCGCGCCCAGGTGGTCTGCTATGGCTCCAACACCGTCAACCCGGTGGCGGTGCCGTTTCGACCGCTGCTGATGAATGCCATCACCCTGCGCTTCTTCCTGGTCTACGACCTGTTGCCGGCAGATTTCGCCCGCGGCATCCAGGCGATCAATGCCATGGCGGGGACGGGCCGGCTGGATCACACGATCGGGGCGCGTTTTCCCCTCGATCGCATCGCCGATGCCCACGAGGCGGTAGAGGCCGGCCGCACGCTCGGCAATGTCGTCATCGACCTGAACTGAGGGTAAGCTCGCGGCCTATCCGGTTACCAGCAAACGAAGGGATCAGGACCGATGGCCGAGCCGCATGATGCCAATTGCGTCTTCTGCAAGATCGTGGCGGGGACCATTCCCTGCTTCAAGCTGCACGAGACGGACGACGCGCTGGCCTTCATGGACATCAACCCGGCCAACGAAGGCCATTGCCTGGTCATCGCCAAGGCCCACCATCCGACCATACTGGACCTGCCGCCGGAGCTTTTCGCCAGGCTGGCCCCCGTCATCCACAAGGTGGCGGGCGCGGTCTGGCGCACGGTGCAGCCCGACGGCATGAACCTCGTCCAGGCCAACGGCAAGGGTGCGGCCCAGTCGGTGCCGCATTTCCACGTCCATGTCCTGCCGCGGCGACTGGGCGATCAGCTCGATTTCAACTGGATCCCCAAACCCGGCGACATGGACCGGATCGGCGCCCTGGCTGCACGGATCCGCGAGCACATCGCCTGACCCGAACAGCAGCAAGGGAGGCACTGGGGGGTGCCTCCCTCGACTTGCTACTCGATACTCACTGGCGGGTAAGCCACTCACTGGGGGGCGGCTGCCACAGCCTCGACCGTCGGGGACCAGTCGGGGAGGGCGAGGCGGGGGGAAGCAGCCGCGTGCGTATGAACAGGAACATAGGTGGAACAAGACTCGTCGTCAAGCGCCTTGTTCCAATTTTGTTCCTGATGCCTGCGCGACCAGCGGCCGGCTATTTCTCCCAGTACCAGGCGACGTACATGCTGCCCTTGTCATGCGGCCGCCCCTTCAGCAGGGCGCGAATCTGGCGCACGTCTTCCTTTTCGCAGGCCACCCACAGGAACGTCCCCTGTTCGGCGGCGGCGATCGCCTGCTTTGCCTTGTCGAGCAGCCGGCCGGTTTCGCCCGCCCCATAGCCGGCGCGATGCAGCCAGGTGACGTCGAGCTTGCCGGCCGTGGGCAACGGCTGCTCCTCGCCGGCGTCGAGGACCTCGATGATCGCCTTGAGTTCGGTGCCCGCCGGCACCTCGGCCGCGATCCGTGCAATGGCGGGCAGGGCGCTTTCGTCGCCGATCAGCAGGATCGACCGTGCAGCCGGCAGGCCGCCGCTGCCCGGCCCCAGCAGCGCCAGCCGATCGCCGGCTTGCGCGTCGCGGGCGAAATCCGCGCCCGGGGTGCTGACGCCCGCCACCGGGTGCTGCCAGAAATCGATCCACAGTTCCCGGCGTTCGACGTCGACGGCGCGGATCGTGTAGACACGCACCAGCAACGCATCGTCGCCCGTCGGCCAGGCGATGCGGCCGTCCTGGCGATATCCCGGCCAGACCGGCTGCCGGCCCTTGGGCGGCACCAATATGCGGACATGCATGTCGCCGCCGACGAACGGGGTCACGTCGGCGCAGGCAAATTTCACCCGACGCATATGCGGCGTGACGTTCTCGGCACCGACGACCGTGACCTCGTGCAGGTTGGGCAGGACGGCACGGGTCGGCGTTGCCGACCAGCTGAGTTCGAGCGCATCGTTGCCGGCAAAGAAGAACATGTGCTCGGCAAGACTGGTACGGATCATCTCGAGGGCCACGTCCGACGACGTCGCCAGGTCGATCAGCAGCCTGGGTTCCTCCAGGCGGAAACTGGCGGTGCCGAGCTTGCTCGACAGCAGCGCCGTGTTGCCGGTCCGCGTGACGTCGGCATGCTCGACGAAATGCTCGCAGACCTGATCGAGCAGCTGGGCGGCATCGGTGGCGAGGGCAACGCCCGCGAGCTTGAACATATGCGCGTCCTTCATGATTGTGCGCCGTGGTCTTCCTGCATCCGATGCCGTCCCATCGGCAACATCATCGGCCGGCCCGAGGTCGGGTCGGTCAGGATGCGGCTGCGAAGGCCGAAGACGGCGCTGACGGTATCCTCGGTCAGGACCTGTTCCGGCGGGCCGGCAACATGGACCCGTCCCTCCGCCAGGGCAACCAGATGATCGGCGTAGCGGGCGGCGAGGTTGAGGTCGTGCAGCACCATGATGATCGTGGTGCCGCGCGCCCGGTTCAGGTCGATCAGCAGATCGAGCACTTCGATCTGGTGATTGATGTCCAGGAAGGTCGTGGGTTCGTCCAGCAGCAGGATGTCGGTCTGCTGCGCCAGGGCCATCGCGATCCACACGCGCTGGCGCTGGCCGCCCGACAGTTCGTCGACCGCGCGTTCGGCCAGGTCGGTGACCCGCGTGGCGCCCAGCGCGCTCTGCACCGCCGCCTCGTCGTCGCGGCTCCAGCGCGAGAAGATGGTGCGATGCGGATGCCGCCCCCGGCGGACCAGATCGTCGACCAGGATGCCTTCCGGCGCGATCGGCGATTGCGGCAACAGCCCCAGCGTGCGGGCCAGTTCGCGCGTCGGCGTCTGGTGGATCGACCGGCCGTCCAGCAGTACCTGGCCCTGCCGCGGCGCCAGCAGCCGGGACATGGTGCGCAGCAGCGTCGATTTGCCCGACGCGTTGGCGCCGACGATCACGGTGATCCTGCCCGGCGGGACTTCGAGATCGAGGGCATGCAGGATGTCGGTCTCGCCATAGCCGGCCGACAACTGGCCGACAGTCAGGACATGGCCGCGATGCGCCGTCATAGCGACCTCCCGCTGCGGTTGATGCGTACGATCAGGTAAAGCAGATAGGGCGCGCCCAGCGCCCCGGTGATGACGCCGACAGGATAGCGGCTGGGCAGCAGCAGGAACTGTCCGGTGTAATCGCCGGCCAGGGCCAGGATGGCGCCGATCAGGGCCGCGGGCAGCAGCAGCGATGTGCCGCTGCCGATAAGCCGCGACGCGATCGGCCCGGACAGGAACGAGATGAAGGCGATCGGGCCGGTCACCGCCGTCGCGGTCGCGATCATGCCGACGGCTGCCACGACGATGGCGATCCGGCTGCGGGCCAGCGGCACGCCCAGCGCCGCGGCCGTATCGTCGCCCAGCCGCAAGGCCTCGAGGTTGCGGCGCTGGGTGAACAACAGCCCGCCGAACACCGCTAGCGCCAGCACCAGCGGCGGCGCATCTTCGATCTGCGCGCCGTTGACGCTGCCGGTCAGCCAGCGCAGCGCCTCCTGCAGGTTCCAGGCGGGCGCGCTGGACAGGATATAGGCGGTGATGCTGTGCAGCATGGCCGATACGCCGATGCCGACCAGGATCAGCCGCGTGCCGGCCACGCCGTTGCGTGCCGCCAGGACATAGACCAGCAGGGCGACGCCCAGGCCGGCGATGACCGCGACGATCGACACGACCGGCCCGGTCAGCGACAGGACGATCAGCATGAACACCGCGGCGGCGCTGGCGCCCGAGGTGATGCCGATGATGTCGGGGCTGGCCAGCGGGTTGCGCAGCATGATCTGGAAGACGACACCGCCCATGCCGAAGCAGAAACCCGCCAGCAGCAGCATCACCGCGCGCGGCAGGCGCAGCGTCCCGACCAGGAACGAGGCGCCGTCGACGTCCTGCCCCAGCAGCACGCGGGCCACGTCCGCCGGCGGGGTGTAGGACTGGCCCAGCACCAGGGTCAGCCCGAACAGCAGGCAGACCAGCAGGCCGAGGATGGCGACCGTCAGCCGCTGCCTGGCCAGCCGCCGGTCCCGGTCGGCGGGGGTGGGATCGATGGGCAGTGCGCGCGTCGTCATAGTTCGCGGACCCGTTGGCGCCGGACGACCCAGATGAAGAAGGGCGCGCCGAGCAGTGCGGTGATGATGGACACTTCGATCTCGCCCGGCCGGGCGACGACACGGCCCACCACATCGGATGCCAGCAGCAGGCAGGCGCCGGCGACGGTCGAGAACGGCAGCAGCCAGCGATAGTCGACCCCGATCAGCAGCCGGCACAGATGCGGGACCACCAGCCCGACGAACCCGATGGGGCCGCAGATGGCCGTCGTCGCGCCGCACAGGAGGATCGCGCCCAGCGAGGCGGCGATGCGGGCCCAGGCGACGTTTTCGCCGAGGCCCGCGGCAAGGTCGTCGCCCAGGGCAAGCGAGTTCAGCTTGCGGGCACAGGCCAGGCCGATCACGAAACCCGCCGCCAGGAAGGGCAGGACCGGCACGATCCGGTCGAAGGTGGCGCCGGCGACGCCGCCGATCTGCCAGGACTGGATGCCGCCCGCGATATCGGCGCGCGGCAGGACCACGGCAATGACGAGCGAGGCGCAGGCGACCGACGTCGCGGCACCGGCCAGCGTCAGTTTCAGCGGCGTCGCGCCGCCGGCCCCGAGCGAGCCCACCCGGTAGACGAACAGCGTGGCGAAGGCCGCGCCGGCCAACGCGCTCCACAGATACGCCTCGGCCGAGGTGATGTTGAACCAGGCGACGGCGACGACCACGGCCAGCGCGGCGCCCGCGTTGACGCCCAGGATGCCGGGATCGGACAGCGGATTGCGGGTGACGCCCTGCATCAGCGCCCCCGCCATCGCCAGTGCCGCCCCGGCCAGGATGGCCAGCGCCGTGCGCGGAATGCGCACGGCCACGGCCGCCTGCCCGATCGTTTCGTTCTGGCCCGACAGGGCCGCGCGGATCTCGGGCCAGGCGACGTCGCGTGTGCCGACCGTGATCGACAGCGCCACCAGCAGGCCGAGCAGCGTCAGCAGCCCGGCCAACCAAAGGCCGCGGCGTGCGTTGCCGCGGCCCCAACCATGCCCCCGCGCCGACGGGGCCGCGCCCTGTCCGGTCATTTGGCCTTGCGCGCCGCCTCGGACAGCAGGTCGAGGTAGTCGTTCAGGACCCAGGAAATCGACAGCGGCGTCGGATTGGCCGCGGTACCCACCTTGTTCCGGCCGAGCAGGACCAGCGAGCCGCGCGCGACCGCCGGCATCTTGCGGGCCAGCGGGTTGTCGGCAAGGGCCTCGAGAAGCTTGGCGTCGCCATAGGTCACGACGATGTCGACATCGTTGAACAGATCGACCTTCTCGGCGCTGACCGACCCGGAATATTTGCCCGGCAGCGAGGCATCCAGGACGCTTTTCGGCGACTTGAGACCGAGATCGGCGAAGAATTTCACGCGGGTGTCGTTGGTCGTGTAGAAGTTGATCGTGCTGAGGTCCCGCGCGCTCAGATGCGTGACGAACATCGCCGACTTGCCGGCGATGTCGGCATGCTGCGCGACCGCCTTGGCGATTTCGGCCTCCAGCTTCGCGGTCAGCGCCCGACCCTCGGCGGCCATGCCCATGCCGGCGCTGTTGAAGGCGATCATCTCGCGCCAGGCGGTCGACCAGGGCGCCTCGGGATAGGCGACGACCGGGGCGATCTTGCTGAGCGTCGCATAATCCTTCTGCGTCAGCCCCGAATAGGCGGCCAGGATGACGTCGGGCCGGCTGGCCGCCACCGCCTCGAAATCGATGCCGTCGCCCTCGTTGAACAGCACCGGGGTGGGGGCACCCAGTTCCTTCAGTCTGGCGGTCACCCAGGGCAGCACGCCATCGCCGTCGTCGTCGCCGAACACGGCGCGGGCCATGCCGACCGGCACCACGCCCAGCGCCAGCGGCACTTCGTGGTTGGCCCAGGCCACCGTCGCGACACGCTGGGGTTTCTTCTTGATCACCGTCGTGCCCAGGGCATGCTTGATCGTGATCGGATAGGCCGCAGCCTCGTCGGCCGCTGCGGCGCGCGGCGCGCCGAGGCCGAGGCACAGGATGGCCATGCCGATCGCAGCCATTGATCGCAGCATCACAGGAACTCCCGTCAGAATTCGTGGATCAGCAAAATCAGAGGCGCCGGCCCCTTGGCTGATGCAAAGGCCCGGCGCCGTTCAGGAACCGATCAGAACTGGATCGTCGCCGAACCGATGAAGGTGCGGGGCGAGGCCACCGTGACGAAATTGCCGGTGGTCAGCCAGTACTGCTTGTCGAACACGTTCTCGACGTTGAAGCGGAACGTGACCGGGTTGTTCTGGATCGACGTCTCGTAACGCAGGCCGAGATCCAGGCGGGTCCAGCTCGGAAACTTCACCGTGTTGGCGGTGGTGAGGTAGGAACCGCCGGTGTAGATCACCCGACCGTTGGTGCTGAGGCCGCGCACCCAGGGCAGATCCCAGTCCAGCGAGGCCGAGGCCGTGAAGTTGGGCTGGCCGGCCGCATCGTTGCCCTGGATGGCCGGATTGGGATTCTTGGTCAGTTCCGGCTTCAGGAACATCACGCTGCCCATCGCGCGCAGACCGCTGAGGATCTCGCCATAGGCCGACAATTCGAGGCCGCGATTGCGCTGTTCGCCGTCATAGGCCTGGGTGTTCGACGTCGTCGTGATCAGGCTGGGGCGGGAAATCTGGAACAGCGCCGCCGTGGTGGTGACACGGCCCCAGTCGACCTTCACGCCGATTTCCTGCTGGTCCGACTTGAACGGGGCCAGGGTTTGACCGGCATTGGCGTAGCCGGCGCCGACCACCGTGCCCTGCGACAGGCCCTCGGCATAATTGGCGTAGAGCGAGACGTTTTCCCACGGCTTGACCACCAGGCCGAACAAGGGCGTCGTGGCGCTGGCATCGTACTTGCCGGTCTTGGCACCGGTGACGGTCGAGTAGCTCTGCTGCTTGACGTTCTGCTGGCGCACGCCGGCGGTGAAGAAGACGCGGTCGTTGAAGAACGACATCGTGTCGGCGATGGCATAGCTGGTCAGCGTATTGACGCTGGCCTTGCGCGGATCCTGGCGCACGCCCGGCACCGGCTGCAGCGACGTCGGGTTGTACAGGTTGGAAGGCAGGGACTGGGCGGGCGTATTGGCAAGATACGCGTTGCCGTTTTCCTGCTGATAGCCCGTATAGACGACGTTCAGCGCGTGCTTGACCGGCCCGGTGTTGAAGCGGGTGCGCAGGCCGATATTGCCGCTGAGCGCCTTGGCATAGGAATCGTAGTAGGCATTGATCAGCCGGAAATTGCCGAACTGGTTGGCGCCGCTGGTAAAGCCCGCCACGCGCGAATCGGGGAAGGTCTGGTCGTTGGTGCCCTTGCGATAGCCGATGCCGCCATAGGCCGTCAGCCAGTCGGTCACGTCGTATTCCACGAAGGTCGCGATGGTATTGTCGCGCTGCTTGAGCATCGTGCCGGGATACCAGTTGCCGCGGGCGTCCGGCACGCGCGGCAGCGACGGGATCGTCGCCTGGAGCGTCATCTGCGGGCGGAAATTCTTGGTGTCGTCGTTCTGGCTGATCACGTCCAGCGCCCAGCGCAGGCGCTCGCCTCGGTAATCCGCCGACAGCGCCCCGGTCCAGTCGCGCCAGTTGCCGCCGTCGATCGAGGCTTCGCCGTTGCGCGCCACGCCGTTCAGGCGCACGCCCCATTCCTTGTTGCTGCCGAAGCGGCGGTTGGCATCGATCGCGGCGCCGTAATTGCCCGAACTCATGAAGGTCGGCGTCAGCCGCACGAACGATTCGTCGGTCGCCCGCTTGGAGATGATGTTGATGCTGCCGCCGACGCTGCCGCCCGGCGGCATGCCGTTCATGAACGCGCCCGGCCCCTTCAGCAACTGGATACGCTCGATGTACTGGGCGATCACGCGGTTCGACG
>Ga0206117_100710_pt1 | contig 27071 bp, 28 predicted proteins | sample 3A5Ametagenome_FD_177997 | JGI IMG/M metagenome (GOLD analysis project Ga0206117, IMG submission 177997) | Enriched microbial communities from leaf-cutter ant dump, University of Wisconsin, Madison, United States - 3A5A | ecosystem: Environmental > Terrestrial > Nest > Insects nest > Nest dump... | reverse complement strand
CGGCGCCGACATCAAGAACGAACTCTACGTCTCGCTGGTCACCGACCGCGCCACGCAGAAGGTCGCCCTGATCGCATCGAGCGAAGGCGGCATGGACATCGAGGAAGTGGCCCACTCCACGCCCGAGAAGATCATCACCGAGATGATCGACCCGCTGACCGGCATCACCGCAGACCAATCCAAGAAGATTGCCGCCGCCATCGGCCTGTCCGGCGGTTCGGTGGACCAGGCCGTGGACCTGTTCGCCAAGCTCTACAAGTGCTACATGGACACGGACGCGTCGCTGGTGGAAATCAACCCCCTGAACTGCGACAGCAAGGGCGACCTGATGGCCCTGGACGCCAAGTTCAACTTCGACGCCAACGCCCTGTTCCGCCACCCCGAGATCGTGGCCCTGCGCGACCTCGATGAAGAAGACCCCGCCGAAGTGGAAGCCTCCAAGTTCGACCTGGCCTACATCAGCCTGGACGGCAACATCGGCTGCCTGGTGAACGGCGCCGGCCTGGCCATGGCCACCATGGACACCATCAAGCTGTTCGGCGGCGAGCCGGCCAACTTCCTGGACGTGGGCGGCGGCGCGACGGCCGAGAAGGTGACCGAAGCCTTCAAGATCATGCTCAAGAACAAGAACGTCAAGGGCATCCTGGTAAACATCTTCGGCGGCATCATGAAGTGCGACACCATCGCCACCGGCGTGATCACCGCCTGCAAGGCCGTGAACCTGTCCGTGCCGCTGGTCGTGCGCATGAAGGGCACGAACGAAGAGCTGGGCAAGAAGCTGCTGGCCGAGTCCGGCCTGCCCATCATCGCCGCAGACACCATGGCCGAAGCCGCGACCAAGATCGTCGCCGCAGTCAAGTAAGAAGCCCGGAGAAACGCACATGTCGATCTACATCAACAAAGACACCAAGGTCATCACCCAGGGCATCACGGGCAAGACCGGCCAGTTCCACACCGAGAAGTGCCAGGAATACGCGAACGGCAAGAACTGCTTCGTGGCGGGCGTGAACCCCAAGAAGGCGGGCGAGTCGATCTTCAACATCCCGATCTACGCGAGCGTCAAGGAAGCCGCCCAGCAGACCGGCGCCACCGTCTCGGTGATCTACGTGCCGCCCGCAGGCGCCGCCGCCGCGATCTGGGAAGCCGTGGAAGCCGACCTGGACATGGCCATCTGCATCACCGAAGGCATCCCCGTGCGCGACATGCTCGAAGTGCGCAACAAGATGAAGGCCAAGGAAGCCGCCGGCGGCAAGAAGACGCTGCTGCTGGGCCCCAACTGCCCCGGCCTGATCACGCCCGACGAGATCAAGATCGGCATCATGCCCGGCCACATCCACCGCAAGGGCCGTATCGGCGTGGTGAGCCGCTCGGGCACGCTGACGTATGAAGCCGTAGCCATGCTGACCGAAGTGGGCCTGGGCCAGTCGACGGCCGTGGGCATCGGCGGCGACCCGATCAATGGCCTGAAGCACATCGACGTGATGAAGGCCTTCAACGACGACCCCGACACCGACGCCGTGATCATGATCGGCGAGATCGGCGGCCCCGACGAGGCCGACGCCGCCCGCTGGTGCAAGGCCCACATGAAGAAGCCCATCGTGGGCTTCATCGCGGGTGTGACCGCGCCCCCCGGCAAGCGCATGGGCCACGCCGGCGCGCTGATCTCCGGCGGCGCCGACACGGCCGATGCCAAGCTCGCCATCATGGAAGAGTGCGGCTTCGTCGTGACGCGCAACCCGTCCGAACTGGGCAAGCTGCTCAAGGCCCAGTTGAAGTAAGCAAAGCGCGAGGCGCGTCCGTAAGCAGAATTACGGACGATCCGGGCGCATGCGCCCGATACACTCAGCTCCCAAGAAGAGAAGCGCCCGAGGCTCCGGTTTCGGGCGCTTTCTTCATTCATAACGACATCGGAGCTTTCGCATGGAAATCCTCTCTTCTCCCGACTTCTGGATCGGTCTGGTCAAAATCGTCTGGATCAACATCATCCTGTCGGGCGACAACGCCGTGGTCATCGCGCTGGCCGCGCGCTCGCTTCCGGCCCACCAGCAGAAGCAGGCCATCTTCTGGGGCTCCGGCGCGGCCGTGGTCCTGCGGATCGCGCTCACCGTGGTGGCCGCGAAGCTGCTGGAGCTGTCGTACCTGCAGATCATCGGCGGCTGCCTGCTGCTGTGGATCGGCCTGCAACTGCTGACCGACGAAGAGAACGAGGAAGAAAACGCCCAGTCGCACAGCAACCTGATGGCCGCCGTGCGCACCATCCTGATCGCGGACCTCGTGATGAGCCTGGACAACGTCATTGCCGTGGCCGCCGCCGCGCAGGGCAGCATGGTGCTGCTGGTGCTGGGCCTGGCCATCAGCATTCCGCTCGTGATCTTCGGCAGCACGCTCATGATCAAGCTCATGGAGCGCTTTCCCGTCATCGTGGTGCTCGGCGCAGGCCTGATCGGCTGGGTGGGCGGCGAAACCATCATGAACGACACCGCGCTGCGCGGCGTGCTCCATGCCCATCCGGCACTGCACTACGCGGCGGCCATTGCCGGCGCCGCGTTCGTGGTCATCGCGGGCAAGCTGCTCAAGGCGCGGCAGCAGCCGTCCGCCTGAGCCTGCCGGCCCATGTCACTCCGCAGCCCTTGGGCCCTTCGGAGTGACAAAAATGGCACTCACAACCTGCTCACATACCCCTTCGGGCTGACATGAACGGCGCGCACCGGCCCTGGCATGCCCTCCCGGAACCCGCGCCAGCAGCAGGCCCGAAACTTGCTGTTACAGTTGCACGACCTTGGCGGGAGGGCTGCCCATGGCACTGCCGAGGTTGCGCGAAACAGTATCGACAGAAATCCGGCACACGGAAAACACCGTCGTCTATGATGCGCAACGCGACGCACCAGGGCACAACATGGCGGATTTTCAACACGTGGTAACGGAGCCTTTCGCACAGCACACCGCAGCATGCCAGCCCATCATGAGGGCTGCATGACATCACCGAGCCGGTTGGACTACCGCTTTTGCGCCCGCACCGACTGCGGCCGCGTCCGGGCGAACAACGAAGATGCCGTGGCCATGGCCCCCGAAGTGGGAGTGGCCGTCCTTGCCGATGGCATGGGGGGCTACAACGCCGGCGAAGTGGCCAGCAGCATGGCTACCACGCTGGTGCGCGACGGCATGGCCCGCTGGCTCGCCGAAGCGGGCCCGCAGGTGCAAACCACCGACGTACGCAAGGCCCTCGAAGCCTGCGTCCAGGAAGCCAACCTCGCCGTGCTCGACGCCTCGCTCCAGCAGCCGCAGTACGCGGGCATGGGCACCACGCTGGTCGCCGGCGTCTTTCTCGCGGAGCGCCTGGTGCTGGGCCATGTCGGCGATTCGCGCTGCTACCGCCTGCGCCACGGCAGCCTGCAGCAGATCACGCGCGACCATTCCTGGCTGCAGGAACAATTGGACGCCGGCCTCATGACCCCCCGGCAGGCCGCGCAATCGGGCCACCGCAACCTCGTCACACGAGCGCTCGGCGTGGACGCGGACATGGATGTCGAGATCAACGAATTCCAGGTGGAGCCGCAGGACCTTTTCTTGCTCTGCTCCGATGGTCTCACCGACATGATCGAAGACCATGAACTGCTCCTGCTGGCCACCGCCCCCATGTCCCTCGAGGAAAAATCCGCATTGATGATCGACACCGCCAACGCCCTCGGAGGCCGCGACAACATCAGCGTGCTGCTCGTACAGGCAGGCGCCACGCCCCGCAAGCGGGGATTGATGTCCCGCTGGCTCAAGTCCTGAGAAGATATGAACGCCGCATCCATCCGTTTTAGCCAAAAGAAAACCAGGAGTTGATCATGCCCAAACTGATCGTTTCGATCGACGGGGTCGTCATCAAGGAAGTCCCGCTGACCAAGGACCGCACCACGCTCGGCCGGCGCCCCTACAACGATGTCGTGATCGACAACCTCGCCGTGAGCGGCGAACACGCCGTGCTCCACCTGCGGGACGACGAGGTCGAAATCGAAGACCTCGGCAGCACCAACGGTACCTACGTGAATGGCAAGGCCGTCAAGCGCCAGCCGCTGCACAATGGCGACACCATCGACGTGGGCAAGTACAAGATCCGCTTCCTCCACGAGGAGCAGCAGCCGGATTTCGAGAAGACCATGATCTTCAAGCCCGGCATGGTGCCCCCGCGCCCCGCCGCCCAACCCATCAGTGCTTACATCAAGGTGCTATCGGGCGCAGCCAGCGGCCGCGAGGTGGACCTGGTCAAGATCGTCACCACCATCGGCAAGCCCGGCGTGGCCGTGGCCTCCATCACCAAGCGGCCCCATGGTTTCGTGCTCACCCATGTGGAAGGCGGGCAAACCCCATCGCTGAACGGCAACGCCATCGGCAGCGAGCCCATTCCGCTGCACAGCGGCGACGTGCTCGAACTCGCGGGCACCCAGATGCAGTTCATGCAGCGCTGAACAAGCAAGGGCGGGCACAGGTCCATGAAAGTCCGCGTACTGGGCTGCTCCGGCGCCATTGCCAAGGACTGCCGGACGACCTCCTTCCTGATCGACGACGGTATCCTCATCGACGCCGGGACCGGTGCGGGCGACCTCACGCTGGAGGAAATGCGCGTCATCGACCACGTCTTTCTGACCCACTCGCACCTGGACCATGTGGCGGCCCTACCGCTGATGCTCGACGCCGTGGGCTCCCAGCGGACCGCGCCTGTCACCGTCCATGCGCTGCCCGAAACCATCGCGGCGCTTGCCGCCCATGTGTTCAACGACACCATCTGGCCCGACTTCAGCCGCCTGCCCAGCCCGCAGGCCCCTTTCCTGCGCTTCGAGCCCATCGCCACGGGGCAGACGCTGCGGATATCCGGCCTTTCCATCGAAGTGCTGCCCGCCGTGCACACCGTACCCGCCGTGGGCTACGCCATCCGGGGCGCGAGCGGCTGGTGGGCCTTCAGCGGCGACACCGGCCCCAACCCCGCGCTATGGCAACGGCTCAACGCGATGGACCTTGCCATGCTCGTGATCGAAACCGCCTTCAGCAGCCAGGAAGCCCAACTCGCGCAGCGCAGCCTTCATTTATCCCCCCCAGCCCTGGTCCGTGAACTGGCGCAGTGGCAGCCCCGGCAGCGCTGCCCGGTCTACATCACCCACACCAAGCCGCTGGAAACCGACCGCATCCTGAGTGAAGTGCGCAACCTGGACATCCCCCCCACCGGAGGGAGGCTGGCGCATGACATTTTTTGGCTGCAAGCGGGACAGGAGTTTGCGATCTAGCACGGTCAGTCACAAACCCACGATGCTTGCGACAAGTTTGTCACAAACTTATGCACTCAGCACATAAGAACGCCAGCCGTCCACCACATAGCGCAAGTGCGCACGCAGCCGCTAATGCCTTCAGGTTGGCACGGAACCTGCTGTAATTGAGGCCGAAGCCTGGGAAGTCCCTCTGCAGGCTTTCAGTTGCAACTGTTCTTATTCTTCTTGAGGAGAAGTGTTATGAAGCGCACTCTGCGTTCCGTGCAAAAGGGTTTCACCCTGATCGAATTGATGATCGTGGTTGCGATCATCGGTATTTTGGCTGCTGTGGCTCTGCCTGCGTACCAGGACTACATGACCCGCGCCCGCGTGTCGGAAGTCGTGCTGGCCGCATCATCTGCACGCACCACCGTTGCTGAAGCCGCGTCCAATCTGAACAAGATTCCTCCTGCCGCCAGCATCTCGGTTGGCAGCCAAACGTCGGACTTCGTGGCTTCTGTGGGGTACACCGTCTCCGGCAACAAGGGTGTGATCACCGCGCATTCGTCCAGCAACCCCAAGCTGCCTTCCACCGCACAAGGCAAGACCGTTACCCTGACGGGTACCTACGTTGCCAGCACGGGCCAAGTGACCTGGGCTTGCAAGGCCGGCACCATGCCCGCCAAGTTCCTGCCTGCCTCCTGCAAGTAAGGTCTAGGCACAGGTGCTCTCAAGGCCTGTCCAGCCCGCCCCTTGGGGCGGGTTTTTTCGTTCAGCGGCCATCTCTTTCGGGGTGGTCGCTGCTTTGGCGTTGGCGGTCTGGCTGGCGTTCTCGCCCGCACTGCCGGGCATTGTTCAGTTTGACGATCTGGGCAATCTTTCCACGCTGGATACCGTTACCGGGCTGGATGCGTCTGCCTGGCGCTGGCTGCAGCAAGGCATTGCCGGGCCGCTGGGGCGCCCCATTGCGCTGGCCACGTTTGCCCTGCAGTTTTACCAATGGCCCGCGCCGTATGCGCTGCTGCTGTGGAACATAGCGCTGCACACCATCAACGCGCTCCTGGTGCTTTGGCTTGCCTGGCTGCTGGCCCAGCGCCTGGGGGCCACGGGGCGCAACCCGCTGGCCATCGCCTTTCTCACGGCCCTGTGCTGGGCCGTTTTGCCTTTGCTGAACACGTCCACGCTGTTCATCATCCAGCGCATGACCGTGCTGTGCAGCACCTTCATGCTGGCGGGCTTGATTGCTTATTTGAAGCTGCGCGGCCCGGCGGATGCCCCCTGGCAGCGGCAGTTGCGTGCACTGGTGCTGCTGGCTGTTTTTGGCGCACTGGCCGTGCTGACCAAAGAGAGCGGCGCACTCATCGTGGTGTATGGCCTGGTTGTGGAACTGTGCGTGTTGCAAAGCAGCCCGCACCGGCAGCGCCGCGCCAGCCCGGCGGCCATTGCGTTGGCATTGGCCTGCCTGCTGTTGCTGGCCAGATTGCTGCCCATGCTTGTCTGGAGCACCAACACCGAGCTTCAGCGCGGCTTTACCTTGACAGAGCGCCTGGCCAGCCAGGGCGTGATGCTGCTGGTGTACCTGAAGGGGCTGTTCCTACCCCTGTCCAGCGAGTTGAACCCGTTCCGGAGTTTCGGTGTCAGCCATGACGCATTTCACACCCTGTGGGGCGTGGGGCTTTGGATAGTCTTGATGCTCAGCCCGCTGCTGGCATGGTGGCGCGGCTGGCGCTGGCTGGCGCTTGTGTTGGCCTGGTTTTTTTATGGGCACATTGCGGAATCCGGGTGGATTCCGCTGGAGCTCTATTTTGCCCATCGCAACTACCTCCCCGCCATGGGCCTGGTGTTTGCGCTGGCCTACGTGGTTTGGAGCAAGCAGCAGGATGCACGTGTCTGGCGAGGCATCTTTGCCCTCTACATCGTCCTGCTGGGCGGCCTGACGTGGATGAACACTTCGCTCTGGGGGCAACGCGAGCTGGCTGGCGAAATATGGGCCAATGAGCAGCCGCAAAGCATTCGCGCTGCAATGAATCTGGCCTATGAACTGGGCCGCACGCAAGGTCTGGGGGCCGCGCAACGCCATCTCGATCGGTTTGTGAACGAGCACCGCAACAGCTCCGGCGTGCGGCTGGTCAGTATGCGCTACGTGTGCGAGTTAAACCCCACTTTCAACCAGACGGAGCAGGTGCGCTTGGCGGTGGATGCCATACGCACCATGCCCTTTGAAGGCTGGGGCACTAGCGTCATTGAAAGACTGATGGCATCCGTCAGAAAAGGCCAATGCCCCGGCCTAACCGAGCAGCAGATTGGCGAGCTTGCCGCAGCCTACCTGAGCCAGCCGATGTACCAGCAGCCCGCCATTGTCAGCAACCTGCTTTCCATTCTGGGGCTGGTCGCCGCGGATGAAGGCGACATGGATACCGCCATGGATTGGTACCTGCAATCCATCGAGCATTCGGCGAGCTATGCCATGACCAACATGTACTTCCATCTGGCACAAGAACGTGGCGACCATGCTGGCCTGCAAAGGCTGCATACTGCGGTCATGAAAGCCCCCCTGCCGCATGGCACAACCCGTGCCGAATGGAGTGCCTTGCTGGAGAGTATTGATGCGGCAGTGAAAACGGAAGGCAATAGTCAATGAACATTTCCATCGTCCTGCCTGCCAAGAATGAATCTGCTGCCATCGGCGCAACCGTTGCTGGTATCCGGCAGTTGTATCCAGACGCGGCAGCCACCGAAGTCTTGGTCATCAACGATGGTTCTACCGACAACACTGCCGCCGTTGCAGAGCGGGCGGGGGCCACGGTCATTAGCCACCCCTACAGCAAAGGCAACGGTTCCGCCATCAAAACCGGTGCGCGCACCGCCACAGGCCATGTGATCGTCTTCATGGATGCTGACGGACAGCACAGCCCTGCGGACATTCCGCGCCTGCTGGCGCTCATTGACCAGGGCCACGACATGGTGGTGGGCGCGCGCCAAAAAGGCTCGCAAGCCAGCGTAGGGCGTGGCTTTGCCAACGGCCTTTACAACCGCCTAGCCAGTTGGATGACAGGACACAAGGTAGAGGATCTGACCTCGGGCTTTCGTGCCGTGCGGGCCGACAAGTTCCGTGAGTTTCTGTACCTGCTGCCCAATGGTTTCTCATACCCCACCACCAGCACCATGGCGTTCTTCCGCGCTGGGTATTCGGTGGCTTACGTGCCCATTCACGCCGCCAAGCGCATCGGCAAGAGCCACATCCGCCTATTACGTGATGGCGCGCGATTCTTTCTCATCATTTTCAAAATTGGCACCCTGTTTTCACCATTGAAGATTTTTGGGCCCGTAGCGCTGGGCATGTTCGGGCTGGCCTCTGCCTGGTACGGCTGGACGTGGTGGCACCAGAACCGCTTTACCAACATGAGCGCACTGTTCTACACCGGCAGCGTGATGGTGTTTTTGATGGGGTTGATCTCCGAGCAGATCACGGCCTTGATGTACCGAGATTGAGGGCGCGGCACCCGTGCGCGGCCCGATAGCCCTTGCCACCCTCCGCACCAGCGCCGTGCTGGGCCTACGGCTGGCCGTGCAGGCGGGCAATTTGTTGCTGTTGGCCCGCTTGCTGGGGCCGCAGCAGTTTGGCGCGTTTGCCGGAGTGGCGGCGCTGGCGGTGCTGCTGGGCACGCTATCCACCTTTGGCACGCACTTGGTACTGCTGGGCGAAATGTCGAAAGACCCGGCGCGGCGCGCGCAGGTGCTGCCCTATGCACTGCCGACGACTTTGTTGTGTGGTGGAATGTTGCTCACGGTATATATGCTGTTGTGCATGTTCTGGCTCAGCCTGAAAGGCATCCCTGCATTATTATTTCTACTTATTGGCACTTCAGAAATACTACTACAGCCCTTGCTGATCTTTGGGGTGAATGAATTGCATGCTTCGGGGCATATTGCCAGATCGCAATGGCTGCAGATGTTGCCAATGATCTTACGACTGGTAATGCTGTGTATTCTGAGCATATGGCAACCCGCGCAAGTGCTAGCACTGTATGCCTGGGGGTATGCACTCGCATCGGCTATAGCGCTGACATATGATATTCTGCACTTAGCGCAGCCTTTACCCAGCATCCGCGGTTGGCGACTGCCGCGCAGTGCAGAGTTACGCCACGCTTTGGGTTATGCCGCCATTGGCATCTCAAAGGCTGGGCCAGCGGAGTTAGATAAAACACTGGCGTTGCGCCTGTTGCCGCACGATGCTGCTGGCGTGTATGCTGCCGGCGCGCGCGTTGTGGGCGCCATTGCGCTACCAGTCACAGCAATGACCCTTTCTGCCTTACCTCGACTTTTCCGCGAAGGGCATAGACGGGAAGGAACACATTTGCTGGCATGGATGTATGGTGCGGCAACCACTTACGGCGCTACACTGGCCGTTCTAGTCTGGCTAGCAGCACCCGTATTCAGTTCATTGTTTGGCGCACAATACATCGGCATCGGGGACGTGATTCGCGTGCTGTGTATTGCCATTCCTGCAATTGCACTGCGACTGGTAGCGGGTAATGCGTTGATGGCCATGGGAACTCCATGGATGCGCGTGGTTTTCGAGGCTATCGGTTTATTGGTTTTGACTGTTGCCAGTTTCCTACTGACTCATAAAGCAGACATTCAGGCCATCCCCCTGGCATTGGTCTGCGCAGAGTGGGCGATGGCAATATTTGGTGCAGCTTTGGTCATGCGGGTACGCAGTCAGAATCAGCGAATTGGTCAGACTTAACATCGAGATGATGATGAGCCGAATATTCTCAACGCCGGGCGATAAAAATATCCCTGTGATTGACAAAAAATCCGTCGCGAATTTCTTTGAGAAACGTGCCAACAAAATACCCACGCTCGGAGCCATGCAGGCTGTTATTTACCAAGACAAGAACCCTACGCTAGCGGCAAGCCGCAATGCCGCAGAAAAGGCAAAACTGCTGCCGTTGCTGCAATTGAATGGTTCGCAACGTGTGTTGGACGTCGGCTGTGGCACAGGCCGCTGGGCCAGTGACTTGTTACCGTTGAGTGCATGGTATCACGGCATAGATGCCTGCGAAGGGCTGGTGATACATGCACGAGAGAAATTTACAGATACTGCAAATGCACGGTTCACCACGGCGGCAGCGGACGCATTTTCGCTGGAATTGCTGGATGAACACACCCTGTTCGATAGGATTTTATGCATTGGCGTTCTGATGTATTTGAACGACGAGGATCTTGTGCAGTCCACCCTATGCATGGCGAAGGCCATTAGAAAGGGGGGGCTAATCTTGCTGCGTGAGCCATTGGGGGTGGATCAGCGCCTGACGATTTCCGAGCATTACTCTGAAGACATGGATCAGACATACAACGCAATTTACCGAACACGCGAAGAGCTGTTAGTTCTGATAAGGCAAGCAATGCCAGAGTCAGATTTTAGTTTGATCGGTAGTGGCGATGTGTACGCCGACTCGGCATTGAACAACCGCAGCGACACGAAGCAGCAATGGCTGCTGCTGGAACGCACATGAATGCATCCGAAACGAGCAATACGGCATTCTGCTTTGATCTGGATGGTACGCTGACCACGACGGAGATATTGCCCTGCATCGCAGCAGAACTGGATGTTTCGGGAGAAGTTGCGACACTGACCCGACTAACCATGGATGGATTGATTCCGTTTGAAGATTCCATGCGTCTGCGCACCTTGATTTTGGGGCAAGTACCTTTGGTGCAGGTGCATGAGATCATCGCATCAGTCCCCATGGCTCCAAGCCTGCTGGATTTCGTGCAGTCGCACCCCAATAATTGCTTTGTCGTAACAGGCAATCTGGATATATGGATTGCGCCACTGATAGCGCAACTGGGGTGCGATGTGTTCAGCTCCCACGCCGTGCTAACCGATGCAGGCATGGTGCGGCTGGATAATATCTTGGCGAAGGATGAGGCAATTCAAACGCTGCGAGCCACCGGGCGTTTTGATCGTATCGTGGCGGTGGGAGATGGCGCCAATGATGCGCCCATGTTGCGCGCTGCCGATATAGGTATTGCCTATGGCGGCGTCCACCTGCCTGCCACATCGGCCATGCAGGCAGCCAATATGATTATTAATGATGCGGAGACGCTATGCAAGCTGTTGAAGGCGCTGTAATCGCATGCGCGGGCTTGGGATCACGCTTGGGCATGGGCATGCCCAAATGCATGATCGAATTGGAGGAGAAAACAGTTCTATCCCGCCTGATTGAAAGTTTGCGTCCTTTGGTTCCACGTATTCATGTGGTGGTGGGCTATCGCGAGGAGTTGATCGTCGCACATTGTGCCCAATACCATCGGGATGTTGTGATTGTACGCAACCCGGACTTTCGCACAACCAATACCGCACACAGTATTCACTTGGGTTCGATCGGAATGAATTCTAAGGTGCTGTATTTAGATGGTGATCTCATCATCGATCCTGCGTCACTACGCAGCTTTGTTTCCAGAGGGACGGAAAGGCCATTGCTGATAGGCGTAACCCGCTCAAAAAGCAGCCAAGCGGTGTTTGTAACGGTACCGGATGGCAATGTGATGAATCCGACCATGATTGATGCCTTTCAACGTGATACGGCAACCCCTTGGGAGTGGGCCAATGTGTTTATAGGTTCGCCGCAATTGCTGAAAGCCGGGACTCGCTATGTCTATGAGTGCATTGAGCCATTTTTGCCTTGCGCCGTACAGATGATTGATTTGCACGAAGTGGATACTCCCGAGGATCTGGAGCAAGCAAAGGCGTGGCTGCTATCGCATTCAAGTAGCACCACTGCGTGATGAGCACGGTGAAAAAGCCCTTACGGGTTCTGTTTTTGCTCCAAAGGCCGGAGGCATGGAACAATGTTGCCAGCGTCTGGCGAACCATGCAAACGAACCCCGCTTTTTCACCTGTGGTGTGGCTGCTTCCCTACAACGCAGAGAACAAGGCGCTGAGTGCCTTACATTTGCCCGCACATAAGGCATTGCTGGCTTCGCAAGGCGTGCCTTGGGTGGAATGGTCAGACACGATGGCTTTGGAGCGCGACCTATTTGACGTTGTTTTTTTTACGCATCCTTATGATCGCGAGCGGCCTCGTGCGCTATGGTTTGATTGCGTGCGGCCCTGCGTGTCGAAAATCGTGTATGTTCCTTATGGATTGAGCGTGGGTGCCGGGGCCAAGAACCTACGCTTGCAATTTGCCCAGCCGTTGCAGATAGGCGCTGATTTGATTGTGGCACGTTCACCTGCCGAGAAATCGATGTATGCAAGGCACTGCCCAGCAGGCGATCACCATGTACAAATTCTAGGGCATCCACGATTTGACCAATTTCTTGAAAATATCAAGAAACCGGTCGCATCAAATTTGCAGGCCCGCATTGGAGAGCGAACAGTTTTTTTGTGGAATAGTCATTTCAGTTTTGGCCACCGATTTTCGCAATCTTCCAACTTTTCAACATTTGATTTACTGGGGCCAGAGCTATTTGATTACTTTGCATCCCATCGCAAAAGCTTGTGTCTGTTGTGGCGACCTCACCCTGGCTTATTTCCCGAATTGTTGCGACAGGGCATACTAACAAAGGCGCAGTTGCCAATGCTTCGGGCGGAGCTGGAAGCGCTGGGCGTCGTGCTGGATGAACAAGCCGATCATTTGCCTGCATTTGCTTGCAGTCACGCCATGATGAGTGATCCTGGATCCTTTCTTTTTGAATATCTGGCAACGGAAAAACCTTTACTGCCACTCATCAACGAAGAAGGGGAACCTTTGAATGAGGAAGCATCTGCGCTAACCGCAGAGTGCGGCTCGGCTTCCAACTTTGAGAGTGTGAAGCAGTTCATTGCCACTGTCGTCAATGGTCGTATTGACAAGGAACGGTATGCGGCATTGTGCAAACAGCATTTGCCGATGTTGGATAAAAAAGCAGGATGGCGCGTTTGCGCCGCATTGATAGACGAACCGCAGAATATTTATAAACAGCTTGCGCATAACCTTCTATCGAATAGCAATCTGGAAGAAACTTCTGAAATCACCCTAGCCTCAGCGTCAGGGATAGCTATGTGTATGCCTCCTGTGCTGAAGCATTTACAAGTTGAATTGCGAAAGATACGACACGAAAAGGCATTGGAATCAAGTTTGCGCAAATGGGGACGTGCTAGATTCAATCGATTCAGAACGGCCCTCGGAGAGCGCATCAAGCATATGCCGTGGTTGATGGACCGGATTCGCAGGCTGCGTTCCAGGTAGCGCCGCATGCACAGGCGTGCATTGCGCTGATCCTGTACATCGAACAATGCGAATAAGGACTACAGGCTTCGGTAGGCATGCAGGTACGCCGTGAGCATGGTGGTGGTCGAGAAATATTGCGCAGTTCGCTGCGGCGCTGCTGCAGCCAAGGCGGCGCAAAGTGCGTGATCCGCTGCCAGCTTGCGGGCCGCCGCCGCAAATGCCCGCGCATCGTCTTGCGGGCACAGCAAGCCGGTTTCACCATCCGCCACCACTTCGGTCAGCGATGATCCGCGCGTAGCAATCACAGGCAGGCCACAGGCCATGGCTTCTGCAGCCACCAAGCCAAAACCTTCGCTGCGCGACGGGAACAGCAGCGCATCGGCAGCTTGCATGGCCGCGACTACTGCGGCATCACCTTGCAGGCGGCCAATGTCGTGCATGTTGGGCGGCATGCCCGTCTGGTCATGCGCTGCGGCTGGCCCGCCCGTGTAATGCAGTTCAAACCCATCACCCAGCTCGCGCATGATGGGGGCGAGCAAATCAACACCTTTGCGCGCCATCCAACTGCCAACATACAGCAACCGGAAAGGCTCGCCAATGCGCCGCTGGCGAGTGCCGGGCACAAATAGATCCGTATCCACGCCGTTGTGGATGACTTGCATGGGAACGTCCACCAGCGTCTGTTGTGCCGTGGTGGCGACAAACTGGCTGACGGCTGTTACGCATTGCGCGCGGCGCAGAACGCGGCGCTCGTTGGGGGCAATCCACCAGTCGTGGTAAGCCGACCGCAGCGCACCTTTGTAGGGGCGGGCATCCGGGTGGTGTACGGAGTGATGGATCGTGGCAACGATGGGCAGGCTGGGCGGCAGAAAGCGGGGATGTAGCCAGGTGTTGACGTGCGCGGCGGTGGCCCACGATGGCGGCCTGGGCACAGAAACTGTCCACGGCAGGTATTCAGCGTGCAGCGGCAGCCAGGTGATGGCGGCGCGGATACCCTGCTTTTGCAGATCGGCCACGAGGCGTTCGGTGAATACGTCGGTGCCCGTGTTGGTGCGCACAGCGGGAAACCAGATGGCGGGTTGTGTGGTCATGCGCTCAGGCCACCCGTTGGCAAGTGCAATGCGGCGCGCAATTGGCCGCCAAACGCGGGCCACGCAAATCCTTGCGCAAAGTCGGTTGCCCCAGTTCGCCATGCATCTGCTTGATCGGCCAGTACCTGCACGACAGCCTGCGCCAGCGCGGCGTAATCACCCGGTGCGACCAATCGACCGGATCGCCCCTGCGCCACCGCATCGACCACACCGCCCGTAGCAAAGGCCACGGTAGGCAGGCCGTGGGCGGCAGCTTCGATGGCGACCATGCCAAAGCCCTCCGGGTCGCCTGCAAGCTGCCGCACGGGGAAGACGTGCAGGCTGGCAGCTTCATAAGCGCAGGCCAGTTCGGCAGCGTCGGTGATGACGCCCAGAAAGCGCAGATGCTGGCCAACGCCCGCCGCGTCTGCGGCGGCCTGGATGCTGGCGCGGGTTTGCACGCCGGCCAGCAGTGAATCGGCAGGCGCATCGCCCACCACGGCCAGCAAGGTGTCTGGGGCGGCCTGCACGATGGCAGGCAGGGCATGCTGCACAAACTGGCGCAGGCCCTTGCGCTCGGTCAGCCGCCCGACGGACAGCAGGACGCGCGCATCGCCCAGCCCGTGGCGCTGGCGGAATTCGCGCAGCGCCTGCGGCGTTTGCGGCGCAGTGGGCAGTTGCACGCCAGGGTGGACGATGGTGATTTTGTCGCTCGCCACGCCCAGGGCGCGGGCCAGCGCGGCGGTGGGCTGGCTGTTGGCGATGACGACATCCATGCGGCGGATGGCCGGGTGCCATACGGCGCGGTAAGCGGGGTGCTGCACGGCGGCGTCCAGCCCATGCAGATAGACGCAGGCGCGGGCCTTGGCGGCGCGGGCGGCCAGCAGCGCGGCGGGGGCCGTCAACCCGCTGCCCGCCAGCACGATGTGCGGCTGCCACGCGCGGGCCGTGCGCACGGCCTGCCCGCCTGATGCGAGCAGAAAGCGCCACAGCGGGCGCAGCGGTGCTTCAGTCACCGGCACCTGCGGCGGGCGCTGTGCGGCTGCACCCGTGGGGCCGATGATGCGCACGTCGGCATGGCGTGACAGCTCGTCGGCAATGTGCCAGTTGAGTCGCTCCATGCCGCCGACCAGGGGCGGCAGGTTGCGGGTGATGTGGAGGATGCGGGGGCGGGTGGCCGTCATCGGGTGGCTTGCTCGTATTGCTGCACTTGGCGCAAGAAATAAGGGGCAGCCTGCGCGACAAACGTGGCTGTCAGGTGTTGCGAGTCCCTGAAGATGACGGTGCCATCGCGCAATGCTTGGCACTGCCCGCCTGGGCAAACTAGGTTGCTGGTTTCCAGCCAGTGGGTGGTGGGATGGTTTTGAGTCACTTGCTTCAAAAGTTCGGCCACGTGACGGTAATGGCTGTTGTCTGCGCGCCCGTGTGCGCATTGTTGCGGTGCTGCGGCTTGGTATTGCCGCAAGCAATCAGGGCCGTTGAAGCCCAAAGTGGGGTTGGCTTCGATCAGGTAGATGGCGGGGATCTTGGGGGCAAGCTTGTCCAGAATCCGTTGCGTGCCTTCCTGCCATTGCTGGTCGGTAAATGCGGCGGAGGCGGTGCTTCCCATAAACAGGCGGTCAATTTTTTGTGTTTGCAGCCACGCGATGGCCTTGTTGCGCCAGTTGGCGCATTCGGTGTATTCACGCCCGATGCGCTGGTAGAAATAAGGCTCATCCACCATAGGGCAGGATGATTTGGTCAGAACCACGATCCGCCATTGTTCAGGATCGAGCATTGCGGTGAGGGTGGGAAACCACTCCGCGCCGATGCTGTCGCCAAATAAAACCGCTGTCTTTGGCGCATCGGGTTTGCCATACGCACATGCTTTGAGCGCATCGCTTTTGTACCAGTCATCGCAGCCATCGCCATAGATCATGGGTATATCGCTGGCGGCTCTGGTGTATATGCTGTCTGTAGTTTGGGTTACTTGTTTGCCCTGCGTGTCCTCCTGCCAGCGCAGCAACTGCGAGTTGGCGAGAAGCATGATGCTGATCGCCAGGCCAATTTGCCAGCGAGGCAGCCATTGCCGGGCCTTGCCGTAGCGGATGGGGTTCTCGATCAGGCGATGCGTCAGAAAGGCCGCAAGCCCAGACGCGGCCAGCGCCAGCAAGGTGTTGCCCGCATTGCCACGAATGGGGAGCAGAAGCTCTCCCAGCACCAGAACAGGCCAATGCCACAAGTACCAGGCGTAGGACAGCCGCCCGATGGCCTGCATGGGCTTGAGGGACAGCAGCGCGTGGGGTCGGGAATCTGGCGTTGTGCCCGCCCAAAGCAAGGCACAAGCCCCCAGTGTGGGCAGCAGCGCGAGCAAGCTGGGGTAAGTGACCCGGGGTGTGACCACCGCCAGAGCGACCAGCAGCAGCGCGCCGCCTGCGGCCCCAACGCGATTGGCTGCGGGCTGGCCGAGCGCGTGCTGGCGCGTCAGCAGCCAGGTCAGCGCGCCTGCCGCAAATTGCCATGCGCGGGTTGGCATCATGTAGAAAGCAAGGCTTGGCTGGCGCTGCGCCAGCCACAGGCATGCCCCAAAAGACACTAAAGCCAAACCCGAAAAAAGTATGGTCAGCGTTTTGGTCAGCGCCTGATCCTTGCGCCGGAAGGTCGCCAGCAAGATCAGCAAGGGCCAGAGCAGGTAGAACTGCTCTTCCACGCCCAGCGACCATGTGTGCAAAAAGGCGTTGCTGGTGGCTTCTGCCGCAAAGTAATCTACATCTGCGAAGGCAAAGTGGATGTTGCTGATCCAAAGGATGGCGGCAGCAGCAGCAGCCTGGCTTTGCGCGAGCAGTTGCGAAGGCGGCAGTAGCCGATAGGCCACAAAGCAACCGATGGCCAGCATGGTGGCCAGGGCAGGCAAAAGCCTGCGCAGCCGGTTGGCATAGAAAGGCAGCAGGGCAATGCGCCCCGTGTGCTCGCGCTCTCGCACCAGGATGCCGGTGATCAAGTAGCCCGAGATGACGAAAAAGACATCTACGCCGATGAAGCCGCCAGCAAATCCGGGAACGGCGTAGTGCCCCGCTATGACCAGGAGCACGGCAATGGCGCGTAACCCCTCAATATCGGGGCGAAAGCCGGAAGGCGCAGGGGTCATGCTTATGCTGCGACAACATTGCTGCAGGTGCCGTGCATCCTTCCCCGCGCATCGACCACCAGCCGCGCATGCGCCTGCAGCAGTACGTAGTCGAATTTATCGTGGTCGGTCGCGAGCACGATGCAGTCGTAGCTGGCGATGCTTTCGGCATTCAGCGGCACCGATTGCAAGTCAAAGTGGTAGTCGCGCTTGCGCGGAAACACGGGCACGTGTGGGTCGCTGTAGCTGATGTGTGCGCCTTTGGCTTGCAGCAGGTCCATGATTTCCACGGCCGGCGATTCGCGCGTGTCGTCGATGTTCTTCTTGTACGCCAGCCCCAGCACCAGGATGCGGCTACCCTTGATGGCTTTGCCATGGTCATTGAGCGCATCAGCCACCTTGCCGACCACCCAATGGGGCATGTAATGGTTGATTTCGCCTGCCAACTCGATGAAGCGAGTATTCACACCATATTCGCGCGCCTTCCAAGTCAGATAGAACGGGTCGATGGGAATGCAGTGCCCACCCAACCCTGGCCCTGGCTTGTAGGGAACGAAGCCGAAAGGCTTAGTGGCAGCAGCGTCGATCACCTCATGGATATTGATTCCCATCTTGTCGGCCACGATTTTCATCTCGTTGACCAGGCCGATGTTGACGCTACGGTGGATATTCTCCAGCAGCTTGGTCATTTCCGCCGCACGGGTGCTGCTGACGGGCACCATGGTCTGTATGGCGTGCCGGTACAGGGCCGTGCCCAGCGCCAGGCAGCGCGGGGTGGTGCCGCCAATGACTTTGGGGATGTCTTTCGTGCCGTAGTGGGGATTGCCAGGGTCTTCGCGTTCGGGGGAGAAGACCAGGGCACAGTTTTCGCCCGGCTCCAGGCGGCGCGCACGCAGGCGGGGGGCGAGCACTTCCTCGGTGGTGCCTGGCCAGGTAGTGCTTTCCAAGCTGACGAGCTGGCCCGCGCGCATGTAGGGCAAGGCGGCTTCGATGGTGTTGATGATGAAGCTCAGATCGGGCTCGCGGTGCGCGTCCAGCGGCGTGGGTACGCAGATGATGAGGGCGTCCACCTCTGCAGTGCGCGCGAAGTCGGCCGTGGCCTCGAACCCTTGCGCCTGCGCGCACTGTATCGCGGCGGGGAGCAGGCGCTCAATGTAGCTGTGGCCTGCGTTCAGTTGCTGCACTTTGGCAGTGTCAATGTCGAAACCTATGACTTTCAGCCCCACTTCGGCGAAGCGCAGTGCCAACGGCAGGCCCACATAGCCCAGGCCATAGATACCTACGCGCGCCGCGCGCCGGGCGATCAGGTCTTCCAGTCGGGCGAGCACAGGGGTCTGGACAGAAGCAGAGGTCATGTCAACCAGCCTTCCTCACACATTCCATCATTCAAGCGGCCATCTGTGGCAAAGCAAACCGCCCAGACACGCCCCCGTGCTTTTCCACCACCCGCACCGTGCTGACCACCATGCCCCGATCCACCGCCTTGCACATGTCATAAACCGTCAGCAACGCCACCTGCACCGCCATCAGCGCCTCCATCTCCACCCCCGTCTGCCCCACGGTCTCTACCGTGGCGGTGCACTGCACGGCGCTTTCTGCAGGCAATAGCGCAAACTCCACCGCCACCCGCGTCAGCGACAGCGGGTGGCACAGCGGAATCAGGTCGCTGGTTTTCTTAGCAGCCATGATCCCCGCGATGCGCGCCACGCCCAGCACATCGCCCTTCTTGGCCGTGCCCGCCTCGATGATGGCGAGCGTGGCGGGCTGCATTTCGATGCGGCCGGTGGCGACGGCGGTGCGGTGGGTAGCGGGCTTGGCGCCTACGTCCACCATATGGGCTTGGCCTTGGGCATCGAAGTGGGTCAGGGAGGGCATATCGGTGTCGGTTACATACCGTTGGCGAAACATTCAACGGGCCAGGGCATCATACGGGGATGTGGAACCGCATACGAGTGCCGGAGCATACCGGTGTGCCGACGATTCGTCCCATGCTGCATTTCAAGGTTTTTCGGCCGCTAGCGCATACTGGTGCGGCGCTGGCAGCTTCTCTTTTAATAGCACTCGGTGCCACATATCCGCTTACGGCCACAGCCCAGTCCCATTTGCCGACGCTGGGTGACGGCAACGAGCTGACAGCCGGGGCCGAGCGCAAGCTGGGTGACAGCATCATCCGCGAACTGTACCGCGACCCGGACTACATCGACGATGCGGTGCTGCAGGAGTACGTGCAGGGCATCTTCCAGTCGCTCGTGACGGCCGCGCGCGCGCGCGGGGAGCTATCGCCCGAGCTCGACGAGCGCTTTGCCTGGGAGATTCTGCTGGGCCGCGACCGCACCGTGAACGCCTTCGCATTGCCCGGCGGCTACATGGGCGTACACCTGGGGCTGATCGGCGTGGTGGCCAGCCGGGATGAGCTGGCCTCGGTGCTGGCGCACGAGCTGAGCCACGTGACGCAGCGCCATATCGCGCGCCTGCTGGCGCAGCAGCAGCGCCAGACGCCGCTGATGCTCGGCGCCATGGTTCTGGGCGCTCTGGCGGCCAGCAAGAACCCCGGGGCGGCCCAGGCGCTCATGATCGGCGGCCAGGCCGTGGCGGTGCAGAACCAGCTCAACTTCTCGCGCGACATGGAGCGCGAGGCCGACCGCATGGGCTACGGCCTGATGCAGCCTGCGGGCTTTGCGCCCGAGGGCTTCGTGACCATGTTCGACAAGCTGCAGCAGGCCAACCGCATCAACGACAACGGCAGCTGGCCCTACCTGCGCAGCCACCCGCTGACCACGCAGCGCATCGCCGACATGCAATCGCGCCTGCCGCCCGGCCACGCCGTGCCCGTCCCCATGCCCACGCCAGAGCACGCCATGCTGGCGGCCCGGGCGCGCGTGCTGTCGCGCCCCGGGGTGGACGTGCTGCGCCAGTGGGCGAGCGAGCCCCTGGGCAGCGGCTTTGCCGCGCAGCCCCTGCCCAAGCGCGCGGCCGCCTGGTATGCGGCCGCGCTGGGCCAGGCCCAGCTGCGCGACTATGCCGCCGCGCGCCGCATGATCGCGCCACTGCGCGATGCGGTGCAGGGCGACGCTGCCGCCCTGCGCCAGGTGCGGCTGCTGGCGGCGGAGGTGGAATTGGATGCGGGCCAGCCCCAGGCCGCGCTGGAGCAGTTGCCCGCCGTGAGCGCCGCGCGCCCCGAGCTCGTGCTGCGCACCCAGGCCTTGCTGCGCCTGAACCGCGGCAGCGAGATGACGGGGCCGCTGCAGACCTGGCTGGCCGACCACCCGCACGACGCCACGCTGTGGCAACTGGCCGCCAGCTGCTGGCAGCAGCAGAACCTGCCGCTGCGCGCCATCCGCGCCGAGGCCGAGGCCCAGGCCGCGCGCTACGACTACGCGGCCGCGGTGGACCGCCTCAAGGCGGGGCAGGACCTGGCGCGCAAGGGCGGCGCGCAGAGCGATTACATCGATGCGTCGATCATCGACACGCGGCTGCGCGAGGTGCGGTCACTTCTGAAGGAGCAGGCCGCCGAGCGCTGACTCGATCACCATGCCCAGGGCCGAGTAGATCAGCGAGCCCAGCAGCGCGGCCCCGAAGCCGCGCACGTAAAAGCCGTCGAGCACGCCCGCAGCGGCCCAGAACATGAGCGCATTGATCACGAAGAGGAACAGCCCCAGCGTGACCACGGTGACGGGCAGCGTGAGCACCACCAGCACCGGCCGCAGCACCGCGTTGAACAGGCCGATGACGAGGGCCGCGATCATCGCGGCCCCGAAGCTGCGCACCTCCACGCCGCTGTAGAGGTAGGCCACGAACAGCAGGGCCGCGGCGCTGAGCACCCATTTGAGCAACAGTTTCATGCGGGCAGGATAGCACCCGCCCGCGCCCGCCGCTCAATCCGCGGTGAGCACGAAGAACAGCGCGCCCAGGCTGGCCAGCGTGCCCGGCAAGCCCCAGCGCCCCGGCCGGCGTGCCGAAGGGGCCTGCTCCGGCGCCTCGTCCCTCGGCCGGCGCGCATCCACCACCTGGGCCGCGCCGTGCTCGGCCTGCAACTGCTCGGCCAGTTCCGCCAGCGGCCCCTTGGCGATCACCGTGGTGACGCGGCCGCCGCCCGCCTGCAGCCAGGGCTGCACCTGCGCGAAGAGCTTGTCGGCCCATTTGGTGCGCCAGTTCTCGCGCGCGCTGTGGCTCACCCATTTGCTGATGCGGTGCGTCATGCGCGGCGCGCAGGCCACCACGAGCCAGTGCGTGGCGCGGGCCGAGGGCTGGGCGCACAGCGGCTGCAGCAGTTGGCGGGCGTGGCTCGCGTCGTCCACGTAGACGATGACGCGGTGCGCCGCGCCCGGCGCGGGGGAATGGGTCATGGGGGCCGCTCCTTTCAACGTCGGTGTCAGGCCAGGGGCGCCGTTTTTTCGGCAGTCTTATGGCGATTGTGCAACCAGCCCGCCAGCAGCACGCCCGCGATGCACAGCACGACCACGCCCCAGTAGGCGATCCGCTGCGGGGTTTCGGGGCCCTGGAAGACGGTGGCCAGGAATTGCTCGTTCACGATCATCTTGCCCGCTGTGAAGGCCAGCACCGCGGCCCCCAGCTGGATGATCATGGGAAAGCGCTCCACCAGCCTGAGCACCACGGTGGAGCCGAACACCACGATGGGCACGCTGACCAGCAGGCCGATGATGACCAGGCCGAAGTCGCCGTGCGCGGCGCCGGCCACGCCCAGCACGTTGTCGATGCCCATGAGCGCGTCGGCCACGACGATGGTCTTCATGGCGCCCCAGAAGGTGGTGGCGGCGGGGCCATGGTCGTCGCCGCCGCCGTCCTCGGCCAGCAGCTTGTAGGCGATCCACAGCAGGCCCAGGCCGCCCACGAGCATGAGGCCGGGGATCTTGAGCAGCCACACCACGGCCACCGTCATGGCCGAGCGCACGACGATAGCCCCGAGGGTGCCCCAGACGATGGCCTTCTTCTGCAGGTGCCTGGGCAGGTTGCGCGCAGCCAGGGCGATCACGATGGCGTTGTCGCCCGCGAGCACGAGGTCGATAAGGATGATGGCCAACAGTGCCGTCAGCCAGGGGGTGGAGAAGATTTCCATGGGGAGTTCCGTGTGGTGTGTCGTTCAAGCCAATCAACACCCGGCAGGACGGCTGCCGAAGAGCCTGCCCCGCACGGAAGCCACGCACCTTCGATCGAACCCCTGCCGGATCCAATCAAAGGTCTTGCTCGGCATACGGCCTGGCGGCCGCATGATGCCCGGACAGCCGGAAGCAATGCTTCGTATTGACGACTGTGCCGTTGCCCCGTTTCACGGAGCGAGGAGCTACTCCCCTTTGAGAAACGCGATTGGAGCACAGGCCGTGCACGGCGCGCAAGGCCCAAAACCCCATGCCGCGCCGCCCTAATTCAAATCAAATCGGCCTGCAGCGCCTGCCAGGTATACGTCATGCGCTCCTCGAATCGGAGCAAACAAAAAGCCTGCCCACGGCCCCACCGCCATGGCGGCTATGATCCGGCCCCTGCCGTTTGCCCCCATGCCCGTTCTGCACATCACCGACATCGAAGCCGCGATCAACCACTGGCGCGAGCGCAAGCCCTCACCCGATGGCGTGACGTTGTCGCCCGAGGTGCGCGCGCTGGCCGAGGTGTACGCGCGCATGGCGTTCGCGCACGAGACCGAGGCCGATGCGCACGGCTTCCCGCCCGAGGCCATGGCCGCGTGGCTCGCGTGGTACGACACCACGCCGGACACGCCCTGCATCGCCATCTGCTCCACGAGCCAGGGCGACGACGTGTGCAAGGGCTGCGGGCGCACCTTCGACGAGGTGCAGCACTGGCCCGGCATGGGCCCCGTGGAAAAGCGCGCGGTGTGGCACCGCATCACGGCCGAGGGCACGGCCTGGCGCTTTCACCGCTATGCGGAGCGGGCGGCCGAGCGCACCAAGCCCCAGGCCTGATTTGCTCCCTTTTCAAGAGCTATCAACGCAAGCTGGGTGGGCGCTAGTGGCCTATTTTGCTTGCAATCACTTCCAGCGCAGCGGCTCCACGTGCACGCTGCCCAGGTTGCTGCTGAGTGTGAGCGCGCCCTCCTGCACCGTGGCCTGCAGCTGCATGCTGCGTTCGGCCAGGGCGGCGAGCTGCTGCGAGGCCTCGGCGGGAATGCGCCACACCTGCAGCCTGTCCAGGCGCGTGAGCTTGGTTTCGATGCCCTTCCACCACACCTCGGCCGCGTGGTGAAAGGGGTAGACCACCACGGCATCGGCCTTGGAGCAGGCCTTGGCGAGCGGCTTGTCCTCGGGCTGGCCCACCTCGATCCACAGGCGCTTGCGGCCCGTGAAGTCGGTGAGCGAGGCGTCCGGGTCGTCGGGATCGGACAGGCCCGCGCCGAAGGCCAGCGTGCCGTCGCCCCGGCAGGTGTCCTGCAGCTCGTGGGCCTGCAGCGCGAGCGCCACGAGGCGCACCATCATGCGTTCGTCGGTCTCGCTCGGGTGGCGCGCGAGGGTGAGCGCATGGTCGGCGTAGTAGCCGTGGTCGATGTCGGCGATGGAGAGGTTCGCCTTGAAGATGGTGGACTTGAGCGCCATGGAATCAGACCCGGCGCGCCAGCTCGGCGGCCTTGCCGGTGTAGCTCGCGGGCGTCATGGCCAGCAGGCGGTCCTTCTCGGCCTGGGGGATCTCCAGGCTGCGGATCAGTCCATGCAGCGCCTCGGCCGTCACGGTCTTGCCGCGCGTGACTTCCTTGAGCTTCTCGTAAGCGCCCGCCACGCCGTAGCGGCGCATCACGGTCTGGATGGGCTCGGCCAGCACTTCCCAGCTCGCATCGAGGTCGGCGGCCAGGGCTTCCTCGTTGAGTTCGAGCTTGGACAGGCCCGTCATCAGCGAGGTGTAGGCCAGCGTGGCATAGCCCAGCGCCACGCCGATGTTGCGCAGCACCGTGCTGTCGGTCAGGTCGCGCTGCCAGCGGCTGATGGGCAGCTTCTCGGCCAGGTGCTTGAGCAGCGCGTTGGCCAGGCCCAGGTTGCCCTCGGCGTTCTCGAAGTCGATGGGATTGACCTTGTGCGGCATGGTGGACGAGCCGATCTCGCCCGCCTTGAGCTTCTGCTTGAAGTAGCCCAGGGAGACGTAGCCCCAGATGTCGCGCGAGAGGTCGATCAGGATGGTGTTGGCGCGCGCCACGGCGTCGAACAGCTCGGCCATGTAGTCGTGCGGCTCGATCTGGATGCTGTAGGGCTGGAACGTGAGGCCCAGGCCCAGCGGCTCGGGCGTCTCGACCACCTGCTTGCTGAACGCCTCCCAGTCGAAGCCGGGCCAGGCCGCCAGGTGGGCGTTGTAGTTGCCCACGGCGCCGTTCATCTTGGCCATGATCTTCACGGCCGCGATGCGCTCCACCGCCGCCTGCAGGCGCACGGCCACGTTGGCCATCTCCTTGCCCACCGTGGTGGGGCTGGCCGTCTGGCCGTGGGTGCGGCTGAGCATGGGCACCGCGGCATAGAGGTGCGCCATCTCGCGCAGCTTGAGCAGCACGCGGTCCAGCCCCGGCAGAACCACCTGGTCGCGGCCCGCGCGCAGCTGCAGCGCGTGGCTGGTGTTGTTGATGTCCTCGCTGGTGCAGGCGAAGTGCACGAACTCCGTGGCCTTCTCCAGCTCGGGGCGGGCCTCGAACTTGGCCTTGATCCAGTACTCCACGGCCTTCACGTCGTGGTTGGTAGTCTTTTCGATCTCCTTGATCGCGGCCGCTTCGGCCTCGGAAAAGTTTTTCACCAGGCCCAGCAGGTAGGCGCGCGCGCCCGGGGACAGCGGCTTGAACTCGGCGAAGCCCGCATCCGACAGGGCGATGAACCAGGCCACCTCCACCTGCACGCGGCGGTGCATGTAGCCGTGCTCGCTCATGATGGGGCGCAGGGCGGAAAGTTTGGCGGCGTAGCGGCCGTCGAGCGGCGACAGGGCGGTGATGGTGGACAGGCTCATGGGGCGACATTGTAGGTGGCGGGCTCTCGATAGAATCGGCTGCCCGGCCCCCGCGGCCGCCTCGCGCTACGGAACAAGAACCATGAAACTGATCGGATCCACCGCCAGCCCCTACGTGCGCAAGGTGCGCATCGTGCTGGCCGAAAAGAAGCTCGACTACCAGTTCGTGCCGGAGAACGTGTGGGCCGACGACACCACCATCGCCAGCGCCAACCCGCTGGGCAAGGTGCCCTGCCTGGTGATGGAGGGCGGCGAGGCCGTGTTCGACTCGCGCGTGATCGTGGAGTACCTTGACACGCTCTCGCCCGTGGGCAAGCTGCTGCCCCCTTCGGGCCGCGAGCGCGCCGAGGTCAAGACCTGGGAGGCCCTGGCCGACGGCGTGGCCGATGCGGCCATCCTCGCGCGCCTGGAGGCCACTTGGGCCGGCCGCCCGGACAGCCAGCGCTGCCAGGCCTGGATCGACCGGCAGCTGGGCAAGGTGCAGGAGGGCCTGCGCTCCATGGCCCAGGGCCTGGGCGACAAGCCCTATTGCAGCGGCATCCACCTGAGCCTGTCGGACATCGCCGTGGGCTGCACGCTGGGCTGGCTCGCGTTCCGCTTCCCGCAGATCGACTGGCGCGGCGACCACCCCAACCTGGGCAGGCTGCTCGACAAGCTCATGCAGCGCCCGAGCTTCGCGGACACGCAGCCCGGCTGACCTCGGGTTTCAAGCCAAAAAAGGCTCCAGCGCCCGCCAGCCGGGCGCGAGCAGCTCTTCTTTTCATAGTCCCCAAACGACAAAGCCGCCCGAGGGCGGCTTTTGTCTGCGGGCGTGAGCCCGGCGGGCAGGCTCAGCGCTTTTGGCGGTACTTGCGCAGCGCCGCGATCTGGGCGGCCATGATGGCCAACTCGGACTGGGCCTTGGCCAGGTCGATCTCGCCCTTGGCGTTCTTGAGCGCTTCCTCGGCCGCGGCCTGCGCAGCCTTGGCCTTCTCGTCGTCCAGATCCTGGCCGCGGATGGCGGTGTCGGACAGCACGGTCACGCGGTCGGGCTGCACCTCGAGAATGCCGCCAGCCACGAAGATGAATTCTTCGCCGCCATCGGCCATCTCGATGCGCACCGAACCCGGCTTGATGCGGGTGATCAGCGGCGTGTGCTTGGGCAGGATGCCCAGCTCGCCCGCTTCACCGGGCAGCGCGACGAAGCGCGCCTCGCCGGAGAAGATGGACTCCTCGGCGCTGACCACATCGACGTGGATGGTGTTCATCTTTGCTCCTTGCAAAAGGGGATGGGCAAGCCTGGGTGACGTACGGGCTGGCGGCTGCCAGCCCGGCGGTCATCAGGCCACCTTCTTCGCCTTTTCGAAGGCTTCGTCGATGGTGCCGACCATGTAGAACGCCTGCTCGGGCAGGTGGTCACACTCGCCGGCCACGATCATCTTGAAGCCGCGGATGGTTTCGGCCAGCGACACGTACTTGCCGGGCGAGCCCGTGAACACTTCGGCCACGTGGAACG
>Ga0206117_100708_pt1 | contig 27121 bp, 25 predicted proteins | sample 3A5Ametagenome_FD_177997 | JGI IMG/M metagenome (GOLD analysis project Ga0206117, IMG submission 177997) | Enriched microbial communities from leaf-cutter ant dump, University of Wisconsin, Madison, United States - 3A5A | ecosystem: Environmental > Terrestrial > Nest > Insects nest > Nest dump... | reverse complement strand
CGTTTACAAATTCGCGCTTACGCCCAGAATCCACTGGAAAAGAATAAGAAGTTTCGCAATTCAATCAATACTAACGACTTCTATTCAGAATCAAAAAACACATACAAGGTTCGTCAATTTGGTATATCTGTCTCTTTCCGTTTTGGAGAAATGAAAACAAAAATAAAGAAAGTACAAAAAACGATTATTAATGATGATATTATAAAAGCTAGCAAGAATAATGATGAAGATCAAATTGAAAATCAAACTAAATAGGAAAAGCTATTTATATTCATGTATCGATACAACAAACCTAAAATTTCATCTCTTTATTTGTTAAACGGTTAAAAATATAGTTTATGAAAAAGATCCTATTTGTAATGATTGGAGGATTCTTATTTCTCCTTTCTTGTAATAAAGATTCGTCACATATTGAATATACATTGTCCTTAGCGGGCATAAACCGGATTGAACTGGAAAAAGTTATTGCCTATTATTCTAATAACAAAGCTGATTCATTGAAGCTCAAGGCTGCCATTTTTCTAATAGAAAATATGCCAGGCCATAAATCTCATGTGGGAAACAAATCTGAAAATTACTATAAGGATGTTGAAAGTATTCTGTTATCCGAAATGGAGCCAATAAAACAGAGGGATAGTGTTCTAATCCTTACTAAGCTAAATGGAGATCTTCAGAATGAATTAGTCGAAGATGCTAAGATAATAACATCGGATTTCTTAATTAAAAATATTGAAGATGCTTTTAATTTGTGGAAGACTAAACCATGGGCCGCACATCTTAATTTTGAAGAATTTTGCGAGTATATCTTACCCTATAAATGCTTCGAACCGCAGCAACTGGAAAACTGGAGGGATAGTTTGTCCGTAAAATTCGGAGATACGCTTTCTTTGATGTTATACAATGACGTGGAGTACGACTCTCCTTTCAATGCCGCAAAAATTGTACGGAGAGATATAGAAAGAAAGATCAAACCTCTGGGTTTGTATGCTTATAATTGGCATCCATTTTTCAGTACAGAACTTTTATCAAAAATGACTTTTGGAAAATGTACTGATTACGTTAATCTTGCTGTTGCAACAATGAGAAGTATGGGGATTCCCGTTGTTATTGATGGAACTCCACAATGGGGCAGATACCGCGCAGGGCATGATTGGTATACACTCCTAAATGATAAGGGAGAACTCTTACCCGCAGAGTGGGATGTAACAACTGATCCTGGAAAAGTATTTTTTCCTCACGAAAGAATACCTAAGATATTTCGACAGACATATGCTATAAATCGGCAAATAGAAGAATATAATAAAGAAACATTACATCCTTATTATTTAAACGTTTTTCGGAAGGACGTAACCGATCGCTATTTTGTAACAAGTGATATTGATATACCAATTATTAGAAATGATATAAAAGATAAATACGCATATATTGCTGTGTTCAATGGGAAAGACACAGATTGGAATATCATCGATATTGGTATTGTAAAGGGAAAAAGTGTGGAGTTTAAAAACATGGGTAGGAATATTCTCTATATAGTATTAGGGTTCGATGGTAATAAATTAATGCCGATGAGCCATCCTTTTATTCTTCATAAGAATGGAGATATAGAATTTTGTATCGCAGATAATACTCTTTTTCAGGATGTAATACTAACCCGTAAATATCATAAAAAAGAAAATGTAGTGAATATGGAACATCGTATTTTGGGCGGAAAGATACAAGCCTCTAATACTCCCGATTTTTCAAGTCATAAAACACTTTATGCAATTGAGGATATAAACTACCCTGATTTGATAAGAATCGACGCAAATAAATTGTATAGATATTGGCGGTTTGTTGGAGCAGACAGTTCATATTGTAACATTGCAGAATTGCAATTTTATCAAGATGGGAAAACAGAAAGGTTTATCGGTAAAATAATAGGTTCTTTAGGTGTCACAGGAAAAGAAGGAAAAAATGCATTTGATAATGACTGGCTTACACATTTTGAAACCCAAGCTCCAAATGGTGCATGGATAGGGATGGATTTTGGTAAGTCTGTAAAAATTGATCGTATAAGGTGTGTTTATCGTAGTGACGATAATAATGTTCGTTCTGGAGATGAGTATGAATTGATGTATTGGACGTCTGAAGGATGGAGATCTCTTGGTATACAAATAGCTGAAGATAAATATATCATTTATAAGAGTGTCCCGATTAGTGCTCTTTTGTGGCTAAAGAATCATACAAGAGGTTGGGATGAACGGGTATTCTTATATAGGGATGGAAAGCAAATCTGGTGGTGACAGATTAAAAAATAGAGGTTAAAGTTGAGATCGGACAAACAGTTATCGGCTGCAGAACTTTAATAGCAGTAAATAATATAAAAAATAAACAATGAAGCGATTTTGATGTACGTCCTGTGTCTGAGATAAATATAGTCAAAGGAAAAGGATGCTGTGTATATGATAATAAAGGGATTGAATACTTGGATTTGTATTGCTGGAATGCCGTAATTTCGATAGGACGTTCACATCCATATACTTAAATTAAAGAAGAGTTAAGGAAAATATCTATTTATAAATATTTACTAAGAATACGTATACCTTTTTCCAAATTGTCCTCAGAAAGAGATGCGTATCCGATTCTTATTCCAGATATTGCACTATCATAACTAAATCTATCAGGAGTATAAAAGCTAACCAGTTCGGAATTTACTTTTTCCTTCAATTGATATAAGTCGATATTCTTGATCGGTTTCAGCCAAAAAGCAAGTCCTCCATCAGGTTTCTTATAAAGGACTTTATCCTTCAAATATTGATCTAATAAAGACGCAAAGAAATCTCGTTTAGCTTGGTAATGAGTTAACATACGTTTTTGATGTCTTCGAATATCACCGGAAATAATCAAATCTAGGATAGACTGCTCCATGATTGCATCGCCTTGAAGATCTACCATTTTACGCAATCGCCCTATTTTAAGTATAAAATCCTTATTACTAACAATATAGCCCACTCTTACAGCGGGCGCAATTAATTTACTTAGCGTTCCGATATATACATAATTACGAATTCCCTCAAATGAAGAAATCGGCATAATAGGACGTTGATTGAAATGATATTCATTGTCATAGTCATCTTCAATGATGGTAAATCCATACCTGTTAGATAGCTCGATAAGTTGAAATCTTCTGGCCAAACTTAATGTCACAGTAGTCGGATATTGATGATGTGGTGTCAGAAAAATGGCTTTTACTCGTTCCTTTTTTACTATATTTTCAATCAGGTCTACGTTTATACCATCGTCATCTACATTGACAGGGATCAATCTTGCTCCTACATGTTCGAATGTATTCCAGGCAGGTCTGTATCCCGGATTTTCAACTAACACAACATCTCCTTTTTCGAGTAAACAATGAGCTGTAAGAAATAATGCCATTTGACTTCCACGTGTAATGCACACATCAGCAACCGATGTTTGCATACCTCTATTTTGATTAAGCATAGTGGATATTGTTTCACGAAATTTATTATCACCAAATTCGCTGGCAATATTCATGATTTGCCAATGGGCTTTGCGGCTAAAGATACGTCGATATGCTCTCGCCAATTCTTTCATCGGAGTATATACTGCATCCGGAAGTCCGTCATCGAAAAATATTAAATCGTTTCTGAATATCTCACTTGGTTGAATTTGAGATTTCTTCTTTTTTGAAACTTGAGATATCTGTATTTTATTTGATACATAAGTTTTCTTTCTTTCCTCTGAGATAATCCAACCCTCATTAATAAGGATATCAAATGCCAGAACAACTGTATTGCGATTAACTGATAATTCAGCAGCCATATGCCGTGTACTGGGCATTGTTTCTCCAGCCTTCAGTACGCCACTCTTAATCGATTCTATTATCAAATCAGCTATCTGTATATAAATGGCCTTATCGCCAGATCTGTTTAATTTGGTATGTAATAGTTTTAAGTTCATCTTTTTGGACTATTCATCTTCTTCTAATTCGAAAGGTAAATATAGTCCAATCAATTTATATTTTAAGCAGAAATTATATAAAAATAAAAGAATTAAAAGATTCCATTTGTTAATATTGGAAAAGGAAAATATAACCCAAATGAAGCAAATAATTCAAGAACCGTTATTTTGAAGCATTAAAATTTCTAAACCGAGAATAAAATACAATCGTTATTTTCTTTTTTCATTTAAAAACATTTATTTACATTTGCGCCAGATTTGGTAATCAGTATATTTCATATCCTGATGAAAGGGAACTCGGTGAAAATCCGGGGCTGTACCTGCAGCTGTAATTCCTCGCGTTATATCGGTTAATATTCTATGCCACTGTTCTTTTTGCTAGAATGGGAAGGCTTTTAACCGGAGGAGAGCCAGAAGACCTGCCAAAAGACAAATAAACACCAAGCTTCCAGGGATAGGAGTGGTTGTGGATACTTTATGTATACATTGCTATTTTATTAATTTTCAGGAAACTCGATGTTTTATTTTATTAATTTTTAAAGAATTATAAAATAAGATATGAGGTATTATTTATTATTGACAGCTGTATTTCTTTGCTGTCAATTGCTAATCGCACAAATTGCCGACACGACTCGGCATGTTGTAAAATCTGTTTCTCTAAAAGAAGTTGTTGTTACCGGTACTGGTACTGAACATTACATTAAAGATGCGCCTGTACAAACTGAAGTGATTTCAGGAAGAGCTTTAAAGGAATATGCGGGGCGTGATATTGAGGATGTATTGGGAGGCTTGTCTTCTTCTATTACTTTTAACCGGAGTGACATGGGGAGTAATATTCAACTCAATGGTTTGAAGAATGATTACATACTTATTCTTATAGACGGAAAAAGGCTAAATGGAGACATTGGCGGGCAAAACGATTTAAGCCGTATCAATATGAACAATATTGAGAGGATCGAGATTGTAAAAGGAGCAGTTTCTTCATTATATGGTTCAGATGCAATCGGTGGTGTTATAAATTTCATAACTAAAAAGAACAAAGATAAACTCAGTATTTCTAATACTTCCCGCATAGGCAAATATGGAGATCTAGATCAAAGTAATATTTTTGCATTAAAGCATAAAAGGTGGAGTTCGAATACTTCATTTTCTTTGAGTCATACTGATGGTTGGCAGAATACAACTCAAGAATGGTATAGAGGCAAACTCTATGAAAACAGTGTTACAAAAACAGTAAATCGCTCTACGGATTATACTATTTCACAAGATTTATCGTATCAGGTATCTGATAAACTCACATTAAATACGAGTGCTTCTTTTTATGAAAAATGGACTTATCGTCCTACGGGTATTCCTCAGTGGCGGTTGTATGACTTTTATTATAGGAATCAGTCCTATAGTACAGGAGGAAAATACAATATGCAAAATAAAGATTACCTTACATTTGACTTATCATTTGACAAATACGATTATTTTTATAACTATACAAGTCGTGAATACACAGACTATTTTGATGAGGACGGAGACCGTATTGTTTACTATGCAGGAGATCGCATCCTTCAAACATCCCAACGGCGTGTATTGGGTAATTTGAAAGGTGTATTTTACCTAGATGAACAAAATACATTAAACACAGGAATCGAATATATTTGGGATCAGCTGGTATCACCTTATCGTCTTGAAGGGGATAAAGCTACAGCTTACTCTGCATCGGCATATGCTCAGGATGAATGGAATGTGACAGATCGATTTAATATAACAGCAGGAATCCGATTCGGACAACACCGGGAATTTGGCCAAACATTCACACCTAAAGTTTCGGCTTTGTACAAGTTTCATAACTTTAATTTTCGAGGAACATATTCTAATGGGTTTAAGGCTCCCACTATAAAGGAGTTGTATTATCACTATTATGCTACCATAATGAGTAAATACAAAGCTTATTATGGAAATATCAATCTAAAAGCTCAAAAGTCGGATTATTATGCATTAAATATCGAATATCATTTACCTCGTTTTAATGCAAGTGTAACCGCCTATCATAATAATATAAGGAATATGATTTCTCTTCAGACAATAGAAACTTCTTATGAAGACAAACTACAGTTGGTGGAGGAAACCATGAAATACGTTAATCTGGCAAAAGGGCGGACTTATGGTATGGATTTCACTTTTGACGCCGAATTGCCAATGAATATAAAAATAGGAGGGGGGTATAGTTATCTGGATGCTAAAGGGCAACGTACAGATGATGAAACGGCAAACGATTACATGAAATATGTATATATAAACGGCACTTCACGACATAATGCAAACATTCGTATTTCATGGTTTAAACCGTGGCAGAAATATAAATTAGGACTTAGTCTGAATGGACGTTACCAATCAAAACGCTATTATACAACAGACGGAGATACAAGGGGCTATCAGATTTGGAGAGTCAACACATCGCATTCTTTTCTTGATTCTAAAAAAATAAAATTAGATATCAATATCGGAGTAGATAACATATTCAATTATGTCGATCGGAGTCCTTTCGGACATAATAGAGGGACAACGTCTCCCGGTCGGAATTTCTACACTTCTATTATCGTAAAATTTCAAAATCCAAACAAATAATTATTTTAAAACTATTTATTATGAACAAATTCTTAAAGAATCTTCTAACATTTTCCATGATCCTTTCTATAGGATTTTTCAGCGCTTGTTCAAATGATAACGAGGATGAGAAAGACGATAGAAATGCTGTTGTAATCAATAAAAAGAACGAAACAGCCTTACTCCTTTGCTCTTTCGGTAGTACTTACGAACAGCCTCAAGCTACTTATGATCAAATTATAAAAGATTATCAGGCAGCCTTTCCTAATACAGACATCTATATGTCATTTACATCTCGTACTATAATTTCTCGTGTGTATGCGCAGATTGGTAAAGCTTATTCTCAACCCGATCTATGGCTAAGCACAATCGGTAAAGCAGGTTATAAAAATGTATATATACAATCACTACATATTATTCCAGGAGAAGAATACCTTAGCCTAATGAACACGGATGTGAAGAAAAACTTTATGATTCCTTTTCCTAACGTTAAAGTAGCTAAAAGTTCTTGCTTGCTCGAAACAGAGGAAGATGTCGATGCTGTTGCTCAAATCCTTTACAAATATTATAAAAACCGATTAGATGCAGGAGAGGTTGTTGCTTTGATGGGGCATGGTAATCCTGATACTGAATACACGCATGCGAATGAGAGGTATGCCCAACTTGAAACCGCATTGCAAAATTTGAGCGGAGAGAAAAATATCTTTGTAGGAACAGTAGATTGGGGAGCTAAAATGTTTTCACATATACGTACTGAAATTGAAGCTTTTGCCACTAGAAAAGGTATAACTAAAGATAATTATAAGAAAATTACCATTAGCTTGGCTCCTCTGATGTCAATTGCCGGGGATCATGCCCAAAATGACTTGTTGGGAGGTTTGGAAGACGGTCAGAGTTGGGATAAGATTAATCCAGAAGAGCCGGATCACGAAGCAGAGTATAGCTGGAAATTAAAATTAGAAAAACTTGGATTTACAATTGGTGCCGATGGTACTAACATAGACCCGAAACATTTCAATGTTGTTGGTTTGGGAGATCATAGTGCAATACGTACAATTTGGCTTAACCATATGAAACATGCTGTCAAAAATGCAACATCATGGAATGAGCATTTAGGAGAATAAGTATTATTGAATATTTTGAGAATATTCATAATATTGTGTAAAAGGAAGCTACTGGTTGAAAAACTTGTAGCTTTTTCATTTATAATTCTATAAGTCGTTATTATAGACATTCCAAAATGTTTTTTAAGAAAAGAATTCTTGAATCAGTTTTATATACAGCAAGATCGCCTAGCATCAGCATAACCTGATTTAATGCCTGATGATCATATAAGCAACCTTCAAATGTGTCATATTAAGCTGATTAGGTTTGCAAAATTTATTGCGTTAGCTCAGAAAGAAAACAAGAACAAATCTCTTGACATGTTACGGTTTCCTTCATTTATAGCAGCTGTTGATATCATTCTATATCATCTAATTTTAATGAAATCTTCCGGCTACTAGTCTTTTTATGGTATATGAGTTTTGAGAGCCTTTATTGAAACAATAATCACTAGGTCTCATTGCACCATTCCTCAAAGCAATATTAAAAATTGTCCGTGTGGCACAGATACGCATCGCAACAGTTGTTTTGGTATAGCCATGAGCTAATGCTTCCTTTTCGAATCGTTGCATTTGCTTAGCAGTAACATCCTGAAAAGTCAATTCAATAAAACTTTTACTGCATTTTTGCATTTCTTTTCGTTTACACCACTTACCACATTTGAAGCAAATAAAAGTATTTAGAGCACCATGATAGAACTCAGCAGTATTTAATCGTTTCTTAAAATAGTATTTACTCTCTTTTTGTCGACCTTTCCTAACAATGTATCTAATTGATCAAAACTAAAGGAATTAAGCTTGCACAATTTTACCACTGTATTATATATGACTTTCGCTGATGTTCTCAATATTCCTTCTTAGGTAAACGTTGCCATTGATCTATCTTTAGCGTTGCTCCTCTTGTTTTCACATAATATAAACGACTATTCGAGCTCTTCTTGTATTCAATACTGTAGCGACTCTAATATCATCTTTCTGTATTGAATTAATGGCTTCAATTTTTTCTCTTGTTTTCATAATATTTGCAATTGTACATAAAAGATGCTATAAAATACTACTCAAAATCGTGCTAATAGGTATTTTTACTGTGCATAAATGTCTTGGATATATAGATGAAAATATGAAATTTTAATAAAAAAGAATAAATAAATGTGTTGATTAATTGCTTGGTATATAGATGATAATAAATAGAATATAAGGATGTTGAAAATGAGAAAATAGGTTGTTTATTTATATCAGAGAATGCTCTGATTGAGAAAAGTTCTTTATAGATTCTTTATTTCAGACTTTTCTTGAACCGAACTGCCGTCAATAAATCGCCAAGCTGATTCTCTTTATTTACATCAAAAATCATCGGAATTAGTTTCCCAATAGTTTTTGCCTTGGCAAATTCATCCTTGATTGTTCCCGAAATATCAAGTTTTGCAATTGCTTCAAGGTGCTTTTCCGTAAAAAAGAAGCTCGTTTTGAAAAAGCCTTCCCATACAGAAAGCCAAAAGATAGTTTTTTTCTTATACACTGCCTTACCTAGCCATGCTTTACCATCATTATAGTATCTCCATTCTAGGGTTAGAGCATATTCTTTGTTTGTAACAGCTTCAAGAAAAGACACTAATGCGTTGAACCCTTCACCTAGTGCATCTTCAAGAATCTTGTCTGATGGGAATATATCCGCATCTCTTAATAGCATTTGTCCTTCCATCGCTTATATTGGTTAATAGAATTTCTCTCCTTTTTGTATCATGCTGATAGTTTTGGCAATCCGATCTGCTTTAGTTTGTTCCGTTTTTGCAGAATTAATCCAATTTATAAATGCTTTTTTCTGCCCGTCTGTATAAATCTCAAATTTTCCAAGAACTCCATCTTCATATTCCAAACACAGAAGTAATTCCTGAGGGATTATTAAAGATGTTTTGTCCTCATAAATAGTGATATGTACTATATCTCCTGCTTGCTTTTTTATCTTTTTCCTTATTTCAGCTCTAACAGCCAACCCCACATGTCCATTCCCAATTGGCATTAGGTGTGTATTGGAAAACGCATAATCATCTATCTTTCCCTTTACTTTTAGCATTCCGAAAGATGTTTTAGGCATAGGTATTTCAGGTATTTCAACAAAAGTCCAAGCTCCTTTACCTTCAGTTTTTAATAATAAATAGTCTTTGTCTACTAAGGGTGTTTCTGTTCCCATCTTTTAAAGATAATATAAAAATAGCTGTGCTAAACATATACTACACAGCTATTCTACATATTGTTATTTTGTTGTGAAGGTGCTTATTTCACAGGAATGCATAATTCTACTATCCATGGAGCACTGGGATCTTGCACATCACCTTCGCAACTCACATATAACTCATAGTGGTCTCTTGAGTCACATTCATATCCTTTTTCGTTAATGTCCACATATACCTTCTTCCAGGCTTCATCATATTCGGACATTGTAACCTCTACCTGCATTACAAAATATTTGCCACCAGTTATTGTATAGCGTTTCATCCCATCTTCGGGTTCGATGTCCGAAAGATCTTCCAAACAGGCTTCCGAACGTAATTTTTCGACAGGGGTATTCATTGGATCATCATGATAAACTCCGGCCATTTTAGGAGAAGCCTCCCAAAGATTATTGGCTCCTGCCCATGCGGCTAATTTCTCAAATACGTTTCCAATACCTGAATAATCTCCTGTATGCGAAATTGCAATTGTCTTTATCGATTCGAGATTTTTTATCTCTGTGCTATTTATTTTCATAAGTCTAATTTTTCAATAATTTGTTTAATAATCTCTTTTATTTCAACGGGTTTAACAACCGTTGTTGTATCGGCATTTGCCAACACCCATCTAGCTAGTCCTTCGAGCGAGTAAGCCATGTAGGTTTGTTCTATCCGTCCGTCTGCAAGTTCTTTCTCTTCGGTCAGTCCCATAAAATAGCATCGGTCGGCAAAATGTTTAGAAACCTCTTTACTTGTACGTAAAACAACTTCGGTCAAACATTGAGGATCATCACATCCGAGGAGTGATTCCAGAGCAGGATGAACTTTTGTATGTTTATCTTCTGTTGTTTTTATGTTGCCGATACGATCCAATCTGAATATTCGGTAGCTTTTTCGTAAGTGACACCAAGCAGATAAATACCAGCGAGGGTATGAATAGGTTATGCCCACAGCTTCTAATGCTCTTCTGGTCTTACTTTCGTCTGCATTCGTGTAGTCTACTTCTATGACCAACTTGTCGTTTATACTATTTAAGATCGTTTGCATTATATTCGGTAGACTTTCTCCGGCATTCCGACTTTTATATACGGCTATACTGTCGTCCATATCGTGGAGATATTTCTTGTCCACAGATCGTAAAGCAGCTCGTATCTTATCCATTCCTTGGCGAAAGTAGTTGCTGTTTTGGGTATCGGTAAGTTGCTCGATAATTTTTTCGGCTGTGAGGAAAGCAATTGCTTCCTCTTTGGTAAACATGAGCGAAGGTAGCCTGTAGCCTTCTATTAAAGAATAACCAACTCCCGAATTTCCGCATATCGGCACTCCAGCTTCAGACAATGTATGCATGTCACGATATATTGTGCGCAGGCTCACATCGAAGCGTTCTGCCATTTCAGACGCTTTAACAACGGGGCGTGACTGTAATTGTATCAGTAGTGCCGATATGCGATCAAGTCGGTTTAACTCTTTATTCATGTTCTCTTATTATTCTATAATCAATGCCCAAAGTACGCCAAATTTATCGATAATTTCGGCATAAAGTTTAGCATAAGGTGGTTGGCTAAGTTCACATTTTATTTGCCCACCTATGCCTAATTTAGTATAAATGTCTTTCAGTTGTTCTTCTGTGTCACAAAATATAGTGAGTGTATGCCCCAAAGAACCAAAGTTAGCCTTTGCGTCCGGTAAAATATCGGCCATACTGATAGTACAGCCATTAAAGTCAAGGTCGGAATGGATTATCTTATCTTTGTATTCGGCAGGACTTTCCATTGCCTGATATTCTCCATAGCGAAAAATTTCTCCGACAGTACCATTAAATACTCCGGTATAAAAGTTAAGTGCTTCTTCTGCATTGCCATTAAATGACAGGTAAGGTTTAATTTTCATAATTCTGATGTTTTTAAATTTAACTACAATGCAAATGTATCATCCCATTATGACAACAGTATGTCAGCAAGTTTTTTCAATTGTAAAAAATATACAGGTATAGTAAAGATATAGAAGAGAACACAATACTAAAAATTAGTATTTATAATCTTTTGAATTCACTAACAGTAAGTTACATGGATAATAAATGTTTCTATGGGAAATTATATTAAAATTCACGTTTATTTACTGAATAATAGTTAATTTTGTGTGATTTTAAAAAATAACCTTGGATTAAGATCCAATAATTTATAGATATAAAGTTAACTACTAAATAATAAATTCTAATGAAAAATATAAAAGTTAGTTTGTGTCACTGTTTTGTGTTAATTCTTACCGTTTTTACCTTCTTTTCATGCAGTGAAGATAACGCTCCGGAGCAAAAGGCGGATTACAATTTACTTGGCATAACCTCTGTTACTATTAACGGTAGCCGCATTCCTGTCAAAGCTGATGGAGTATTACTAGACTTAACTGATTCTAAAAATATAGCAGGAATAGGATCCCTGAGTGAACCGTATAAAAAACATTTTGAAATAGAATATGCTATATTGACTAAAGATTTGTCAGCGTCTTCTGTGGAGATACAGAGCAAATATCCGAACGTATCTATAAATATATCTCATGTAGTTACTAGTCCATCTGTAATTACATGGATAGCTAAGATTACAAGAGAGGGTTACTCAGAATCTGTTATATATAATCTGTCTTTTTTTGATCCAAGTTTAAATAAGATGTTTTTAGAATGATTTAGGAGATAGATATAGAGCTTTTGAGAGAAAACCTTTATGCTCTTCACTCTATTGAGTATAAACGTATCGAAGAACATTATTTTATTTTCGCCGCGCGCCAGATGGATAAATGACTTTCATGGGAAGAAGTGAAGTTTTATGCATCAATATTTGATTTTCCTAGAGTCCCCGAGTTGGAGTTGTCTCTCGCAATATTGGAGAATATTCCGTTTCGGAATTCATCCATAATATTTTCAAATACGTCAGCAAAGGTCATGTGAAAACTGATGAGCACTGGACTCGCAATTGGAAGCGAGCTAAGTTGGCATGGGTGCAGTAGCTTTACAATAAAGAAGTACTTATTTCTTTTACCATGAAAGATATTAAGTATTGAAATAATGATAACTTTGTTTTACAAATCTATTGCGGATAAATATCAGTTAAAAAAGATATTTTGTCTTCAAAGAATAGCATAACCATCATCATCAATTGATATTAAAAGAGAAAATGACAGATTATATTTTAATGACTGATCGGTTGAAATTAAGACATTGGAAAGATTCAGATATTGAGCCGTTTGCAGCAATGAATATGGATAAGGAGGTAATGAGGTTTTTTCCTAAGACTTTATCTTATTCAGAAACTCTGGATTTTATAGATAGAATTAAGTTACACTTTGAGAAACATAATTTTGGACTGTTTGCAGTTGAGGAAAAATCTACGAAAGAATTTATTGGATTCACCGGATTCTCCATTCCTGCTTTTGATTCTTATTTTACTCCATGTGTAGAAATCGGTTGGAGATTTAGAAAGGGATTCTGGAAGAGGGGATTAGCTACTGAGGCTGCAACGGTATGCCTTAATTATGGCTTTGAAATTTTAAACTTCGATAAGATTGTATCATTTACCTCTGTTCTAAATATTGATTCTGAAAAAGTAATGAAACGAATTGGTATGCATCTTCAAGGGTATTTTGATCATCCCAAAATAGAAAAACAGAATCCTTTGTGCAAGCATGTTCTTTATGAAATTAAAAGACCAAATAGCTAGTATCGTTTAATTGCTTATCATTTTTTTATGGACAATATAGTAGAACAGGTTCGTCAGTCATTGATAATGTGTATTGATGAAAGTACACTTAATACTAGCTCTCGATTTTTCAAAGAAGGGGAAGCTGCTAAGGTACATGGTGTGCGAATGGGGGAAGTCACTAAAATAGCGAAGGAGAGCCTTAAACAGATGAAGGGGCTTTCTAAACAGGAGATATTCGGCTTATGTGAAGACCTTTGGAAGTCCGGCTACTTGGAAGAATCGGTTGTTGCTTGCATTTGGGCCGAATCATTACATAAACAATATGAACCTGCTGATTTTAAGATTTTCGAATATTGGGTACACAACTACGTTACTAACTGGGCTAATTGCGATACTCTCTGTAATCATACTATCGGTACATTCGTGATGATGTATCCCGAATATATATCAGAATTGAAAAAATGGGCAAAATCTTCTAGTCGTTGGGTAAAGCGGGCAGCAGCCGTTACATTGATTATTCCTGCCCGTAAAGGTCTATTTTTAGATGATGTGTTTGAAATTGCTGATATATTGCTCTTAGATAAAGATGATTTGGTACAAAAGGGATATGGTTGGATGCTGAAAGCAGCGAGCGAAACACAGAAAAAAAGTGAAACTTATCAGAAAAGAGTGTTTGATTATGTGATGAAACATAAATCAGTAATGCCTCGTACAGCCTTACGTTATGCTATAGAAAAAATGCCCGCAAATATGAAAGCAGAAGTTATGAAAAAGTGAAAATGATATTGAGTGAGATATGAAAGAAATAAAAGTAAAGCCCTTGAAAGATATACACTTCGACGTAATATATGAAGCATTTGATCAAGCTTTTGCTAACTATGAAGTACAAATCAATAAGGTGCAACTCCAAACTATGCTTAAAAGGCGAGGATTTGATCCTGAATTATCGTTCGCTGCATTTGATGGAGATAAAATAGTTGCATTTACTTTAAATGGAATTGGAGACTTTAAACGAATACGCACAGCATACGATACGGGAACAGGAACTCTGAAAGAATATCGAGGACAAGGTTTAGCTACTCAGGTCTTTGAATATTCTATACCATTTTTAAGAGAAGCCGGTATTAAACAATATTTGCTAGAAGTGTTGCAACACAATACGAAAGCTGTTTCCGTATACAGAAATCTTGGATTTGAAGTAACTTGTGAATTCTATTATTCGATGCAAACAAATGAGCATATAAGCAATCTTATAAAAGAATCTGATACTTTATATTCTGTTAAACGGATAAGTACCGATCAATTGGATTTGTTTACTGAATTTTGGGATTTTACTCCTTCGTGGCAGAATAGTTTTGAATCTATACAGCGGGCTATTGATGATTTTATTTGTTTGGGAGTATTTGTCGATGGACGAATAGTCGGATACTGTGTTTTCGAACCTATATCGGGAGATCTTACTCAAATAGCTGTTGACAAAAAATATAGAAGGCAGGGGATTGCATCTCTATTACTAAAAGAGATTTTAAATTTGAATAAAAATTCGACTCTGAAAATTGTGAATACGGATGTAGCATGTGATTCGATGACAAATTTTATAAAAGCAAAGAATATTGAAGTGAAAGGAAAACAATTTGAAATGATCAGAAAAATTTAAAATTGACGATTTCCTTTTATAGATTCAGTTTGCTTATAAATGTCCCTTTTTTACAATTCATCAAAGTTGAGGTTAACTATCTTTGTACGATGGATTCTTTTGAAATTGTACAGCCAAGTATTGAATTATCGCCTTACATTAAGAACTATTGGTTCTTAAAAGCAAATGCGGCAAATCATGTGCAAGGTATAATACCAACCGGTAACATCAATTTATTCTTTCATCGGGGAAGCCCTCTGTCAATAGAGTGCAATAATAGTCTTTTACCTCAGATGTTTATTAGTGGACAATCTACTACATATTCCAACCTCATTCAATCAGACATTACTGATATGATTTGCGTTACGTTTCATGCTTTTGGAGCACGCATGTTTTTCAGAGAGCCGATGCACGAATTTAAAGAACAGTCTATTGCGCTTGACTTACTCGACAATATTGAAATATTGGAGCTGGGTAAACTACTTCTCGATACATACGATAATAGAGTGTGCGTCCAAATGATTGAATCGTTCTTGAAGAAGCAATATTTTTATTCCAAAGAATATAATTTGAGGCGAATGAAAGCCGCAGTAAATGCTGTTAATATGGGGCATGTAGGAATTGAGTCTTTGGCTGGTATCAGCTGTCTAGGTTATAAGCAATTCAAACGTATCTTTACTGAATATGTAGGGTTGAATCCTAAAGAATTCCTGAGGATAATTCGTTTTCAACGAGCATTATATATTTTACAAACCAAACCTTCTACAAATCTAACAGAGCTTGCATACATTTGTGAGTTTTACGATCAATCGCATTTGATAAGTGAATTCAAACATTTTTCGGGATATACTCCGGGTGAATATCTTGCGATATGTGATTCATATTCCGACTACTTTTCTCTTTAAAAGATAGATGTCCTTTTTTTCCAAGTATAAGGGAAATGCAACTTTTAGTTTTGTATTGTCAATATTTATTCATTAAAAATCAAAAATGAAATGAAAAAGCTAGTTGCATTTTTTGAAATTCCTTCTGTAGATTTCAATAGAGCTGTAAAATTCTACGAATTGGTACTAGGCATAAGTTTTAACGCTATGGACTTCGGTCATGAGAAAATGGCATTCTTTCCCGAAGAATCAGGTAAATGTCCCGGAGCTATATCTTACGCGCCGGACTTTAACCCTTCAAAAGATGGGGTTTTGATAAGTTTCTCTGTTGAAAGTATCAAAACGGCATTAGATAATGTAGTGAAAAGCGGAGGGAAAAGAATTATCCCAAAAACAAAGATTGAAGCCGAAGGGGTAGGGTACTTTGCTACATTCATCGACAGTGAAGGAAACAGTATAGGTTTATACTCGGATAAATAGCCGAAAATATAGATCTTTATAGGTGAGAACTGGTAAGATTTTATATTCTGCCAGTTCTGTTTATTTATAGTTTTCAGCAAAATTAAAAACTACTAAAAAGTGTCCTTATCTCTCTTCGTTTTCCTGAAAAATATGTCTATTTATACTATCAAAATGAAACCTGTTCTTCGATTATTCATGCAAATTCTTTCCGTAATTATAGTTTTTTGTTAACTTTGTCGCCAGTTAGGAGAAAATCTTCTAATAATCTAGAGTTGACTATTTAATAAAATCAAGACCGAAATTCTTTGGTATACAGTCGTATCTATGCTCTGGATTCTATTTATTAATATCGCATAATGTAGTATCGAGTCTTTTAAAATTGGCTTCTAACTAGTAGCGTTATGCCCCCTTTGTTTTGCAAGATAGCATTTCAAAAATGATTATTTTCTTTGATTATTTCAAAGGAGGTATTCTTATGATCAATCCGTCAGATAATGAAAAGGATATTATTTATTTGCGCTATAACCATTTTTGTATCTTCTCTGAGAGCACAAGAAAAAGAAGATTTTTTCAAATTGGGTGGAGCAATTCGTTTTAACACATCAGTAGAGAATTATGAAAAAAGTAATAAAGCTTTAAATACCTATATAAAACTCGATATGTGGTATTTGTCAGCCGATGCCCATAAATCAGGATTTGATTTAAGCTTTCAATACCGTTTCTATCCTGACTCTAAGACCCACTTCTTACATCATGGTTATATCGGATACCAAATTGATCAGAATCTATATATTAAAGGAGGTGTATTTCAAAAACCTTTCGGAATAGGAGATTTTGCGTCCCATTCGTGGTGGTTTCAAATTCCCTATTATATGGGATTGGAAGATACGTATAATACCGGGATAGGCTTATCATATCAATTAAGTCAATGGCGCTTTGATTTTGCTTATTTCAGACAAGCAGCTCCAAAGGGTTTTATTTCGGATAATACTTTGGATAATGATGTTGGCAATGGCAGGTATTCTTATGCTGTCGTTCCTACTACAGGTTATGTCGGTAATACCCTGGTGGATGCAAATATCAGAGAATTGGATCAATTCAATTTAAGAGCCCGATATAAATTGAATGAAAATATTGAGTTCGGCGTTTCCGGACAACTAGGAAGTATATATAATAAAGAGCTTAAGAGTCGAAAATGGGGAATTAGTACTGCATTACATATAGTCGCTGATTATAATAAATGGAATTTTAAAGGAGAGTTTATCTCATATAATTATAATGCTCAGGGTAATAATAAAGAAAAACTGGACATCCTCCAGATGGCTGCTTATGGTGCAGCTTATGATGTGGCGGCTAAAGGAAATATTTATGTTCTAGGATTAGCATATATGATACCTATTAACAGAAAATTTATAAAATATATACAACCATATATAGACTATTCGATAGTCGATAAACATAAAAAAGAATATTTTAATACACAACACCTTATTCCCGGAGCACTTTTCTCTATGGGGCCCATATATACGTATGTTGATTTCGCTTTGGGTAAAAATCAACCGTGGCTGACATCTAACTTTGGAGAAGGTCTAGGTAAAGGGACTGCAAATGCCAGATGGAATAGTCGCTTTAATATAAATATAGGATATTATTTTAATCAATAATAAATATGAATAAAATAGAAATGAAGAACTTGTTTCTGATATTTGGAACAGCCAAGAAGCAAGCTCTAAGAATGCTGAAAAGCGGAAAATCAAAAAAAGAAATTCACCAAAGAACAAAGTGTACAATTGCAGTGAATAATGTAAGTCTTTCGATTAAAGAAGGTGAAATATTTGTTGTAATGGGTTTGTCGGGCAGTGGAAAATCGTCCTTGCTCAGGTGCTTTAATATGTTGAATGTACCTACATCAGGTAGCATTTCTATCGATGGTGAAGATATAACAAAAATGAATAAAACGAAGTTGTTAAATCTTCGCAGAAAAAAAGTAGGAATGGTGTTTCAGAATTTTGGACTTTTGCCTCATAAGACAATAATAGACAATGTTGCTTTTGGCCTCGAGATTCAGAATATAAATCTGAAAGAGCGTTATGAAAAAGCAAAAGAAATAATAAATATAGTTGGTCTGTCAGGCTATGAGAATGAATACCCTTATCAACTGAGTGGCGGAATGCAGCAGCGTGTTGGAATTGCCCGAGCCATAGCTACCGATTCTCAGATTCTTTTAATGGATGAAGCCTTTAGTGCATTAGACCCACTGATCAGATCACAAATGCAAGACGATCTGTTGGATATTCAACAAAAACTTAAAAAGACCATCATCTTTATTACACATGACCTTGATGAGGCTTTAAAGTTAGGAAACACTATTGCGATTATGAAAGATGGGGTGATTGTTCAGCAAGGTAGCCCCGAGGATATCTTGATGAACCCTGCCGATGATTATGTAAAAGCTTTTATCGGAAATGTTGATTTATCTAAAATTATAACAGCTTCTACAATAATGGAACCTTTTAGAGCAAGAGTGCAGTTAGGTAAGGATGGTTTGGCATCGGCATTGAGGTTGATGGAGCGTCATACCTTACGATTTGTGGCAGTTATAAGCGAGGATAACAAGTTTAAGGGCTATGTAAGAAAAAAAGATGTTGAACGTAAAATTGCTGCCGGAGAAAAGGGATTGGAATCTATATTGATGGATATTCCTAAAGTAATGGAAGATCACTCTGTATCGGATATGCTCCCATTGTTTATAAATCAAAAATATCCTTTGGCTGTAGTTGACTGTAATGAGAGGCTAATAGGCTGTATAAGATATTCTGATGTAGTAGCTATGGTTACAGGATATGACGAAGAAGCTGTTAAAGAAATAATAGAAAATGCAAGTTAAATATGAATAAACTAGATATAGGTAAGTATATAGAACGTTTTGTAGATTGGTTGTCAGATACAGCAGCACCGCTCTTTCGTCAGATAACCATTATGATAGATAATAGCGTTGATGTGTTACAAGAATTACTCGGGTATGTTCCGTTCTACATGATTATTGCTATTGTGGCACTGATCGCTTTTATTATTAAAAAGAAATCCTTAGGAAATCATAAATCCTGGCAAAACAATATAGCAACACTGATAGGATTCCCACTCTTTTGTGTTTTAGGGCTCCTGCTTATTTACTGGATGGGCTTCTGGGAACAAACAATGGATACATTTATCCTGGTATTGGTAGCAACGCTTATTGTGTTGATGATTGGCATACCTCTAGGTATATGGTGCGCATACAATAAAAAAGCCTATGCTATAATTCGCCCATTACTAGACTTTATGCAAACAATGCCCGCTTTTGTTTATTTGATTCCTGCAATTTTATTCTTTTCGGTAGGTAATGTGCCGGGTGTTTTGGCCACGGTTATTTTTTCATTGCCTCCAGCTGTTAGGATGACAGCTCTGGGAATAAAGAGTGTACCGAAAGAGGTTGTCGAAGCTTCTGTTGCCTTTGGTTGTACAAGACGTCAGACTTTGTTCAAAGTGCAAATGCCATTAGCCATGACGACTATTTTGGCTGGTATTAATCAGGTAATTATGTTGTCTCTATCGATGGTCGTTATTGCCTCAATGGTAGGAGCCGGAGGACTGGGCGAAAGTGTATATGCAGGTATTCAGCAGGCCGATGTTGCTTTGGGTTTCGAAGCAGGGCTTTGTATTGTGATATTAGCGATTATATTAGATAGAATGACACAGCTTTTAGGTAAAGAAAAGGAGGAACAGAAATGAATAAGATAATATACATTCTACTCTCATTCTTATTGTTCGGTCTTACATCTTGTGAGCCTCGTCATAAGCAAGATGTACTGATACTATATCCGAATTGGGCGGAGGGTATCGCTATTACATATTTGGCAAAGGTTATGTTAGAGGATAAAGGATATACGGTAACCTTAAAGCGTATAGAACCGGGTCCAATTTATACAGCTCTATCTCGTGGTGATGCTGATATATACATGGATGCATGGCTTCCTCATACACAAAAAGATTATTGGGCTAAATACGGGCATAAACTAGATGTATTAGGAACTGTTTTTGACGATGGTATAACCGGGCTTGTTGTTCCTGCCTACGTTAATATAGAGTCTATAGAAGAGTTGAATGAAAATAAAGACAAGTTTGACAAGAAAATTTATGGAATTGCTTCAGGAGCAGGAATCCATGCTAATACAGAAAAAGCAATAACCGCTTATAACCTCGATTACTCTCAGATATCCTCTTCCGAAACGTCTATGATAACAGCCTTGAAAAAGGCAGAGAAAAATAAAGAGTGGATTGTAATAACAGGTTGGAAACCACATTTTATGTGGACTGAATTCGAACTCAAAAAATTGAGTGATCCAAAAGGTATATATCCTACAGATAATATTCAGGTTATATCTCGGCGCGGGTTTAAAGAAGACAAGTCCGAAATTGCTGCTTTTTTTGAGAGTTTTAAATTAGATGACAAACTATTACACGAACTGATAATTGATGTAAGTATGGATAAGAATCCTGAAATTGGAGCTAAAGTGTTTTTTGAAAAACACCGGACTTTTCTGTAATAAAAATGATGGGTGGAGAAGGGTACTTTTACATATACAAATAAGAGAACTACACTATACTGCAAAATGAGCATTTCCTATTTTCAAAAACAATTAATGATTAATGATTAATGGTAAATGAAAATTAATCATCCTTAACAACAATTATGTAAACGAACTGCAAAGACATGTGAGATGCTAAAAAATGAATACAAACTTACCGATAGGCCTCAAAAAGAAATCTTAAAAAGCCAAAAATAAACCATCCAGACAAGGGAATGTATTAAATTTGCGATTCGAAAAAAAGCTGTTCTGATAGGTTGTAAAAAGCCTTTTGACTTACGGTTTAATCTTAAAAAATCAGAGATTATGTTTGATTATAAATTTAGAGATGTATAAATAAGATTGAATGAATACCGTTTCTTCGAAATTATATTGTACCTAATGTTTTACAAATTGAAAGAGATTTCAGTTATAGAGACATCAAAAAGACTTTTATAAATGTATAGAATTATTATCGGAGTAAGCAAAGATATAGTAAGACCAGTAAGAAGAACTGACTTCAAGAAACATAATCGCAACAGTATGCCAATCGCGAATTTAAACTATCCTTCAAATTCAATTAAAAGCTAAACTGTGAGGAGCGTTATAAAAAAGAAACCAAAAGTTTTCATCCTATACATTTTGGGAAGAGGGAAATAGCAAAATTTTCTTTTCCAATATGTGAACAGTGTCTTTTGGTGAAATATGACAAGTCTCAAATAGGTATATCTGATAGTATAGAAATATACTAAAATTCTATTATTGGGATTCAAGTCAATAGGCGATTAAATTTCTGCCTATTCATATTTGTTGAAAGAAAACAAAGCAAAGTAATATAAATAATTAGTTTTCAATTAGTAAATCATGACATCAGTAAAAGTGAAAATCAGACCTTCCATTGTCCAAAATAGGGAAGGTGCGCTCTATTATCAACTTATTCATAATCGAGTAACCAGGCAGATAAATACAGATTATAAAATCTTTCCTGGTGAGTGGAACAAACGTGGTGCAAATATTATCCTGCCTCTGTTTGATGAAAATAGAAAGAATTATCTTCTGTCTATAGAAGAAAAGATAGTATGGGATACAGAAAGGCTTGCAAATATTATAGACGTATTTAGTAAAAGAGGAGTTTCTTATACCGTAGATGAAGTTGTCTCAAGTTTTGAAAAGCAGATTCGAGGGACTTCCTTTTTTGTCTTTATGCAGCAGTTGATTGTCCGACTCAAACAATTTGGTAGAATTAGAACTAGTGAGACATATAAAACTACCTTAAATAGTTTTATGCATTTTAGAAATGGAAAGGATTTATATCCTTACGACATTAATTCGGAGTTAATGACAGAGTATGAGGCTTACTTAAGATCTAATGGTGTAAGTCAGAATAGTTCATCATTTTATATGAGGATACTTCGAGCTGTGTATAATCGTAGTGTGGAGAAAGGTTTGACAGAACAGAAATATCCATTCAAATATGTATATACCGGCATTGAAAAAACAATTAAAAGAGCAGTTTCTTTTAAAGTCATTAAGCAAATCAGAGATTTGAATCTGGCTCCTTACCCAACATTGGATTATGTGCGTGATATGTTTCTATTTAGTTTCTACACAAGAGGAATGTCGTTTGTGGATATGGCTTACCTCAAGAAGAAAGATCTTAGTGGAGGAGTGCTGTCTTATCGTAGAAAAAAAACAGGTCAGCAACTATTTATTAAATGGGAGCAGTGTATGCAGGATATTGTAGATAAGTATCCTCCTAATGAGTCTTCATACTTACTCCCCATTATTAAAAGTGCCGAGAAAGATGAAAGAAGTCAATACAAGAATGCGTCTTGCCTTATAAACCGTAATTTGAAAATTATTGGAAGTAAATTAGGACTATCTATTCCTTTAACTATGTATGTGGCTCGTCATTCATGGGCTAGTATAGCAAAAAGTAAGAATATTCCTGTTACGGTAATAAGTGAAGGAATGGGGCATGATTCAGAAGTAACCACACAGATCTATCTAGCAGCATTAGATACATCTATAATAGATAGAGCTAACAATATGATACTTAAATCCCTATTGTAGTGTTAAAATGATTCTTAAATATAGATATCTCTTGCTAAGAGATATGTTTAATACTGCAAAAGTATACAAAATATTGAAAACAAGAAGATAGTTCTGAAGCTTTTTTTAAGGAAATTATTTAAAATATAAAAATGTTTAGTGAAAGCTTTCTATCCGTTTGCGTATATACTTGATAAATAATCTAATACAATAAAAACATATCTCTTAGCAAGAGATGTGCATACAGCGAGATCATAACTACTTATTGAGAATTTTTATTTAACACATAAGTGTGTTGTAAATAAATAAAAAATCTGCTGTATTATACACTTTATATCTATAACTAATTGGAATACATTATATTGTGATATTTCATGGAACCAGAGCTATGCTCATATCTGAAATAAAACCTTATAAAGTCCCAGATAATAGCACACTATTCATTCTTATGTACAAGCAAGAGATTCCGAGTTGGTACGCTATGCGTGCGATATTCCGCAAAGAAATGGATACAAAAAAATTATTGGATAAGGAATGCATTAGGAGTTTTATTCCTATGCATTATACACTCACTATGAAAAATGGTCGTAAAGTGAGAGAACTGGTTCCTGCTATTACGAATCTGATCTTTGTTCACGCCACGCCAACAGCTATTAAACAGGTCAAGTCAAAAACCGAATACCTTCAGTACATTATTGACTCGAGGAGTAAAGAAAAAATTATAGTTCCTGATGATCAAATGAAACGCTTCATTGCTGTAGCGAGTATTTGCCACGAAAAAATGACTTACCTAAAACCAGAGGAAGTCGATTTGAGAAAAGGAACTTTGGTACGGGTACTTGGCGGTCCTTTTGATGGCGTTGAAGGTGTTTTTGTGAAAGTGAAAGGTGTGCGAAGTAGGCGAGTGGTAGTTCTTATACAAGGTATTGCTGCTGTTGTAACTGCCGAGATAGAAACTGACCTGATTGAAGTTATATCATAAGGTGGAATAATTAACTAATCTAATTTTAATTTTCATAGTATGTATTACTGGATTATAAATATCGGTTTGGTTTTCTTTCTTTGCATGTTCTTTGCATGGATACTAATTCCAAATATTCTGCTTATTGCTTTTCGAAAAAAGTTGTTTGACCTACCGGATGAGAGAAAAATTCATCATGGAATGATCCCCAGGCTTGGAGGCCTAGCTTTCAATCCTGCTATCTTCTTTTCTATTTCTTTATTGCTTGGTCTTGATTTTATTTTAGGGGAACCGGATATTCTTAAGCAAGAAGGAAGTAACGTTCCTGAATTATTGTTTGGCTTCTGCGCCAGCACAATACTCTATTTAGTCGGAATTGCGGATGACTTGATCGGTGTTCGTTATCGTACTAAATTTATTATTCAGATACTATGTGGCGTTATATTAATTGCCGGAGGAGTATGGATAAATAATTTGTATGGTATATGTGGCATTTATGGGTTGTCGGAATGGGTAGGATATCCTTTAACTATTTTAGTCATTGTATTTGTTATCAACTCAATCAATCTTATTGATGGTATTGACGGTCTGGCTTCTGGACTGAGTGGTGCAGCTTTGCTTTTTTACGGACTAATTTATATCTACCTCGAACAGTGGCTTTTTGCAATGTTGGCTTTTGCTGCATTGGGAGCTCTCATTCCATTTTTTTATTACAACGTCTTTGGCAATGTTAATCATGGGAAGAAAATATTCATGGGAGATACAGGTAGCTTGACAATAGGAATCATTTTATGTATTCTTAGTATAAAGATATTAAATCAACCCGTAGATATTACAGCTTCGTTCAATCCTGCTGTATTGGCATTTGCTCCTTTAATAATTCCCTGCTTTGATGTAATGCGAGTTTTTATAAGTCGCATACGTATGAAAAAGCATCCTTTTATGCCAGACAAAAGTCATATACATCATAAGCTTCTGGCGGCAGGAATCTGTCAGCGAGCAGCAATGATAATTATAATTTCAGTATCGTTAATATTTACTTTGTATAATATCATCCTATCGCAATATGTTGACGTAAGCCTACTTTTGATTATCAACATCATTTTATGGATGCTGGGTAATATGTGGCTGGCATTCAAAATAAAAAGACACGAACTAAAGCTCTCTATAGTCGAGACAGACAATAATCTCAAAAAACAATCCATTTATAAATTATGAGAATAAAACATTTCTTATTTGTGTTGATGGCTTCCATCATCTTAAATTCTTGTGGATCAACACAAAATATTAGCTACTTTCAAGACTTACAGCAAGGTGTACCGGGCGAAATACTGAACCCGATAAAAATAACAATAAAGACAGATGATAAGATATCAATAGTGATAAGTAGCAAGGATTCCCAGTTGGCAGAACTATTTAACTTACCTATCGTGGCACATCGTGTAGGACAGTCGCAAAGCCCATCTCTGAATCAAAATCAGCAAATATCAAGTTATACAGTAAGCTCATCGGGTGAAATCGATTTTCCGGTATTAGGCAAAATACATGTTGATGGAATGACTCGAGAAGAGATTGCAAGTTATATAAAAAATCAGCTGTTATCAAATAACCTGATCAAAGACCCCGTTGTGACTGTCGAGTTTGCCAACCTTTCTATTTCAGTTTTAGGAGAGGTCAATACTCCAGGACGGTATAACATAGAACGAGATAAAATTACTTTACTCGATGCTCTGGGAATGGCTGGAGATTTAACAATTTATGGAAAACGTGAAAATGTTCTCGTTTTACGGCAGACGGCAGGGAAGCAGGTTCCTTATAAAGTGAATCTAAATTCGGGACATGATATGTATGCCTCACCTGTCTATTATCTGCAACAAAATGACGTAGTTTATGTGGAACCTAATAAAACACGGGCACGTCAGTCAACCGTTAATGGCAACAATGTTATATCCACTTCTTTTTGGCTGTCAGTGGCCTCTTTAATAACTACACTCACTGTACTGATTGTTAAATAAAAAAAGAAAACATAAACATAAATGACTTCATTTCAACATAATAAAACAGAGCAGAAACAGACGGAAGATCTTATTCGTCTACAAGATTTATTATATTTATGCCTTTTCAGGTGGCGTTGGTTTGTAATATCTCTTTTTATAACAATTAGTATTGCAACTTTTTATATATTAACAACTCCTCCAATATATATTCGTTCAGCGTCTATCCTTATCAAAGAAGACTCGAAAAGTCAATCTATATCGAGTGATGTAGCTTCTATGTTTGCTGACTTTGGGTTGTCTCAACCCAATACTAACGTAAACAATGAGTTGATCGCTATACAGTCGCCCTCTATTATTCTGGAAACAGTAAAGCGGTTGCATTTGGATGTAAACTATCAGATTAAAGATTCCTTTTACAAAAAAGTCTTATACGGTCCAGATCTTCCAATCACAGTTTCTTTTGCCGATTTGGCAGATAATGAATCTGCAGAGCTTGTTATAAAATTGTTGGCTGATGGGACATTTGAGTGCTCTGACTTTACATCTGATAATAAGGATATTGCTAACAACGTAATCAAAGGCAAGTTTAATGATACGATCGACACCCCATTAGGGAAAATAATAGTAGCCCCAACTTCGTATTACACTAAAAATGAGATGCCTCTGATATATATTTCCCGTACTAACTTATATAGTGCTACGGATTTATTCAAACAGAATCTGACAGCATCTTTAAGCGAGGAAAAAGCAACTGTTATCGATCTGTCGTATAAAGATGTTTCCACACAACGGGCTGAAGATGTATTGAATACATTAATATCCGTTTATAAAGAAAATTGGGTGAAAGACAGGAACCTTATAACAGTTAGTACCAGTCTCTTTATCACTGATCGTTTGAGTGGAATTGAACGCGAATTGGGTGATGTGGATGAAGATATCTCTTCTTACAAAAGACAAAA
>Ga0206117_100707_pt1 | contig 27142 bp, 20 predicted proteins | sample 3A5Ametagenome_FD_177997 | JGI IMG/M metagenome (GOLD analysis project Ga0206117, IMG submission 177997) | Enriched microbial communities from leaf-cutter ant dump, University of Wisconsin, Madison, United States - 3A5A | ecosystem: Environmental > Terrestrial > Nest > Insects nest > Nest dump... | reverse complement strand
AGCATGCTCTGGATCAGGAAATAGGCGCGGCGCACCGGGGTCACCGCATCCTCTTCCTGCAGGATGTCGCTGCCGCGGATGATCTGGGCGAAGTTGGAGATCGTCAGGGTGTAGCGGCGGTTCTCGTTCTGCACGACGCAGCCGTTGATGACCACGCGCTCGCACGGCTTCAGGCGCAGCTTAAGTGCCATAGGACAGATCCTCCGTCGCCAGTTCCAGCGCGGGCTGCGCGTTGCCTTGCACCGCCCCTTGCAAGCCCTGCATCACCGAGCGGTTGATGTGCAGCAGCAGGTCAATGCCGCCCTCGCCGCGCAGGACCCGCTGGGTGTTGCGGTTCACCGCGAAGGAGAGCGAGACCAGACCGGCGCGCAGCGCCTCCGGCAGGGCGTTGCCGTCTTCCAGCAGGTCGGCGCGAAGCGCGTTCCACAGCTCCAGGTTCCGCCACAGCGCGTCCTTCAGCGCGGCGGAGCGCCAGTCGGCGTCGCGGTTGTTCTCCAGCGCCAGGGTGATCCGCAGGAACACCCGGTACTCGATCTTTCGCGGATCGTCGCACTCGGCGATGGTCTGGTGGTAGGCGGCGATGCTCATGGGCGCACCCCTGCGGTGGGGTCCTTGGCGGCGGGATGCCGGACCGGTTGCGGTGGGTCTGTCGAAAGACGGGCGGGGGGCCGGCCGTCGGCGATGCCCGCTCCGTCCGGCGACGGGCGGGATGAACGGGCATGGCCGACGGGGCGGCTCCATCGTCCAGGGGATTGGACAATGAAGCCGCCCGCGCGGGGACTTAGCGGAACAGGGACAGGATGTTCTGCGGGCCCTGGTTGGCGATGGACAGAGCTTGGATGGCGAGCTGCTGCTGGACCTGGAGGGCCTGCAGGCGGCTCGATTCCTCGTTCATGTCGGCATCGACCAGGGCGCCGATGCCCTTGTTCATCGAGTCGGTCAGCTTCGACACGAAGTCGTTCTGCACCGACACGCGGTTCTCGATGGAACCGATGACCGACGCCTTGCCGATGGCGCTGTCGAGCAGCTTGTTGATGACCTCCAGCGACTTCTTCGAGTTGTTGACCACGTCGATCTGGGTCAGGTCGGCGAGGCCGCCGAAGGCGTCGCTCTCCTTCGAGCCGACCCACAGGCCGGACACCTGGGCGGTGAAGTTGCCGTCGGTGTTCTTGTCCTGGTCGGTGAAGGTCAGCGTGTCGCCGGTGAAGGCGACCTGGAAATCGCCGCCGGCGGCGTTCAGGGCGGTGTTGACTGCCGTGGCGATGTTGCCCTGGGTGGTCGCCAGATCGGTGTCGTAGGTCTGGCCGGACAGGTCGACCGAGACGTCGGTCTTGCTGCCGTCCTCCTTGGTCACGGTCAGCGTCAGGCTGCCGAGGCCCAGGCTCTGGCCGTCGATGAAGGTGTCGCCGGGGGCGCCGAACTTGATGTCGACCTTGGCCTTGGTGGCGTTGGTCGAATCGACCTGCTGCTCAATGGTGGCCTTGCCGACGATGGATTCCACGCGCATGTCCTGGCGCTGGAATTCGATGTAGCTCGGATCGACGCTGCTGTCGCTGCGGCTCAGCGAGGCGAGGATCGAGACGTTCTTGTCCTTGGCCGTGCCGTCGTTCGAGTAGGTGACGCGCAGCAGGTTGTCGCCGTTGAAGGAGGCGTCGGCGGCGGCACCCTTGATCAGCTTCACCAGCTGGTCGACGTCGTTCTGGATCAGCGACTTGTCGACACCGTTGGTCTGGCCGGCGATGACGCGGGCCTTCAGCGTCTGCAAATTCTCGACGATGTTCTTGGACGCCACCGACGCGGTGTTGGTGGTGCCGGAGCCCAGCTCCAGCGATTCCTTGACCGCCTTGAAGCCGGCGACATCGGCCTTCATGGTCGTGGCGATCGACCAGTAGGCGGCATTGTCCTTGGCGTTGTTGACCTTCAGGCCGGTCGAGATGCGGTCCTGCGTGGTCTCCAGATCCCCGGTAACGCGACGCAGGGTCTGCAGCGCAGTCATGGCGGAGGTGTTGGTCATAATCGAGGCCATGGGTATCTCCATTCGCGAGATGCATGGCGCCTTTCTGACGCCGGGGCCAATCGCGCCGGCCTTCCCGATCTGATGTGCGGGGGCGCGAGCGGCGAATTCGAGGATGACCGGGCCGGTTTAAGCCGGGGTAAAAAATCGGACGCGTTCGGGGCGGACGGTGTTTTCGGTATCGGGCGGGCAGACGGTTCGAAGCGGGCGGTCGAGCGCGGAGGATCAGCGCCCGACGGCACGGGCGGCGGCGCGGGCGGCGTTGCCGGGGACCACCGGCGGGATGAAGGGCACGCGGGTTCCGGCCAGCGCGCCGGCGTTCGACCAGCGGTCCAGCATCAGCTGTCCACGGTCGGGCGCGACATGGTCGGGCGGTGCCTCGAACTTGTAGCCGCGGCCATAGACCGTCTCGATGTAGCGGCCGCCGCCGGTCGCCGTGTCGATCTTCTTGCGCAGCTTGCAGATATAGACGTCGATCACCTTGTCGAGCGGGTCGGAGCCGGACAGACCGTAGACCTCCTCGTAGATGTGCTCCTTCGACACCACGCGGCGGTGGTTGAGCGCCAGCACCGACAGGATGGCGTGTTCGCGCTGGCTGAGGCGCAGGCGTTCGCCGTCCACCTCCGGATCGCGGCCGTCGAGGAAGACGGTCAGGCGGCCCACCGTCACCGCGTTGCTGGTCAGCCCGTAGGAGCGGCGGCGGATCGCCTCCAGCCGGGCGCGGATTTCGGTGCTGACGACCGGCTTCACCAGCACGTCGTCGGCCCCGGCCCGCAGGATCCCGGCGGTGGTGTTGGCGCAGCGGCGCTCGATCAGGCAGATGATCGCGGCGGTCACGTTGCGGGCGCGCAGCATGGCGACGCAGGCTTCGGTGTCGCCGACATCGCCGATGACGATGGCGTCGTGGGTGATGTCGACGGAGCCATGCCCGCCCACCAGATCGCGCAGGCCCTTCAGGTCCAGGCGGTCATGGTTAACCTTGCACAGGGCGAGTTGCTTGCCGATGGCGTCGGCGATCAGATCGGCTGGCTCAATCAGCAAAGCCTGCATTGGATTCTCCATTGTCGAGCAAGCGCAGATAAAGCATTGTTTTTTACGCAATTGCGCTGATGTCACATGCTTATCACAGCCCCAAAAGAACCTATCCAAAGGCAACATGTCAACAGATTGGGTTACCCGGATAGACATAGGCACAACCCTGGTTTTACGTGGTTTTAATGGTTCCGTTCGACTAAAGACTGGATAAATTTTTATTCATGTGGCGTTTTATTTGGAAACTCTATGCGAATTTCGAGTGATCGCTGCAAACAACCATTAATTCGCCCGCCATCTATGGTTAACGTTAGTGTTGAAACAGAAAACCAGCGCTTACAAACATGAACGCTGGTTTAACCCTGATGTCCTACGGTCCCCGGGCACCCGCGTTTGAGGAGGTTCCATGTCCGGAACGAGCCTGTCCGTCCTTGGGGCGGCCACAGCCGCTGCTTTCCTGCTTGCGCTCGGAGGATGTGCGCAATTGTCGCAGGCGCCCGACAGCGATTACCGCCAAGCCCTTGAAAAAGCGCTGACCGCCGGCCGATGCGATGGCGATGCCGTGCGCGACATGTGGTCGGCCTATGGGCGCTGGTACGGAGTCGCGTCCGCCATCGCCGGCCATCCGAAGACCGACGAGGCCGCCGCCCTGCTGCGCCAGGGCGACCAGTTCCGCGTCCTGAACTGCCCGGAGGTGGCGCGCGCCTCCTACCAGACGCTGATCCGCCGCTTTCCGGAGGATGGCTTCGCACCGATGCGCGAGGCGGCGCGGGCATCGCTGCGGTCGCTGCCGGCCCCACCCCCCGTTGCGGGCGGGCCGCTCCCGGTCAGGCCGCCGGCGGAGATCTGAGAGGGGAGATTTTACCGCGAACCGGCCGCAGGCGCCCCGGAAGCATTGCGAAGGCCCGGAAACGGCGGAGGCCCTGCTCCATGCAAAGTGCGGAAGAACCACCGAACCGGGGAAAGATCGCCGTGCTCATGGTACCGCGTGCTGGACAGTCTCCAGGTACGCATCCCATGGCGCCGGGGTTGGAAACACCTCCTCGAGGAACGCGAGAAAGGCCCGGACATTCGGGCTGCCACGCCGGCTCTCGGGCCACAGTGCCGTGACTGGGAAACGATCCACCGCAAAGGCGGTGAGGATGGGCACCAGCTGACCGCGGGCGACATAGGGAGCGGCAATGTAGGTCGGCGAGATGCCAATGCCGCCCCCGGCGGCCAGTGCTGCCGCGACAGCATCGCTGACGTCGATCACGATCCCCGGCGCCGGGGTAATCTCGACAATGCGGTCACCGATTTTGAAAGGCCACCGGAGTGGCTGCCCGGAGCTCTGATAGCGGAAGTTCACACAGTCGTGCTCTGCCAGCTCGTCCGGATGTCGCGGTACACCACGCCGGGCGAGATAATCGGGTGACGCGAAGGCGCAGACCCGATGCGGGGCGAGCCGGCGTGAAATCAGCCGTGAATCCGCGAGATCGCCGACCCGGATCGCGACATCGATTCCCGTCTCGATGATGTCGAAGACCTGGTCTCCGAGCCGCAGGTCGATCGACAGCTTGGGGTGACGCGCTTGAAAGCGCGGCAGCGCGGGGGCCAGGATGTGCACGCCGATCGGCAGGGGAGCCGTGATTCTCAACGTGCCCGCCGGCTCGGCACGGGCCGCCAACGCAGCCTGTTCGATATCCTCGGCATATTGCAGCAGGCGCAACGCACGCTCATGCAGGTCCCGCCCCTCGGCCGTCAGGGTCAGGGACCGCGTCGTGCGGGTGAACAGGGACAGACCCAGCTGCTGCTCCAGCCGCTGAACGCTCTTGCTGACGGACGATGGCGATACCGACAGCGTCCGGGCCGCCGCCGTGTAGCTGCCCAACGACGCCGCGCGGGCGAAGGCGATGAGGCCGGTCAGCCTCTCCAAACCGATTTGTTCCTTCATGGCATGAGTAAAGCGAAGCCGGACCGGATTATCAACGGGATTTCCGTGGTCTAGGGTTCTGTCAACGGCGCCGCTGGGGCGCTCGCCACACCGGAGCTCACCATGTCTCAGATGCCTTCAGCCACCACGCAGTCCCTTGCCCAACCCCTGCCACTCGGCCTTGCCGCTCTTCGGGACCGCACGGTCGTCGTCGTCGGTGGCACCTCCGGCATCGGCCTGTCCACCGCGATCCAGGCGAAGGCTGCCGGTGCCAAGGTGATCGTCGTCGGCGTCGACCGGGACCGCGCCGCCCAGGCGGCTGCCGAGCATGGGTTCGACGGCTGGCGTGCCGCGGACGTGACGAACGGCCAAGCCATCGAAGCGGCGTTGGCCGACATTCCCCACGTCGACCATCTCGTGCTGCTGGCCGGCACCTTCGTCGCCGGTAAGGTCATGGACGCCGACGTCGCTTACCTGCGCCGGGCCTTCGACGAACGCATCTGGGCGGCGGTGACCACGATCCGGGCGCTCGGCGACCGTCTTGCCTCGGACGCCTCCATCACCCTCATTTCCGGCATGCTTGCCGACCGTCCGAACGCGTACGGCACCGCCATCCTGGCGGCGGCGTCGGCTGCCATGGAGGCCTTTGCCCGCGGGCTGGCGCTCGAACTGGCGCCGCGCCGCGTGAACACCCTGTCTCCCGGCACGACCGACACGCCGCTTCTGCACCGGACCCTCGGCGACGGGCGTGACGCCTATGTGGCGGGACTGACGCAGAAGCTGCCGCTTCGCCGCCTGGGAACGCCGGAAGAGGTCGGCGCGGCGGTGGTCTTCCTGATGAGCAATGGCTTCATGAACGGCGAGACGCTGCACATCGACGGCGGCGCGCGCCTCGTCTGACCCCGCCCGGCGAAAAAACGCCCGACACGCTTCTTGCACACGGAGATGATCATGACACAGACCCTTCTGGGCAAGGTTGCCCTCGTCACCGGCGGTTCGCGGGGTATTGGCGCCGCAATCGTCCGTCGGCTCGCCAGCGAAGGTGCGGACATCGTTTTCAGTTACGGTTCGTCGAAGGAGCAGGCGGAGCGGATGGTCGAGGACCTCGAAGCTTTGGGGCGGCGGGCCGTCGCCATCAAGGCCGACCAAGCGGTCGGCCCGGATGTCGAAGCCCTGGTGAAGGCGGCGCACAAGGCCTTCGACCGGCTCGACATCCTGGTCAACTCCGCCGGTGTTTTCATAACGGGGGCCGCCGGCGATCCCGCCGCGGACCCGATGGCCTTCGACCGCCAGTTGGACATCAACGTGAAGGCCGTCGTCAGTGCCGTCCGGACGGCGATTCCGCTGCTCAGCGACGGCGGCCGCATCGTCTCAATCGGCACGGCCGGCGCCAGCCATCGCGCAGCGTTTCCCGGAATCGCGGACTACGTCGCTTCCAAGGCGGCGGTCGCCGCCTACAGCCGTGGCTGGGCGCGTGACCTGGGCGCCCGCCGGATCACCGTGAATGTCGTCCAGCCCGGCCCGATCAACACCGACATGGCCCCAAGGGAAGGGGCGGTCGCGGATCTGTTGAAAAGCATGTCGGCGCTCGGTCGCTACGGCGAACCGGAGGAGGTCGCCGCGGCGGTTGCCTTCCTTGTCGGTCCGGAGGCCGGCTACATCACCGGCGCGTCGCTGACCGTCGACGGCGGCCTGTCACTGTGACCCAAGCCGTTCGCCAGCCTCAAGGCAGGGAAGCTTGTCCCGGTGCAACGTCGAGCCCCCTTTGCGGAAGCAACCGGCAAGGGGGTAAGCCGAAAGCCGCATCGGGCAAGGACGTGAGATGGCGTCGTGAAATTCCGATGGACGATGACAAATTTTTAATCTTAAAGTTATGCGCGATGTCAGCGTCCATCCTCTCAACCGCCATGCGCACATGCTCATCGAGCGGTTCATCCATGTTTGTCATGATCTGAACAAGCATTTTGTTCTGTAAGTCTGGCGCGTTTCTTCTGCACACGAAATACGCTTTCGCCAAATAGGCGGACAGATTGCCAATATTTGTTTTGGCAGTGCTGCTATGGAACAAATTGCTGTTTCCGCGCGCCTGCTGCCTAGCGGGAGGGTACGGCACCAGCAAACAGAACACGTCCAACTGGAAAGGATCCATGATGATGAACGTCATCACCGCCAAGGACGGGACGACGATTGCGGAGCGCGATTGGGGAAAGGGACGTCCATTTCTGTACCACCATGGTCGATTACTGTCATTGCGATCCCGGGATCAGCCTCGCAATGAGTGGAGGAGTGCCATGATCGCAGCAATGACCGACAATGCGGCGCCGGTCAGGCCGCGGGCGGCCGGTATCGGCAGACTGCTTCCGATCGTCACGGCGATTGCCTGCCTGTGGCTGGGCGGCGCAAGTGCCGGGGGGCCGAGCCCGGCCCATGCCCAAGCGGCCGGGGCTGCCGCGCCGCCGGTGACGGTCAGCCGGCCGCTGCGCAAGGACATCGTCGAGTGGGATGAATTCACCGGCCAGTTCCAGGCGGTGGATTCCGTGGGGATCCGCGCCCGGGTCAGCGGCTATCTCGATTCCGTCAATTTCCGTGACGGCCAGATGGTCAAGGCCGGCGACCTGCTGTTCGTCATCGACCCGCGCCCCTTCGAGGCGACGCTCGCCTCGGTAAAGGCCGAGTTGCAGCAGGCCGAAGCCAAGCTGGACCTGTCGAACCGCCAGCTGGCCCGTGCGGCCGAACTGCGGCGCAGCGACAACGTCGCCGCCAGCGTCTATGACGAGCGGCAGCAGCAGGTCCGCGTCGATGCCGCCGGGGTCGAGGTCGCCAAGGCCGCCGTCCGCACCGCCGAACTGAATCTCAGCTTCACGCGCATCCTGGCACCGCTCGCCGGCCGCATCAGCCGGCGCGAGGTCAGCGTGGGCAACCTGATTGCCGGCGGCGAAGCCGGTGCGGCGACGCCGCTGACCACCATCGTTTCCCTCGACCCGATCCACTTCACCTTCGACATGAGCGAGGCCGACTTCCTCGCCTATGTCCGCGCCGCTCAGAACGGGACCTTGCGCTCGCAGCGTGACGGCGGCATCGGCGTCGAGGCCCGCCTGTTCGACGAGCGCGACTGGACGCTGAAGGGAACGCTCGATTTCGTCGACAACCAGGTGAATGCCGGGTCCGGCACCATCCGGGCGCGCGCCGTCTTCCGCAACCCCAACAATGTCCTGACGCCCGGTCAGTTCGGCCGGCTGCGCCTGCCGGGGTCCGACCGCTATACCGCGACCCTGATCCCGGACCAGGCGGTGGTCAGCGACCAAGCCAACAAGATCGTGCTGACGGTGTCCGACGACGGCACCGTGGTGCCCAAGCCGGTGCGGCTCGGCCCGATGGAGAACGGTCTGCGCATCGTCCGGTCCGGGCTGGCGGACACCGACCGGGTGATCATCAACGGGCTGGTCCGTGCCCGGCCCGGTGCGAAGGTGACGCCGCAGGAAGGATCGATCGAGCCGCCAAAACCGCCGGCCGGGTGAGGGGCGACCGTCATGAACATCTCGCACTTCTTCATCAACCGGCCGATCTTCGCGGCCGTCCTGTCCATCGTCATCACGCTGATCGGCGTCTTCGCCTACCTGACCCTGCCCGTCGCGCAGTATCCCGAGATCGCTCCGCCGACCATCGTGGTGAACACGACATATCCCGGCGCCTCGGCGCAGGTCGTCGCCGACACCGTTTCCGCTCCGATGGAGCAGGAGATCAACGGCGTCGAGAACATGCTCTACATGACCTCGCAGGCGACCAGCGACGGCCGTCTGCAATTGACCATCACGTTCAAGCTCGGCACCGATCTCGACACCGCCCAGGTGCTCGTGCAGAACCGCCTTGCGGTCGCCGAGCCACGGTTGCCGGAAGAGGTGCGGCGCATCGGCGTCACCGTGCGCAAGAATTCGCCCGACATGCTGATGGTGATCCACCTGAATTCACCGGGTGGGGAGCGCGACCAGCTCTACATGTCCAATTACGCGCTGTTGCAGATCAAGGACGTGCTGGCGCGTCTGGACGGCGTCGGCGACGTGCAGGTGTTCGGCGCCCGCGACTATGCCATGCGCGTCTGGCTCGACCCCGACAAGGTGGCGGCCCGCGGGCTCACCGCCGGAGACGTCGTCCGCGCCATCCAGGCGCAGAACGTCCAGGTGTCGGGCGGTGTCATCAACCAGCCGCCGGTCCCGACCCCCGGCGCGTTCCAGCTGAATGTCGAAACGCTGGGCCGCCTCACCGATGCGCGCGAGTTCGGCAACATCATCGTGAAGACCGACGGCACCGCCGTCACCCGCCTGCGCGACGTGGCCCGCATCGAGCTCGGCGCCCAGGACTACAATCTGAACGCCTATCTCGACCGCCAGTCCGCGGTTCCGCTGGTGGTCTTCCAACGGCCCGGCTCCAATGCCCTGGAGACCGCCAACCGCATCCTGACGACGATGGAGGACCTCTCCAAGGGCTTCCCCGCCGGCATGCGCTACGATGTCGTCTACAATCCCACGGAGTTCATCGCCCAGTCGGTCGAGGAGGTCTACAAGACGATCTACGAGGCCGTCGTGCTGGTCGTCGTCGTCGTCATCCTGTTCCTCCAGTCCTGGCGTGCCTCCATCGTCCCGATCCTGGCGATTCCGGTGTCGCTGGTCGGCACCTTCGCCGTGCTGGCGGCGCTGGGCTATTCGCTGAACACGCTGTCGCTGTTCGGTCTGGTGCTGGCGATCGGCATCGTGGTCGACGACGCCATCGTCGTGGTGGAGAATGTCGAGCGCTTCATCAGCCGCGGCATGAAGCCCAAGGATGCCGCGCATGAGACCATGAACGAGGTCGGCGGGGCGCTGATCGCCATCGCCCTGGTCCTGACCGCGGTGTTCGTTCCCGCCGCCCTGGTCAGCGGCATCTCCGGCCAGTTCTTCCGGCAGTTCGCTGTGACCATCGCCAGCGCCACGGTGATCTCCTGCCTCGTGTCGCTGACGCTCAGCCCGGCGCTCTGTGCGCTGCTGTTCAAGCCCCACCAGGAAAACCCGCCCAAGCCGTCGCTGCCGATGCGGCCGGTCGCCGCCTTCTTCCGCGGTTTCAACGCCGGGTTCGAGCGGCTGTCCAACGGCTATGCCGGGCTGACGCGGCGGCTGGTGCGGCTGCCCTTCATCGTCCTGCCGGTCTATCTGCTGCTGCTCGGCCTGACCGGCTGGCAGTTCAACCGGGCGCCGACCGGCTTCATTCCCAACCAGGACCAGGGGTATCTGATCACCGTGGTGCAGCTGCCGCCGGGCTCTTCGCTCGCCCGGACCGACGAGGTGGTGCGCAAATCGGTGGACGTGCTGCTGAAGACACCCGGGGTCGTCCATGCCGTTCCCTTCGCCGGCTTCGATGGCGCCACCTTCACCAACGCGCCGAACGCCGGGGCGATTTTCGTGACCCTCGCCCCCTTCGAGGATCGCATCAAAAACGGCCATTCCGCCGACGCGGTCCTGGCCGATCTGAGACAGCGGCTGGCGTCCATCGAAGACGCCTTCATCATCACCATCCCGCCGCCGCCGGTCCGCGGCATCGGCAGTGCCGGCGGCTTCAAGATGATGGTGGAGGACAAGCGGGGCCGCGGCCTGCCGGCACTCGACGCGGCGGTGACGGAGTTGTCCGCGGCTGCCAACAAGATCCCGGGGCTGGTCGGCGTGTTCACGCTGTTCAACACCAAGACGCCCAAGATCTATGCCGATATCGACCGCCAGAGGGCGGAGATGCTGGGGGTGACCGCCGATCAGGTGTTCGAGGCGTTGCAGATCTATGTCGGCTCGGCCTTCGTCAACGAGTTCAACCTCCTGGGCCGCACCTACCGGGTCACCGCGCAGGCCGACGGCCGTTTCCGCCAGAACCCGCACGACCTCGCCAACCTGAAGACGCGCAACGAACGCGGCGAGATGGTGCCGATCGGTGCGGTGGCGGCGCTGACCGACATCACCGGCCCCTACCGCGCCGCCCGCTACAACCTCTATCCGGCGGCGGAGCTGCAGGGCAACACGCTGCCCGGTTTTTCCACCGGCTACGCCTTGGCCGCCATGGAGAAGGCCGCGGCCGACGTGCTGCCGGACGGCTTCGGTTTCGAGTGGACGGAACTGGCCTATCAGGAGAAGGCCGCCGGGAACAGCGGCCTGATGGTCTTCGGGCTGTCGGTCCTGTTCGTCTTCCTGGTGCTGGCGGCCCAGTATGAGAGCTGGACCATGCCGCTGTCGGTCATCCTGATCGTGCCGATGTGCCTGCTGGCGGCGGTGACCGGCTTGATGATCCGCGGCATGGCCGTCGACATCCTGGCCCAGGTCGGCTTCGTCGTCCTGGTCGGTCTTGCCGCCAAGAACGCCATCCTCATCGTCGAATTCGCCCGCCAGAACGAACTCTTCGAAGGAAAGAACCGCTTCGAGGCGGCGGTGGAGGCGGCGCGCACGCGGCTTCGTCCGATCCTGATGACCTCTCTCGCCTTCATTCTCGGCGTCGTGCCGCTGATGATCGCGCAGGGAGCCGGAGCGGAGATGCGACAGACCCTGGGCACGGCGGTGTTCATGGGGATGCTGGGGGTGACCATCTTCGGCCTGATCTTCACCCCGGTGTTCTACACGGTCGTCCGCCGCCTGTTCAGCCGACCGCTGGCGGTCAACCAGCATCCCGTCGCAACGGAAGAGGTCGGCCTGCAGACGCGGCACCAGCCTGGAGAATGACGGCGTAGCAGGAAACTTGCGGGGCTTGTGGAAGCCCCGCAACGCCGATGAGCCGGTGATTTTCCAAGCTGAATTTGCTGAAGCCTACAACGGTGTCATGGCGACCGCCATGCCGCTCATGACGAGGATGAGTACCATGTCCAATGCGGATCACGATGTGCATTTGTCCGAAGAACCGGACTACGACCACCTTCTTCGATCAAACCTTGAGCGTGTCTTCAATGAACGCGATGCCGGGAAGCGCGCGGAAGCCATCGCGGATCTCTTCGTGGCCGAGCCGGTCATGTACGAGCCGACAAACATCGTGAAAGGACGCACGGCGATTTCCGAGGTGGCGGGCAGTCTGCTGGAGCAGTTCGGGCCTGCGTTTCGCTTCCAGCCCGAAGGCGACGCCATGGGGCATCACGGAGTCGGGGTGCTGAGATGGAAAGCCGGCCCAGCAGATGGTCCGGTTGCCGTCACCGGGAGCGATGTGGCTGAAATGGTCGACGGAAAAATAGCCAGGCTTTGGGTCCTGCTCACTCCGGCGGAACGCTGAGACGCGATCATTCCTCGGCGTCGGCGGGGCGCTGCAGGCGGACCGCCCCGCCGCCCGACGCTGACGCGCGACCAATCGATGTGCAGCCTCGCCGGCATGCATCTCTATCTACCGCAGCGGGGTGCGGAACAGCCTCCCCCGGCCATCCAGCAAATCGGTGACGCCGGCAAGGCGCAGGCTGTGCCAGGCCAGCGCATGGTTGCTCGAGGTGACCGGCTTGCCGGTGCGTGCCTCCAACGCCTCGACCGCCTCGGCAACGCGCAGGCTGGTGCAGGAAACGAAAACGGCGTCCACCTCCGGGTGGGCGGCGGCCTGCGCCACCGCCGTGGCGATGGAGGCGGGGGCGATGCGCGCCGCGATGGTATCGTCGGGCTCGTCGAAGATCGCCAGCACCGGCACCTCGTAGCCGGCCTTTACGAAGTGATCGCGCATCGCTTCGCCGACGCTGCGCTGGTAGGGCGCGACCAGCCCGATGCGCCGCGCGCCGAGGGAGCCGAGCGCGGCATCCACCGCCTCGACCGGCGTGGTGGTGGCGATGCCCGGCCGCGCCTCTCGGATGCGCTCGCGGACGCGCTCCGGACCAATCACCATGCTGCCTGACGTGCAGCCGAAGGCGACGACATCCAGTTCCAGCCCGGGCAGGATCAGGCGGGTCGTCGGAGCGATGTCCTGCTCCATCCGCGCCAGCGTTTCCGGCGCGATCTCCTTGTCGTTCCACAGGCGCGCGTTGTAGACGGCGATCCCCGGCTCCCCGAGCAGGAAACGCCACTCATGCTCGATGGTCTGGTCGGTGGCGAGCACCAGAAGCCCGATGGCGGCGCGGGCGGCGAGGCCGCCATCGGTCGCGAAGGGAAGCACCAGGGTGGCGGCCGGGGAACCGGCGCCATCCTCGGCGACGGTGACGTTGGTATCCATATCGGGGGGTCTCCCAGTGGTGCGGAGGAGCGGCGCGGACGCACCGGCACGGCTGTGACGCCGCCCGCGCGCCTGTCAGTGGACGGCCTGCATGCCGTCGAGCGGGATGGCCGGGGTGCGGCCGGCGATCAGGTCGGCGGTGATGCGGGCCGACCCGCAGGACATGGTCCAGCCCATGTGGCCGTGTCCGGTGTTGAGGAACAGGTTGCGCTGGCGCCCGCGGCCGAAGATCGGCGTTCCCTCCGGCGTCATCGGCCGCAAGCCCGCCCAATAGCTGGGCCGGCTGTAGTCGGCCGCGTCCGGGAACAGATCGCGCGCCGCCGCCAGCATGGTCTGGAAGTCGGCCGGGCTGTGGCGCTTGTCATAGCCGGCGAAGTCGGCGGTCGCGGTGATGCGCAGCCGGTCGCCCATCGGCGCGTAGGCGACGAGATTCTCCTCGTCCACCCCGCCGATGCGCGGCGTGTTGTTGCCCCCGGCCACCGGAACGGTGACCGAATAGCCCTTGATCGGATAGATCGGCAGCGACAGGCCGAGCGGCTTCGCCAGTGCAGCGCTCTGGCAGCCCATTGCCAGCACATAGGCGTCGGCGGTCAGCGTGCCTTTGTCGGTGACCAGCCCGGTCACCTCGCCGGCGGCGGTCTCGACGCCGCGGATCGTCGTGCCGTAGAGGAAGCGGACGCCCCGCTCCGCGCACCAGTCCGCGAGGTTGCGGGTGAACAGCCGGGCGTCGCCGCTCTCGTCGGACGGGGCGTAGATGCCGCCGACGATGCGGTCCCTGGTCGGCAGCAGCGCCGGGTCGATGGCGGCCGCGCGGTCGCGGTCGACCACCTCCAGCGGCAGGCCGTTGTCGGTCAGGATCCTCATCTTGGCGACACCGGCGTCGAAGGCCGCCGGGCTGCGGTAGAGGTAGAGCAGGCCGCCCTTGGCGCCGTCGAAGGCGACCCCGGTGTCCTCGACCACCCGATGCAGCATGTCCTGCGAATAAAGGCTGAGCCGCACCTTGCGGGCGGTGTTGACCGCCACCCGGTCCGACCGGCAGTTGCCGAGGAACTTCAACGACCAGGACCACAGCGCCGGGTCCAGCCGCAGCCGGAAGCGCAAGGCCTGATCGTTGCGCCACAGCGACTTCAGCAGGATCTTCGGCGCCTTCGGCGACGCCCAGGTGTAGGCGTGCCCCGGCGCCACCAGCCCCGCATTGGCGAAGCTGGTCTCGTCGGCGGCGCCGTCATGCCGCTCGACGACGGTGACCTCGTGACCGTCCTTGAGAAGGCAGTAGGCCGTCGTCACGCCGACGACCCCGCTGCCCATCACGATGACCTTCATGAATGTCTCCCTGGCATGAACGCCTCCTTGGCCTGAACGCCCCTGACAGGAGCGGTCACAGCGCCGCGGTCACCTGGATTTCCACGGTGAATTGCGGGGCGGCGAGCTTGGCCTCGACGCAGGCGCGCACCGGCGTGTTGCCCGGCGCGACCCAGGCGTCCCACACCCCGTTCATTTCGGCGAAGCCGGCGATGTCGGCGAGCCAGATGGTGGCGGTCAGCAGCTTGGTCTTGTCGGTGCCGGCGGCGGCCAGAAGCTCGTCGATCCTGCCGAGGATGTCGGTGGTCTGCTCGGCCACCGGCGCGCCCGGCGCCCGCAACGCCACCACGCCCGCCGTACAGACCAGACCGCCATGGACGACGGCCTGGCTCATGCGCGGGCCGACCTCGATACGCTGGATGCTCATGTTTCTCTCCCAGAAAGCCGGCGGGCCGGGAGGCGGCACCGCCCTCCGCTCAGACGATACGTAACTGTATACAGAATAGTCCACACAATTTTCGTCTCTGCTGCACTGCCCAAGAATCGGGCCCGATTCTTGTGCAACTGCACAAATGTTTGCCTTGCCAACAAAGCCGTTGACGCCCCCTTGCAGACGACGATACGCTTAAGTGTATACAGATTGTCATTCAGCTTAACATTCACCGGCAGGGAGATGTGCGATGGCGAGGATGAACAGCATGACGCGGCGCTCGGCGGGGGGCGCGCTGCTGGGCGCGGTGGCGCTGGCGATGCTGGGCGGCGGTGCGGCGCGGGCGCAGGACACGGTGACGCTCGGCGCGGTCCTGCCGCTGAGCGGGGCCAGCGCCACCATCGGCGAGGACCAGCGCCGCGGCATCGAACTGGCGGTGGAGAAGGTCAACGCCGACGGCGGCGTGCTCGGCCGCAAGCTGGCGGTGGCGGTCGAGGATTCCGGCGGCCGGGCGCAGAGCGCCATCGACGCGGCGCGCAAGCTGGTGTCGGTGTCGAAGACCCCGGTGGTGATCGGCGAATATTCCTCGGGCAATACCATCCCGGTCGGCCAGTATCTGCAGCGCGAGGGGATCGTCCACATCAACCCCGGCTCCTCCTCGCCGGTGATCAAGACCATCGGCGACCGCTCCTTCAGCACCATCGGTCTGGACGACGTCGCCGGGAAGTTCACCGCCCAGGCTGTCTACGGGATGGGCCACCGCAAGGCGGTCTTCCTCGCCCCCAACAACGCCTACGGCCAGGGCGTCTATGCCGAGACCAAGGCGGCCTTCGAGGCGCTGGGCGGCCAGATTGTCGCCAACCTGCTCTACACCGAGGGGCAGTCGAACTACCGGCGCGAATTGCAGCGCATCGCCGCCGCCAAGCCCGACGTCATCATCTATTCCGGCTACGGCCAGGAGGCGGCGACGATCAACCGCGAAGCCTTCGAGCTGGGCCTGTCGAAGACCCCCTGGTTCGGCATCTACCTGTCGATGTGCACCGCCGATTCCCGGCCGGAGACGGTCGAAGGCCAGATGGGCATGGAGGTCAACTATGTCGGCCCCGACGGCGCCTGGTACCGTGACACCTACAAGAAGAAGTTCGGCAAGGAGTTCGCCACCACCTTCAGCGGCTACACCTACGACGCGGTGATGATGGCCGCCGCCGCGATCAACAAGGCCGGCAGCGCCGAACCCGCCAAGATCCGCGAGGCGCTGGCCGCACTCGGCGACTATGCCGGCGCCACCGGCCCCATCGCCTTCGACGCCCAGGGCCAGCGCAAGACCCAGCCCTACATCGTCGTCTCCTACAAAGGCGGCGAGCTGAAGACGGCCGCCAAGTAGGCGCGGCCGCCCCAGATCGGACCTCCCGCACGCGAAGGGTTCCCCGGCCGCCCGGCCGGGAACCCTGCCCCGCCCGACCGGAGACATGTCCCGTGATCCAGATATTGCCCATTCTTCAGATATTGATCGACACCCTGATCCGGACGAGCGACCTCGCCCTGATCGCGCTCGGCCTCAACCTGTCCTACGGCGTCAGCCGCTTCCCCAACGTCGCCCATGTCGAGATGGCCCCGCTGGGGGCTGCGGTGGCGCTGGCGGTGGCCGCCCTGTTTCCCGTCGGCGGGCTGGTCGGCGCCGCCATCGCCGGGGCGCTCGCCGCCGGGCTGGCGGCGATGCTGCTGCACCGCTTCGCCTTCGAACGGCTCGCCGGCGCCGGTCCGGCCAGCGCGCTGATCGGCTCGCTCGCCATCGCCATGATGCTGCGCGCCGGCCTGCAGGCGGTCTTCGGCACCCGGCCGCAGCAGTTCGACACGCCGCTGATCCCGCCGCACGACCTGTGGGGCGCCATCCTGTCCGATCTGCAGATCGCCGCCATCGCCATCACCGCCGTCTGCCTGATCGGCTTCTTCGCCATGCTGCGGCTGACGCCGCTCGGGCGTTCGATCCGCGCCATCGCCGCCAATCCGGCGCTGGCCACTGCGTCGGGCATCGACGCCCGCCGCGTCACGCTGGTCACCGTCTTCCTCGGCGGCACGCTGGCCGGCATCGGCGGCATCCTGCTGGCACTGGTCACCCAGCTCGACATCGGTATGGGGCAGATGCTGCTGCTGCCGGTCTTCGCCGCCGCCATCGTCGGCGGGCTCGGCAGCCTGCCGGGTGCCGTGATCGGCGCCTTCGCCATCGCGCTCGCCGAGACGCTGGTGATGCGCATCGATTTCGGCCTGCTCGCCGCCGACGGGCCGCGCTACCTGCCGCTCGGCTACCTGACCGGCATCGGCTTCGCGCTCATCGTCGTGACCCTCGTGTACCGCCCGGAAGGGCTGCTGAGCCGGGGAGGACGCCGTGCTTGAGTTCTGCCTGCATGTGCTGATCATGTCGGCGATCTTCGGGATCGCCGCGGTCAGCCTCAACCTCCAGGCCGGCACCGGCGGCCTGCTGAATTTCGGCCAGATCGCCCTGTTCGGCATCGGCGCCTACGCGGTCGCCATCCTGACCCGCGCCGGGCTGCCCTGGCCGGCCGCCCTTCTTGCCGGCATGGCTGCGGCGGCACTCGCCGGCTTCGCCATCGGCCGGCTCGGCCGCGACCTCGCCGCCGAATACTGGGCGCTGGCGACGCTGGCGGTCGCCGAGCTGGTGCGGCTGGTCGCCCTCAACGAGGATTGGCTGACCGGCGGTCCGCAGGGCATCGGCGGCATCGCCGTCCTGTTCCCCGGCCTCGACGGCGTGGCGCGCGCGCTGGCCACCCTGGCGCTGGCGGCCCTGCTGCTGCTCGGCACCGCGCTGGTGGCGCGGCGGCTTGGGGACACCCAGTTCGGCCGCGTGCTGCGGCTGATGCGGGAGAATCCCGACCTCGCCACCGCGCTCGGCCACGACATCGTCGCCTGCAAGGTCAAGGTTCTGGCCATCGGCGGGGCGATGGCCGGGCTGGCCGGCGGGCTCTACACCCTCTACCTCGCCTTCATCGGGCCGGACCAGCTGCTGCCCTTCGAGACCTTCCTGATCTGGACGATGGTGGTTCTCGGCGGGCTGGGCAACGTGGCGGGGGCGGTGGTCGGCGCCCTGCTGGTCACCGCGCTCTATGCCGGCATTCCCTTCCTGAAGGATGCCGTCGCCCTTCCGTCCGACCTGACCGGCAGCCTGCGCGTCTTCGCCATCGGCTCGATCGTGCTGGCCGTCCTGATGCTGAAACCCCAGGGGCTGGTCCCCGAACGGCTGCGGAGGCTCCATGCTCAGCGCCCATGACGTCACCCGCAGCTTCGGCGGGCTGACCGCGGTCAATCATGTCAGCCTGGAGATCGGGCCCCGCGAGATCGTCGGTCTGGTCGGCCCCAACGGCTCCGGCAAGACCACCCTGCTCAACCTCTTGAGCGGCTTCCTCGCCCCGACCAGCGGCGAGATCCGCTTCGACGGCACCGCCGTCAGCGCGCGGCGCGCCTGGCAGCCGAGCCGGCTCGGCCTGCGCCGCAGCTTCCAGCTTCCCAAGCTGCCGGCCCGCATGTCGGTGCTGGAGGTGATGCTGGCCGGCGGACGGCTTCCCGCCGGCGCCTCGCCCTGGCGCTCGCTGCTGACGCCGGGGAGGGTGCGGCGCGAGGAGGCGGCCTTCATCGGCAAGGCGATGGGGCTGCTGGCCGAGGTCGACCTCGCCGGCCTTGCCGACCACCCGGCCGGCGGCCTGTCGGGCGGCCAGCAGAAGCTGCTCGGGCTGGCGGCGGCGCTGATGGACGACCCGGCGGTGCTGCTGCTCGACGAGCCGACGGCCGGCGTCAACCCGTCGCTGCGCCGGCGCATGGCCGACCATCTGCGCCGCATCCGCGAGGGCGGCACCGCGCTGGTCATCGTCGAGCACGACATGGGCTTCATCGGCGACCTGTGCGACCGCTGCCTCGCCCTGGACAAGGGAGCGGTGATCGCCAACTGCCGCCCCGACGAGCTGAGTGGCAACCAGCAGGTGGTCGAAGCCTATCTCGGCCGCCGCCGGCCCGGCGTCCCGCTGCGGGTCGTCGCCGGTGGTGCGGTTGGGGGGGCGGTCGACATCAGGACCAATGGAGCCAGAGCATGACGCTTTCCGTGCACGAGGTGCGCGCCGGCTACGTGCCGGACGCCGACATCCTGAACAGCCTGTCGATCACGGTGCAGCCGGGGGAGATCGTCACCATCCTCGGCCCCAACGGGTCGGGCAAGTCGACCCTGCTGAAGACCGTCGTCGGCCAGCTCCGCCCGCGCGCCGGCCGGGTGGTCGCCGACGGCCGCGACCTCGCCGGCATCCCGGTGCACCGGCGGATCCGCGACTGCGGCGTCGCCTATGTGCCGCAGCTCGACAACATCTTCGGCCCGCTCACCATCCGCGAGAACCTGGAGCTGGGCGGCCAGTTCGTTGCCCCCGCCGCCCGCAGGGCCCGGCTGGAACAGCTGCTGGAGCATTATCCCAATCTCGGCCGCAAGGCCGGGGCGCGGGCCGACAGCCTGTCGGGCGGGGAGCGGCAGATGCTGGCGCTGGCCCGCGCGCTGATGCCGGGGCCGCGCCACCTGCTGCTCGACGAGCCGTCGGCCGGCCTGTCGCCGCTGATGATGGACGAGCTGTTCGCCCACATCCGCCGCATCCGCGACCGCGAGGGCGTCTCCGTCCTGATGGTCGAGCAGAATGCGGCGGAATCGCTGGAGGTCTCCGACCGCGCCTATGTGCTGGTGATGGGGCGGGTCCACCGCGAGGGCACCGCCCGGGAGATACTGGAGGACGAGACGGTCGGCCAGCTCTATCTGGGCGCCGGTCCGGCGCATTGACCCCCCGTCCCGCCGAATTGGTCGCGGTTGTGTATACTGGCCTGCATATTCCACCGGTGCTATGGTCCCGCGCGGCGCGCCGCACCGGTGCGCCGCCGGACACACATAGGACGATCATGGCGGGAACCCCGCGCAAGAAGACCATCAAGGCAACGCCCGCGCCGCGCGCCGCCGACAGCGTCAACCGTGTCTATGCCGCGATCCAGCGCATGGCGGTGAATTTCGAATTCCGGCCGGAACAGCGGATCAACGAGGTGGAACTGGCCGCCACCCTCGGCGTCAGCCGGACCCCGGTGCGCGAGGCGCTGAACCGGCTGGTGATCGAGGGGCTGATCACGCTGGTGCCCAACAAGGGCTTCTACTGCCGCCCCTTCGACGCCGAGCAGATCATCGGGCTGTTCGAGGTGCGGGCGTCGCTGGAACGGCTGAGCGTCGAACTCGCCGCCGAGCGCGCCAGCGACGTCCGCATCGCCGAACTGATGGATTTCTGGAACGGCGTGCGGGCGAACCGCGCCGCGATGGACGCCGAGGAGCTGACCAGCCGCGACGAGGAGTTCCATATCCGCATCGCCGCGATGGGCGGCAACCCCGAGCTGGTCCGCATGCTGGAGAGCATCAACGCGCGGATCCGCTTCGTCCGCCGCATCGAGATCGAGAATCCGCAGCGCCGCACCACCACCTTCGACGAGCATCTGGCGATCGCCGAGGCGCTGAAGGCGCGCGACCGCGGCCGTGCGGTGGCCTGCATGTCGGACCATATCGGCATCAGCGTGGCCGACGCGGTGTCCGCCATGAAGGAGGGGCTCGCGCGCATCTACATGGGCCGCATGGCCAGCTGAGCCGGCCCGGACAGCGGCAGGAACCGCCGCGGCCCCCCTTCTCCAGACGCGGCTCCGGAACCGGCCCCAGAACCGCCGTTGACCCTCGCCGCAAAGTGTGTACACTTCAGAACACACAATGACACCGAGGGAGGACGCACATGCCGGACGGCGTGGCGATGACGGGTGCGGTGCCCCTGGACGACAAGTATCTGGCCGAGCATGGCCGCGTGTTCCTGAACGGCACGCAGGCCCTGGTGCGGATGGCGCTGCTCCAGAAACGGCGCGACCGCGCCGCCGGCCTGCGCACCGCCGGGCTGGTGAGCGGCTACCGCGGCTCGCCGCTCGGCACCATCGACATGGAGATGGGCCGGGCGCGGGGCTTCCTGGATGCCCACGACATCCGCTTCGTTCCCGGCGTCAACGAGGATCTGGCCGCCACCGCGCTGTGGGGCAGCCAGCAGATCCATCTGCAGGACCAGCCGGACTGGGACGGCGTCTTCGGCCTGTGGTACGGCAAGGGGCCGGGGGTGGACCGCACCGGCGACGCCTTCCGCCACGCCAACCTTGCCGGGTCTGCCGGGCGGGGCGGCGTCCTTGTGCTGGCCGGCGACGACCACACCTGCAAATCCTCGACGACCTCGCACCAGAGCGAATATGCGCTGGTCGATGCGATGATGCCGATCCTCAGCCCGTCCGGCATCCCGGAGATGATCGAATACGGGCTGCATGGCTGGGCGCTGTCGCGCCTGTCGGGCTGCTGGACCGCCATGAAGGTGACGGCCGACCTGACCGACCGCAGCGTCTCGATGACCCTCGACCCGGCCCTCCCCGTCATCCGGCAGCCGACGGACCTCGTCCTGCCGCCCGGCGGCCTCAACATCCGCTGGCCCGACAGCCCGCAGGAGCAGGAGGCCCGCCTGCACCTGCACAAGATCCCGGCGGCGCTGGCCTATGTCCGCGCCAACGGCCTGAACCGCGTGATGCTGGGCGGTACTGGCGCGCGCTTCGGCATCGTCACCGCCGGCAAGGCCTATCTCGACGTCCGGCAGGCCCTGGCGGAACTCGGCATCGACGAGAATCGGGCGGCCGCACTCGGCATCGCCGTCTTCAAAGTGGCGGTGCCCTGGCCGCTGGAGCCGGACAGCCTGCGCGGCTTTGCCGCCGGCCTCGACGAGATCCTGGTGGTGGAGGAAAAGCGGCCGCTGATCGAGGGCCAGATCAAGGACATCCTCTACGGCCTGCCGGCGGACCGGCGCCCGCGCGTCACCGGCAAGCACGACGGGTCCAGCGTTCCCCTGCTGCGCTCACACGACGAGCTGTCGGTCGCCGAGATCGCCGTGGCTATCGCCAAGCGGCTCGCCCACTGCGGCGTGGACGTGGACGCCGACGCGCTGGCCCGCCTTGAAAACGGCAGCGGCAATGGCAGCGGCACCGCCGCCCGCGCCGGCGGCCCGGTTGCCAAGCGCACGCCCTATTTCTGTTCCGGCTGCCCGCACAACAGTTCGACCAAGGTGCCGGAGGGCTCGCGGGCCCATGCCGGGATCGGCTGCCACTGGATGTCGCAGGCGATGGACCGCGACACCGCCACCTACACCCACATGGGGGCGGAAGGCGCCAACTGGGTCGGGCTGGCGCCCTTCGTGCCGACCCGCCACATCTTCCAGAACATCGGCGACGGCACCTATTTCCATTCCGGCCTGCTCGCCATCCGCGCGGCGGTCGCCGGCGGGGTGAACATCACCTACAAGATCCTGTTCAACGACGCCGTCGCCATGACCGGCGGCCAGCCCCACGACGGCCAGCTCACCCCGCAGGCCATCGCCTGGCAGGTGCGCGCCGAAGGGGTGCAGCGCATCGCAGTGGTCAGTGACGAGCCGGAGAAGTACGGCCTGTCCTCCGGCCTGCCGCCCTACGCCACCATCCACCACCGCGACGATCTCGACGCCGTGCAGCGCGAGTTCCGCGAGGTGCCGGGCGTGTCGGCGCTGATCTACGACCAGACCTGCGCCGCCGAGAAGCGCCGCCGCCGCAAGCGCGGCACGCTGCCCGACCCCGGCCGCCGCGTCGTCATCAACGAGCGGGTCTGCGAGGGCTGCGGCGACTGCTCGACCCAGTCGAACTGCCTGTCGGTGGTGCCGGTCGACACCGAGTTCGGCACGAAGCGGACCATCGACCAGTCCTCCTGCAACAAGGACTTCTCCTGCCTGTCGGGCTTCTGCCCCTCCTTCGTGACGGTGGAGGGCGGCACGCTGCGCAAGGCGCGCCCCGCCGCCGCCCCGGCGCCCGACGCCGACGCAGGCGCAGGCGACATCACCCTGCCCGACCCGGTGGCACCGCCGCTCGACCAGCCCTACCGCCTGCTCGTCACCGGGGTCGGCGGCACCGGGGTGGTGACCATCGGCGCGATCCTCGGCATGGCCGCACATCTGGAGGGGCTGGCCTGTTCCATCCTCGACCAGACCGGCATGGCGCAGAAGGGCGGTGCGGTGATGTCGCACATCGTCCTGGCGCATCGGACCGACCAAATCCATGCCGCCCGCATCGCCCCCGGCGGCGCCGATGTCGTGCTCGGCTGCGATCTTCTGGTCGCGGCCGGCGAGGACGGGCTGAGCCGCATGCGGGCTGGCCGTACCCGCGCGGTGCTCAACCGGCACGAGACCGTCACCGGCGCCTTCACCCGCAACCCGGAGGAGCGGCTGCCGTTGCCGCTGCTGGTGCGCCGGGTCGCCGACGCCTGCGGCGGCCTCACGGCGGTCGATGCGCTGGACGCCACCGCCATCGCCACCGCGCTGTTCGGCGACGCGATCATGGCCAACCTCTTCCTGCTCGGCTACGCGTGGCAGAAGGGGCTCATCCCGCTGTCTGCCACGGCCATCGACAAAGCCATCGTCCTCAACGGCACCGGGGTTGCCGGCAACCGGTCGGCCTTCGCCTGGGGACGCCGCGCGGCCGCCGATCCCGCCGCGCTCGCGGCGGCGCACCCGGCCAAACCTTCGAGCGCGGCCGCTCCGCAACCCGACGATCTCGACGGACTGATCGCCCGGCGCGTCGAACAGCTGACCGCCTACCAGAATGCGGCTTATGCCGAGCGCTACCGCCTGGTGGTCGACCAGGTCCGCCGGGCCGAGACGGCGGTGGTGCCGGGCAGCAGCCGGTTGACTGCGGCGGTGGCGCGCTCCTTCTACAAGGCGATGGCCTACAAGGACGAGTATGAGGTCGCCCGCCTCTACACCGACGGCGCCTTCCTCGCGCAGCTGGCCGGGCAGTTCGAGGCCGGCTTCCGCCTGCGCTTCCATCTGGCTCCGCCCCTGCTTGCGCGGCGCGACGAGCGGACAGGCCATTTGAAGAAGAGTGCGTACGGCCCCTGGATGCTGCCGGTGTTCAAAATGCTGGCGAGGCTCAAGGGACTGCGCGGGACGCCGTTCGACCCGTTCGGGCGCACCGCGGAGCGCCGGGCGGAACGCCGGCTGATCGACCAGTACGAACGGGCCGTCACGGAAATGCTGGCCGGCCTCACCCCGGAAAAGCTGGATTTGGCCGTGCGGATCGCCGGGATCCCGGACCGCATCCGCGGCTATGGACATGTGAAGGACAAGGCCATGGCCCAGGCGGAGATGGATTTGCGCGACTGGCCAGCGCAGTTCCTCTCCACGACGCCGCAGCGTCTGGCGGCGGAGTGAGCGGCGGCGGTGCGTCGCCCTGAGGGTCTTGCGCACCGCTTCACCGATCTTCGGCACGACCGGCCTGTTGCAACCACCGTCGGCCGCGACGGGCTGGCCCCGATCTGTGAGCGTCTGTCGGACGGAAAGCGGATGGGAGATGACCCGCCGGGTCTGCCCACCCAGCCCCTCGATGCCGAGCGTCACCACGTCACCGACCTTCAGGAAGACGGGCCCGAGCTTCCGCCCCACGCCGGTACCGGGCAGCGTGCCTGGGGGCACCGCCCATTCGCCGGCGCGGACGCGGCGGTCGTAGAAGGCGATCTTGGCGGCCGCCAGCATCAAGGCCATCGCGTGTTCCGCGACCTCGTCGACGCAACAGGGCGGGTTGTCGGTGACGATGATGCCGGCTTCGGTCACGGCTGCCAGATCGATGGCGTCGACGCCGATGCCATGGCGGGCGATGACCTTGCACCTGGGCATCCGCCTGGAGAAACTCGGACGGAGCCGCCGCCTTGAACGGAACCAGTTCCCGCCCGTCCAGTCGTTCCCTGCCGGTGAAAAGCGCTGTGCCGAAGCGCGGCGGGGTGTCCGTGGCGAGTGCCGGCACTGTCCCCGAAGAGGTCGTTTCGCGTCGGTCGTCGCGTCACTGGCAAAAGGTAGCCCGGAAACGGCGAAGGCCAACAACCCCTTGAGGTTGCTGGCCTTCATAGATGGTGGTCCCGACTGGGATTGAACCAGTGACCCCTACGATGTCAACGTAGTGCTCTCCCGCTGAGCTACGAGACCACGGGAACCCAAAACTGTCGCTCCAGTCATGGAGCGGGCGAAGGGATTCGAACCCTCGACCCCAACCTTGGCAAGGTTGTGCTCTACCCCTGAGCTACGCCCGCAAAGTGGCGCGAGTGACGGGACTTGAACCCGCGGCCTCCGGCGTGACAGGCCGGCGCTCTAACCAACTGAGCTACACCCGCGCTGAGGAGCGGCGCCTTATACAAGGCATCACCCCGACAGACAAGACCTAAACCTACCCAAACTCTTCAGAAGTGGTGGAGCCAAGGAGGATCGAACTCCTGACCTCTACAATGCCATTGTAGCGCTCTCCCAGCTGAGCTATGGCCCCACTATACTTCTGCACCTCTACACCAACACTTGGAGTGTTGGTGCGCTTGGAGGGACTCGAACCCCCACGGCCTTTCAGCCACTAGGACCTGAACCTAGCGCGTCTACCAATTCCGCCACAAGCGCTTTCCCCGCACCGCGTTGGGCGCCGCGGGGAGCGCTTATGTAGCGGGATGGATCGCGGCCCGCAAGCAGAGAATTCACTCTCCGCGCATTTTTTTCCTAAGCCCGTTCCGGCGGGCCAGAAGGGCAAGCCCGACCCCCGCCGCCGCCGCGGCGGCCACCCCGGCGCCGATGCGCCATGCCGTCCGGTTCACGTCGCCGAACACCGTCGCGCCGCGCAGGATGGTGGTCGCCATCGGCTCCGGCCGGTCGGGGTCGAGCAGGCGCTCCTCCACCAGCTTGCGTTCCGTCTCGGTCAGCGGCTGCGGCTCCAGCGGGCGGAGCGAGCGGCCGGCCGGGCGGACCAGCCGGTCGATGGTGGCGGTCAGCGATCCGGTCGCCTCCTCCGTGTGCTCGACCTCCTCGACGGAGACGCCGAGATGCTCCGCCATCAGGCGGGTGCGGACCGAGCGGATGGAGCGGCAGACCTCCGGCCTCTCGCCCGGCGCGCACTCGATGGCGAGGTCGCATTCGGTGTCCAGCCCCTGGGACCGGTTGTTGATGTTGGACGACCCCACCCTCAGCAGCCGGTCGTCGACCACCAGCACCTTGGCATGGACATAGATGCCCTCGCCGCCTTCGGTCACCGGCGCCAGGATGCGGAAGCGGGGGTGGGCGACGGCCTCGTGCAGGCGCTGGAGCAGCAGCGAGCGGGCGCTGCCCATCGACTCCTCCTCGATCCAGGCCGGCGTCCGTTCGGGATTGATCACCACCACCTCGGGCCCGTCGGGCTCCGACAGCCGGCCGATGATGGCGCCGACGATCTTCTGCGAGGCGAAATACTGGCTTTCCAGATAGATGAAATCGCGCGCGGCGGCGATGGCGGCCAGATACAGCGCCTCGATCTCGCGCACGCCGCGCTTGCCGGTTTTCTGCGTCCCCTCATGGTCGGCCATGGGGTCAGTGCGGGCGATGGCGACCGGGAGGTCGCGGAAGTCGGGCTCCAGATCCTCGGGCCAGAAGGCCGGGACCGGCGGCGGCGGGGTCAGCAGCTCGCCGGTCGCCCGGTGCCAGCGCTCCCTCGCCAGCTCGCCCAGCGCCCGCGCCGCGGCACCGTCGACAGCGGTGGTCACGTCATGGAAGGGGCCGTAGGCCTCGCCGTTCGGCCGCACCCGCCGGGGATCGCCGTCGCTGTGGTCGGGCGTGTCCCAACGGTCGGTGGTCATGTCGATGCCGCCGCAGAAGGCCAGCGCATCGTCGATGATGGCGATCTTCTGGTGGTGGCAGGCGCCGGGCGGATGGGCGGAATCCAGGCGGAAGCGCAGGCGCCGGCTGCTGATCCAGTCGAGCAGCACCAGCGGCGTCCCGCCGCGGAACGGCATCTTCAGGACCGCCAGATCCCATTTCAGCACATTGATCGTCAGTTCCGGCCGCACCCGGACGATCCAGGACAGGAAATCGCCCAGCTCGTTGGGCACGCCCGGCATCGGATCGTCGGGTTCCAGCTTGATCCGGGTGTCGAAATCCCAGCCGATCAGCATCACGGTGTGGCGGGCATTCAGGATGGCCGCCTTGATCCGGGCGAAATAGGCGGCGGCGTCGATGATCACCGCCACGCGGTCCGCCGTCTCCATCCGCCAGCAGGTCCGGCCGGGCACCAGGATCGGATCGGCGCAGGGCTGGTTGGACTGGCTGGACTGGAGATTGGGAGTTGGGCGGGCGGCGTCAGGCATCGCGGCCAT
>Ga0206117_100706_pt1 | contig 27155 bp, 20 predicted proteins | sample 3A5Ametagenome_FD_177997 | JGI IMG/M metagenome (GOLD analysis project Ga0206117, IMG submission 177997) | Enriched microbial communities from leaf-cutter ant dump, University of Wisconsin, Madison, United States - 3A5A | ecosystem: Environmental > Terrestrial > Nest > Insects nest > Nest dump... | reverse complement strand
TCTGCTTTCCGCCCGACCGGTTGGGCTGGGATGGCGAACCGGTACCGGCCCAGGCCCCTTGTGCGCTGATGGCCCGGGGATCGTTGGTCCAGGCATTCCGCCGCCCGTTCATGTTGCCGCCTACCGCGGCCTTCTGAGGCCGGATACCGCGGCGATCGGGTCCGCCGTCACCACCCTGCTGAAATCGTCAGGCCGTCATCGACGGGCTGGCCGCCTGCAGGACCAGGTGCAGCGCGTCGCGGATCGTCGCCTGGCGCACGCCGTTGCGGCCGATGGCGCCGTAATCGCGCCTGATATGGTCGACCGGCCGGCCGCGCCGGGCGACGGCCAGGTGGACGCGGCCGGCGGGTTTGGCCTCGGACGCGCCGGGGCCGGCGACACCGGTCACGGCGATCGCGATATCGGCGGGGCTGTGGGCCAGGGCGCCTTCGGCCATGGCGCGGGCGACCGGCTCGCTGACCGCGCCGTGTTCGGCGATCAGCGGGGCGGGCACGCCCAGCATCGCGGTCTTGGCGGCATTGGAATAGGTGACGAACCCGCGATCGACCACGTCGGACGATCCGGCCACCTCGGTCAGGCAGCCGGAAATCAGCCCGCCGGTGCAGCTTTCGGCGGTGGCAAGCGTCAGGCCCTCGGCCCGGCAGGCGCGCAGGACTTCCTCGGCCAGGGCGATGATGGACGCGTCGATCACAGCAGATACCTCGCGATTGCCCACAGGCACAGCCCGGCCATGATGCCGGCGATGACATCGTCGATGACAACCCCGAAGGCGCGCGGCAGGCGTTCGGCCCAGCCGATCGGGCCGATCTTGGTGATGTCGAAGAACCGGAACAGCACGAAGGCCAGGATCCACAGCCGCCAGTCGACGCCGGCGGGCACCAGCGCGAACAATTGCCCGGCGACCTCGTCGATCACCACTTCCTTGGGATCCTTGGCGGCGGACGACCGCAGATAGACTTCCGTCGCCCAGATGCCGACGAAAGTGGCGACCAGGCCGCCGGCGACCACCGCCCACGGCCCGCCCAGCCACAAAAGCAGGATGCCGAGCGGCAGGGTGGCAAGCGATCCCCAGGTGCCCGGCGCCTTGCGGGCAAGGCCCGCGCCGAACCAGGTGGCGATGACCCGCGCGACCCGTGCCTTGCGGGTCATGGCAGCCGAACCGTCGCCACGGCCTGGGCGGCAATGCCCTCGCCGCGGCCGGTGAAGCCGAGCTTCTCGGTCGTCGTGGCCTTGACCGCGACACGGTCGAGGCCGATGCCCAGGATATCGGCGATGCGGGCGCGCATCGCATCGCGATACGGACCGATCTTGGGCCGTTCGCAGATCAGGGTCAGGTCGACATGGGCGATGATGCCGCCGCGGGCGGCGACGCGGTCGCGGGCATGGGCCAGGAACCGGTCGGATGCCGCGCCGCGCCAGCGTTCATCCGATGGCGGAAAGGCCTGGCCGATATCGCCCTCGGCCAGGGCGCCCAGCAGGGCGTCGGTCAGGGCGTGCAGTGCGACATCGGCATCCGAATGTCCGGCCAGCGCCTGGGCATGCGGCACTATAATGCCGCCCAGCATCAGGGGCCGGCCCGGCAGGTCGGCCAGGGCATGGACATCGAACCCCTGGCCGATCCGGATATCGGGATGGCGATTGACCAGCAGCGCCTCGGCCCGCCGGAAATCGTCCGGCGTCGTCAGCTTGAAATTGCCGTCGTCACCGTCGACCAGCGCGACATCGATGCCCATGGCAGAGGCAACCGCGGCATCGTCGGTGAGTTCCGGGCCGCCCGCGGCGGCACGATGGGCGGCCAGCAGCGCCTTATAGGCAAATCCCTGCGGCGTCTGGGCCCGCCACAGCCCGTCGCGCGCCGGGCCGGTTGCCGCGATGCCGTTTTCCGCGCGCTTCAGCGTGTCGACGACGGGCAGGGCGGCGATCGCCGGCACCGCGTCGATCACCCGGTCGATCAGGGCCGGTGTCACGAAGGGGCGGGCGGCATCGTGGACCAGGACGATATCGGGGTTCAGCCCGGCCAGCGCCTCCAGCCCCAGGCGCACGCTGTCCTGGCGGGTGGCGCCGCCGTCGATCGGGGGCAGCAGGTCGAACCCGGCGGTCGCATCGTCGTAGAGCGCGCGGTCGTCGGGGTGTATAACGACCGCGATCCGGTCGATGCGCGGATGTGCCGCAAAGGCGTCCAGCGTCCGGGCCAGCACGGGGCGGCCGCCCAGGCGACGATATTGCTTGGGTGTTCCCGATCCGGCCCGATGGCCTCGACCGGCGGCAACGACAAGGACGACAATCGACATGGCGCGGACTAAACCCGGTTCCGGCGTCAGCCGCAAGACGGACGGCCGCAATGCTGTTGTTGGACGGCCACCGGATCTATATTGCATCGCAGCAAGAAGCCGGTTATCCTGCCTTCGAATTAATCACTGTTCGTGGATGCCTACGTTATGACCATCCGGATCGGCCCGATCACGCTGAAGGATCCGGTCATCCTCGCGCCGCTGTCGGGGGTCACGGACCTGCCCTACCGGCGTGTCGTCAAGCGCGCCGGCGCCGGGCTCGTCGTCTCCGAGATGATCGCCTCGGAAGCCATGGTCCGCGAATCGCGCCAGACGATGAAGATGATCCAGTCCGAGCCCGAGGAATTCCCGATGGCCGTGCAGCTTGCCGGCTGCGAGGCCCGGGTGATGGCCGAGGCGGCGCGGCTGAACGAGGATCGCGGCGCCGTCATCATCGACATCAACATGGGCTGTCCGGTCAAGAAGGTCACCAACGGCCATGCCGGCTCGGCCCTGATGCGCGACCTGGTCCATGCCCGCAGCCTGATCGAGGCGACGGTCAAGGCGGTCAAGGTGCCGGTGACGCTGAAGATGCGCATGGGCTGGGACCACGAATCGCTGAACGCGCCCGAACTGGCCCGCATCGCCGAGGATTGCGGCATCCAGATGCTGACCGTGCATGGTCGCACCCGCAACCAGATGTACACCGGGTCGGCCGACTGGTCCTTCGTCGCCCGCGTCAAGCAGGCGGTCAGGATCCCGGTCGTCGTCAACGGCGACATCACCGGGTATGACGAGGCGCGGACGGCCCTGGAAAAATCGGGCGCCGACGGGGTCATGATCGGCCGCGGCACCTATGGCCGGCCCTGGCTGCTGGATCAGGTGGCGCATTTCCTGCGCACCGGGGAACGCAAGGCCGAACCGCCGCTGGCCCACCGGCTGGCGGTGCTGCGCGACCATTACGAAGCGATGCTGGAGCATTACGGCATCGAATCGGGGGCGCGTGTCGCCCGCAAGCATATCTCCTGGTATTCCAAGGGCCTGCCGGGCTCGGCCGATTTCCGCGACGCGGTCAACCGGCTGGACGATCCCCGCATGGTGCGCCAGGCCATCGACGAATTCTTCAATCCGCATCTCGAGCGTGAGGCAGCATGAGGCGCAAGGCGGTCGAGCTGGTCAGTGATAACCTTGCCCGCCTTCCCGAACCACCCGTCGATCCCGGCGCCATATTGGGGGCGTTGTCCGACCCCGTCCTGGTGATCGGGGCCGACACGCTGGTGCGTTACGCCAATCCGGCGGCCGAGAATTTCTTCGCGCTGTCGGCGACCCAGCTGGCCAAGCATCGCCTGGACGACCTGGTGCCCAAGGATTCGCCCGTGGTCGCCCTGGCCGACCAGGTCGCGCATTATCCCGCGTCGGTCTCCGAACATGGCATCGAGCTGGCGACGCCGCGTTTCGCCACGCCGCGCCTGGTCGACCTGCAGGCGTCGGCCATTCCGGAAATGCCCGGTTCGGTTGTGCTGCAGTTCACCGAACGCACGATGGCCCACAAGATCGACCGCCAGTTGACCCATCGCGGCGCCGCCCGGTCGGTCACCGGCATGGCGGCGGTCCTGGCCCACGAGGTCAAGAATCCGCTGTCGGGCATCCGCGGGGCGGCCCAGCTGCTGGAATTGTCGGCCTCGCCCCAGGATCGCAACCTGACGCAGCTGATCGTCGACGAGGTCGACCGCATCAAGGCGCTGGTCGATTCGATGGAAGTGTTCTCCGACAAGCGTCCGATCGAACGGGGCCCGGTCAACATCCACCAGGTGCTGGAACATGTCCGCAAGGTGGCGCAGGCCGGTTTTGGCCGGCATGTGCGCTTCATCGAACGCTACGACCCCTCGCTGCCGCCGGTGCTGGGCAATCGCGACCAGCTGGTCCAGGTCTTCCTGAACCTGATCAAGAACGCCGCCGAGGCGGCAAACGAGCCCGGCTCGGAAATCATGCTGGCCACCGCCTATCGCCATGGCGTGCGCCTGGCGGTGCGGGGCACGCCCGAACGCATTCACCTGCCGCTCGAGGTCACTGTCATCGACAACGGTCCCGGCGTGCCCGAGGACCTGAAAGCCCATCTGTTCGACCCGTTCGTAACCACCAAACCCAACGGTACCGGCCTGGGGCTGGCGCTGGTCGCCAAGATCATCGGCGACCATGGCGGGGTGATCGAATGCGACAGCCGTCCGCGTCGCACCGAATTCAACGTGCGCTTGCCATTGCATGAAGTGGCGCCCCAGGAGACCGTCGGATGAGTAAGGGTAATATCCTGATCGCGGATGACGACCGGTCGATCCGCACGGTGCTGGATCAGGCGCTGGGGCGGGTCGGCTATGCGGTGCGCACCACCGGCAATGCCTCGACCCTGTGGCGCTGGGTGTCGGAAGGCGACGGCGACCTGGTCATCACCGACGTGGTGATGCCCGACGAAAACGGCCTGGACCTGCTGCCGCGCATCAAGAAGATCCGGCCCGACCTGCCGATCGTCGTGATGAGCGCGCAGAACACGCTGCTGACCGCGGTCAAGGCGGCCGAGCGCGGCGCCTATGAATATCTGCCCAAGCCCTTCGACCTGAAGGAATTGCTGCAGGTCGTCGAGCGCGCCTTGTCGGCGCCCAAGAACAAGGCGGCTTTCGTGCCGTCGCCGGAGGAAGAGAAGCTGCCGGTCATCGGCCGCTCGCCGGCGATGCAGGAAATCTACCGCGTCCTGGCCCGCCTGATGGGCACCGACCTGACGGTGATGATCAACGGCGAGTCCGGCACCGGCAAGGAACTGGTGGCCCGCGCGCTGCACGATTACGGCAAGCGCCGCAACGGCCCGTTCGTCGCCATCAACATGGCCGCGATCCCGCGCGAACTGATCGAATCCGAACTGTTCGGCCATGAGAAGGGCGCCTTCACCGGCGCCAACCAGCGCTCGGCCGGCCGGTTCGAGCAGGCCGAGGGCGGCACGCTGTTCCTGGACGAGATCGGCGACATGCCGATCGAGGCCCAGACCCGGCTGCTGCGCGTGCTGCAGCAGGGCGAATACACCACCGTCGGCGGCCGCACGCCGATCCGCACCGATGTGCGCATCATCGCCGCGACCAACAAGGACCTGCGCCAGCTGATCGCGCAGGGCCTGTTCCGCGAAGACCTTTTCTATCGCCTGAACGTCGTGCCGCTGCGCCTGCCGCCGCTGCGCGAACGGTCCGAGGACGTGCCCGACCTGGTGCGCCATTTCCTGAAGCTGGCGATGGAGGAGGGGCTGCCCGCCAAGTCCCTGTCGCCCGAGGCGATGGAGCGGCTGAAGCGCTACCGCTGGCCCGGCAACGTGCGCGAGCTGGAAAACCTGGTCCGCCGCCTGGCCGCCCTTTATGCCGAAGACGTCATCGGCACCGAGGTGATCGAGCTGGAGCTGGCCGAGCCGGTGCCGGTCGCGGCCCCCGCCCTGCTGCCCGAGGACGACAATCTGTCGGCGACGGTCGAACGCCATCTGGACCGGTATTTCACCGCCCATGGCGGCACCCTGCCGCCGCCGGGCCTGTACGACCGGATATTGCGCGAGGTCGAGCGGCCGCTGATCTCGCTGACCCTGTCGGCGACGCGTGGCAACCAGATCAAGGCCGCCCATCTGCTGGGCCTGAACCGCAATACCCTGCGCAAGAAGATCCGCGACCTCGACATCCAGGTGATCCGCGGCCTGAAGTAGGCTAGGTAAGGGGCGTTTTTTCCGGAGGCGCCCCGATGTCCGATTTCCTGTCCGTACCCGAATTGCGCATCGTGCCGCCGACGCATGCGCTGCGGGGGCGTGTCGCCCCGCCCGGCTCGAAGTCGATCACCAACCGCGCCTTGCTGCTGGCGGCCCTTGCCCGCGGCACCAGCCGCCTCGACGGCGCCTTGAAAAGCGACGATACCGCCCGCATGGCCGAGGCGCTGCAGGCGATGGGCGTCGGCATCAGTGAACCCGACGCGACCACCTTCGTCGTCACCGCCACCGGCCGGCTGCAGGCACCGGCAAAACCCCTGTTCCTCGGCAATGCCGGCACCGCCACCCGGTTCCTGACCGCGGCAACCGCGCTGGTCGACGGCACCGTGGTGGTCGACGGCGACGCCCATATGCGCAAACGCCCGATCGCCCCGCTGATCGAGGCGCTGGCCCGGCTGGGCGTCGCCGTCTCGGCCCCGACCGGATGTCCGCCGGTGACGGTGCAGGGGCGCGGCGGCTTCGACGGCCGGGCCGTGACCATCGATGCCGGGCTGTCCAGCCAGTATGTCTCGGCGCTGCTGATGCTGGCTGCCTGCGGCCGCGGGCCGGTCGAGGTCGCGTTGCAGGGCGAGAAGATCGGCGCGCGCGGTTATGTCGACCTGACGCTTGCCGCGATGGCGCGTTTCGGGGCGCAGATCACGGCGGGGCCCGAAGGACGCTGGACGGTCGCGCCGACCGGTTATGCCGCGACCGACCTCGTCATCGAACCCGACGCCTCGGCCGCGACTTATCTGTGGGCGGCCGAAAAGCTGACCGGCGGCGTGATCGACCTGGGCACACCGGCGGATGCCTTCACCCAGCCCGACGCCCGTGCCCGCGACCTGATCGCGGCCTTTCCCGACATGCCCGCCGAAATCGACGGGTCGCAGATCCAGGACGCGGTGCCGACCCTGGCCGTGCTGGCGGCGTTCAACAACCGATCGGTGCGTTTCACCGGCATCGCCAACCTGCGGGTCAAGGAATGCGACCGCGTCGCGGCGCTTGCCACCGAACTGTCGCGCATCCGGCCGGGCCTGGGCACCGAGGACGGCGACGATTTGATCGTCGCCGCCGATCCCGCCTTGGCCGGCCGGACCCTGCCCACCCGGATCGAAACCTATGCCGACCACCGCATCGCCATGAGCTTTGCGCTGGCAGGCCTCAAGATCGGCGGGATCACCATCCTGGACCCGGGCTGCGTCGCCAAGACCTATCCCGGTTACTGGCAGGCGCTGGCGGGCCTGGGCGTCGGGCTGGAAGCCTAGTCTAGCGGGGGTCGAGGCCTAAAAACGGGTCGAACGGCTGCCAGGCCACCGGCAGGCGGATGTCGACGCCGTCCTGCACGCCGCGGGGCGTCAGAAAGTTCATCGTGACGTCGAGGTCGTCGAACTGGCGCGGCATCGCCGTCAGCGGCCGGTCGAGCGGCAGGGTGAAATTGTCCCAGTGGATCAGGATGACGCGGCGGGCGCCGGTCTTGGTCACCACCTCGCGCCAGTAATCCTCCTGATGGGCCAGGGATTGGCGGCCCAGCATGCCGATGCCGAGGAAGACGACGTCGGCCTGCACGCCCTGCAGGGCGCCGGGCACGAAACCGGCCGAGGCGTTGACCAGCATGTTGCGGCCGGCATGGTTGATCAGCACCGACTGGGGCACGCCGCTGCGGTAATCCAGGACCGAAGCGGGCGGGACCAGCGGCGCGGTGATCTCGCCTGCCGGCAGGCGGCGTTCGGGCGCCCCGCCCGTCGGGCGCAGGCTGATCTCGAACTTGCCGAAACGGAAGACCTCGCCGGGCTTGGCTACCACGATCTGCGCCTCGGGCAGGCCCGCGCCGCGCGCGATGTTGGCGGTCGAGGCCGAGCCGATCAGCATCGCGCCGGTCATGCGCGCGACATCGGGCGCATCCATCGCATGGTCGTGGTTGGCATGATTGACGATCACGGCGGCCAGCCGCTTGATGCCGGCCTGATGCAGGCTGGCGGCGATCAGTTCGCGGTTGGGCGCGATCGGACCGGTCAGCATCTTCCAGACACCGGGGCGGGTAAAGAAGCCGTCGGTCAGGATCGCGGTCTCGCCATCGTCGAACAGGATCGTGGTATTGCCGAGGAACGTGGCGCTCATCTTGCCAGGCGACACCGCGGTCGAGGTCATCTGGCGATCGGCATAGGCCGACACCTCGGGCGCGCTGGTCAGGCGATAGGCGAACCAGCCGATGATCGCCAGCAGCAGCAACCCCAGCACGGCGACGAGACGCATGGGCGACATGGCGGCAGCTTTCCCGATTCGCGACGGGCCACACTATGCGACGCGGCCGGCATTGCGTCACGTGATCGGGGCGATAATGCGTGGGCGAGGCGGTGCTGTACCGAAATTCACCGTTCTGCCCTTCGAGTGATGCAATCTTGCCACGGTCTGTGGTAAGCATGCCGCCATGGTTGATGATTCGAGTCGGCGGGAAGTCAGGGAATGACCGAGGCCGGCGGCGAGACCAGAACCGATCTGTGGACCAAGGTGCGGCAGCGCTGGGCAAAGGCTCGTGCCGCCGGCATCGGCAACCGGCTGGCGCTCGGCTTGGCGCTGCTGGCGCTTGCCTCGGGCATCGCGACCTTCGTCGCGCTGACGCCGTCCTCGTCCGGCAATATCAATCCGCAGCTGGTTCGCGGCCTGTTGCTGTGCGACCTGGTGCTGCTGCTGTTGCTGGTCGCCTTCATCCTGCGCCGCCTGGTGCTGATCTGGCTGCAGCGCCGCCAGGGCGCGGCGGGGTCGCGGCTGCATGCCCGGCTGGTCGGGCTGTTCTCGGTCGTCGCGGTGACGCCGACCATCGTCGTCGCCGTCTTCTCGGTGATGTTCTTCAACCTGGGCCTGCAGGCGTGGTTTTCGGAACGCGTCAATACCGCGGTGCAGGAATCGGTTGCCGTGGCCGAGGCCTATATCCAGGAACATCGCAAGGCGATCCAGGGCGACATCCTGGCCATGGCCGCCGACCTGAACCGCGAGGCGATCCGCCTGCAGTTCAATCCCTATTATTTCAGCCAGGTGCTGAAGGTGCAGGCCGAACTGCGCAACCTGTCCGAGGCGATCGTCGTCACCTCGGCGGGCCAGGTGCTGGGCCGCACCGGCCTGTCGCTGCTGATGGAATTCGACAAGGTGCCGGAATGGGCGCTGCGCGACGCCAATGCCGGGCTGGTGTCGGTGCTGACCGCCGACCGCGACGACCGGGTCCGCGCCCTGGTGCGGCTGGATGGTTTTCTTGACGCCTATCTGTTCGTCGGTCGCTTCATCGATCCCCGGGTGCTCAGCCATCTCGACCGCACCCGCGACGCGACCGAGCAGTACTCCCAGCTCGAAGCCGCGCGCTCGGACCTGGAACTGACCTTTGCCATCCTGTTCATCCTGGTCGCGCTGCTGATCCTGCTGGCCGCGATCTGGTTCGGCCTGTCGATCGCCAACCGGCTGGTGCGCCCGATCAGCGCGCTGATCGCGGCGGCCGAGCGGGTGCGGTCGGGCGACTTGGCCGCCCGGGTCGAGGAAGGCGACGACAACGACGAGTTGGGCACGCTGGGCCGCGCCTTCAACCGCATGACCAGCGAGATTTCGGCGCAGCGCGACCAGCTGATCGATACCCACGCCCAGGCCGATGCGCGGCGCCGGTTCACCGAAACCGTCCTGTCGGGCGTATCGGCCGGCGTGCTGGGCCTGGATACCGGGGGACGGATCACCATCGCCAACCGTTCGGCCGCCGCCCTGCTGGGCCTGCCCGAAGATCAGCTGGGCGGCCACCCGTTTGCCGAGGCGATCCCGGAAATGGCCGAATTGTTCGCCCAGGTCGCCCAGACCGGGCTGCGCCAGAGCCAGGGCCAGGTGGTACTGGTGCGCGAGGGGCGGCCCAGCACGCTGATGGTGCGGGTGGCGCGCGAAGGCGCGTTTGCGGAAAGCGTCGGTTACGTGGTCACCTTCGACGACATCACCGAACTGGTGCTGGCCCAGCGCACCGCGGCCTGGGCCGACATCGCCCGGCGCATCGCCCACGAGATCAAGAACCCGCTGACCCCGATCCAGCTGGCGGCCGAGCGGCTGAAGCGCAAATACCTGAAGGAAGTGACGTCGGACCCCGACGTCTTCATCAAATGCACCGAGACGATCGTGCGCCAAGTCGGCGATATCGGCCGGATGGTCGACGAATTCTCGTCCTTCGCCCGGATGCCGGCGCCGCAGTTCGCCCGCGAGGATGTGATCGAACTGGTGCGTCAGGCGGTGTTCCTGCAGGCCCAGGCCCATGGCGACATCGCCTATCCGATCGAGGCGCCCGATCATCTGCATCTGCTGTGCGACGGGCGGCAGCTGTCCCAGGTGCTGACCAATCTGTATCAGAACGCCGCCGACGCGATCGAGGGGCGCACCGGCGACGACCTGCCCCGCGGCCGGATCGCGACGGCCGTCACGCTGGATGCCGATGGCGACCTGGTCTTGACCGTGACCGACAACGGCCGCGGCCTGCCGGTCGAGAACCGCGAGCGGCTGGTCGAACCTTATGTCACCACGCGCGCCAAGGGCACGGGCCTGGGCCTGGCCATCGTGCGCAAGGTGATGGAGGAACATGGCGGCGACCTGCGCCTGGCCGACGCGCCGGGCGGGGGGGCGCTGATCACACTGCGCTTTCCGGCCGCATCGCTGATTGCGGACAACCATGACACCAATGGGGCGGCAGAAGAATCCGCCCGAGCCGAGACCGAGGTGTGAGGGGGAAATGGCACACGACATCCTGATCGTCGACGACGAAGCGGACATCCGCGAACTGATCGCCGGCATCCTTGATGACGAGGGGTACGAAACCCGCACCGCCGGCGATGCCGATGCGGCCTTCGCCGCCATCGCCGCACGCCGGCCCAGCCTGCTGATCCTCGACATCTGGCTGCAGGGATCGCGGCTGGACGGCATGCAGATCCTGGACGAGGTCTGCGCCAACCATCCCGGCCTGCCGGTCATCATGATTTCGGGCCACGGCACGATCGAGACCGCGGTGTCGGCGATCAAGAAGGGCGCCTACGATTTCATCGAGAAGCCGTTCAAGGCCGACCGCCTGCTGCTGCAGGTGGTGCGCGCGGTCGAGACCGCCAAGCTGCGGCGCGAGAATACGGAACTGCGCCAGCGGGCCGGCGCCTTCGTCGAGATGGTCGGCGGCTCGGCGCCCATCGCCCAGTTGCGCCAGGCGGTCGAACGCGTGGCGCCGACCAACAGCCGCGTGCTGATCTCGGGGCCGCCAGGCGCCGGCAAGGAAGTCGTCGCCCGCCTGCTGCACCAGCAGTCGCGCCGCGTGGAAGGACCGTTCGTCGTGCTGAACGCCGCCTCGATGGCGCCCGACCGCATGGAGCACGAACTGTTCGGCGACGAGGCCTCGGGGCCTGACGGCCGCAAGGTCGGCACCTTCGAACAGGCCCATGGCGGCACGCTGTTCATCGACGAAGTCGCCGACATGCCCCTGGAAACCCAGGCCAAGATCCTGCGCGTGCTGGTCGACCAGACGTTCGAGCGGGTGGGGGGCCGCACCAAGGTGCAGGTCGACGTGCGGGTGATCACCGCCACCAGCCGCGACCTGACGGCCGAGATCGCCTCGGGCCGCTTCCGCCATGATCTGTACCACCGCCTGAACGTCGTGCCGCTGCGCGTGCCGCCGCTGAAGGAACGGCGCGAGGATATCCCCGACCTGGTGCGGTATTTCATGCGCCGGGAATCCGAGGCGCAAGGGTTGGCCGCGCGCGACCTGGCCGAGGATGCGCTGATCGCGCTGCAATCGGCGGAATGGCCCGGCAATGTCCGCGAACTGCGCAACCTGGTCGCCCGGCTGCTGATCCTGGCCCCAGGCGATGCGCGCACCCCGGTGCGGGCCGACATGCTGCCGGCCGATTTCGGCGGCCGGCGCCCGTCGATGCCGCGGGCCGACGCCGCGACCGAGATCATGGCCCTGCCGCTGCGCGATGCGCGCGAAATCTTCGAGCGCGAATACCTGCTGGCCCAGATCACCCGCTTCGGCGGCAATATCTCCAAGACCGCCGCCTTTGTCGGGATGGAGCGTTCGGCCCTGCATCGCAAGCTGAAATCGCTCGGCGTTTCCGGCACCGACCGCCCCAACTGAGGTTCATCCGATGACCCGCATCGCCTATGTCAACGGCCGTTTCGTTCCGCATGCCGACGCCCGGGTCCATATCGAGGATCGCGGCTATCAGTTCGCCGACGGTGTCTATGAGGTGACCGCGGTGCTGCGCGGCCAGCCCCAGGACCTGGAACCCCATCTGGACCGCCTGGAACGGTCGCTAGCCGAGCTGTCGATCCCGATGCCCGCGGCGCGCAAGACCATTGCGCTGCTGCATGACGAGATGATCCGCCGCAACCTGATCCGCGACGGCATGGTCTATCTGCAGGTCACCCGCGGCGTCGCCCCGCGCGACCATGCCTTTCCGGGCAAGGCGGTGCGCCCGGCCCTGGTCATGACCGCCAAGCGTCTCGATTTCGCGAAGATCGCCGCGACCGCCGCGCAGGGCGTGGCGGTGGTCACCCAGCCCGACATCCGCTGGGCCCGTTGCGACATCAAGTCGGTGTCGCTGCTGGCAAACGTGCTGGCCAAGCAGACCGCGCGGGCCGCCGGCGCCTTTGAATGCTGGATGGTCGACGGCGACGGGCTGATCACCGAGGGCTCGTCGAGCAATGCCTGGATCGTCGATCGCGACGGGCGGCTGCGCACGCGGTCGTTAAGCCAGGCGATCCTGCCCGGCATCACCCGCCAGGTCCTGTTCGCCGAGGCCGAACGCGCCGGTATCCCGATCCTGGAGCAGCCGTTCACCGTCGACGAAGTCCTGGCCGCCCGCGAAGCCTTCACCACCTCGACCACGGCCTTTGTCATGCCGGTGGTGCGGCTGGACGGCAAGGCGGTGGGCGAGGGCCGGCCGGGCGAACTGACCCTGCGCCTGCGCCGCATCTACGACGCGCATATGAGCCCTGCTGATTGACTCCTTGCCCTGGCGCAAGCCAGCCCCCATGTTAGCGGCGGACATCCCTGTAACGGCCAGGGGTGGACGGAGTCGGTTGAGTAAAGCCGTACAGTAAAAAAAGAGTCACAAACAATAACAAGCAGACAAAAACAAGAAAGGTCATACGATGGCGGAAAGAGCACAGAATGTTCAGGACGTGTTCCTGAACCATGTCCGCAAGAATAAAACTCCGGTGACGGTGTTCCTCATCAACGGCGTCAAGCTGCAAGGCGTGATCAGCTGGTTCGACAACTTCTCGGTGCTGTTGCGCCGCGATGGCCATGTCCAGCTCGTCTACAAGCATGCAATTTCGACTGTCATGCCGGCTGGTCCGATCCAGCTGTTCGACCCGACCGCTGCGGCGGCCGGCGGCGGACAGCAGACCGAAGGTCACGGGTGAGCCGTAACGAAGACACGGTGACGGGGCACGACCCCGAGCTTGACCCGCCGGCAACGGCGGGCAGTTCGGGGCGTGCCCTCGTTCTTCACCCCGCCCTGAAGCAGCGCCGCGGCACCAGCGACGAGGCGGCCCTGCGCCGCGACCCGGAGGCCCGGCTGGCCGAAGCGTCGAGCCTGACGCGCGCCATCGGCCTGGAGGTCGGCCACGGCGAGGTCATCGTGCTGGCGACAGCCAAGCCCGCCACCCTGTTCGGTAGCGGCAAGGTCGAGACGCTGGGCGAACTGATCGAGGCCCTGCATATCGACGTCGTGGTCATCGATTCGGCCGTGACCCCGGTGCAGCAGCGCAATCTGGAAAAGGCCTGGAAGTGCAAGGTCATCGACCGCACCGGCCTGATCCTCGAGATTTTCGGCGAGCGTGCCCGCACCCGGGAAGGCCGGCTACAGGTCGAACTGGCCCATCTGACCTATCAGCGATCGCGCCTGGTGCGCACCTGGACCCATCTGGAGCGCCAGCGCGGCGGCTTCGGTTTCCTGGGCGGCCCGGGTGAAAGCCAGCTGGAAATCGACCGCCGCCTGATCGGCGAGCGCATCGCCAAGCTGCGCAAGGAACTGGACCAGGTCGTGCGCACCCGCGAACTGCACCGCAAGTCGCGGCGCAAGGTGCCCTATCCGATCGTCGCCCTGGTCGGCTACACCAATGCCGGCAAGTCGACGCTGTTTAACCGGCTGACGCGCGCCGAGGTGCTGGCCGAGGACATGCTGTTCGCGACGCTGGATCCGACCATGCGGGTGCTGAAGCTGCCCGACGGGCGCCGCATCATCCTGTCGGACACCGTCGGATTCATCTCGGACCTGCCGACCCATCTGGTCGCCGCCTTCCGCGCCACGCTGGAAGAGGTGCTGGAAGCCGACATCATCCTGCATGTCCGCGACATCGCCCATGCCGACAGCGACGCGCAAGCCGCCGACGTCAAGGACGTGCTGCGCGACCTGGGGGTCGAGCCCGACACGCATGAGAACCTGATCGAGGTCTGGAACAAGATCGACCTGCTGACGCCGGAACGGCACGAGGTGCTGACCGAGCGTGCGGCGGCCGAGGGGCCCGACCACGTCGCGGTGTCGGCCCTGACGGCGGAGGGCTGCGACGGTCTGCTGGCCGAACTGGCCCGGCGCCTGGGGGCCAGCCGCCAGCCGATGCAGGTCACCGTCGATGCCGGCGACGGCGCCACGATGGCCTGGCTGCATCGCCACGGCGAGGTGCTGGGGCGCAAGGGCGACGAAGGCGTGGTGACGCTGACCGTGGCACTCGACGAAGCCGAACTGGGCCAGCTGCGCAAGCGGCTGGGACCGGGCGCGATCCAGGCGGCCTGAGCGGGCCGTATCCGCTCAGGCCCGCTTGCGGGTCTTCGCCGCGGCCTTTTTGGCAGGGGCCTTGCGCTTGGCCGCCGCCTTTTTTTTGGCCGGCAACTTGTGCACCGTCGCCGCCTTGCGTCCGGTCTCGTTGTCGTTGGACGGCCCGCGTTTGCCTTTGCCCTCGGCCAGGCTGCGTTTCAGCGCGTCCATCAGGCTGGTCACCTTCGGCGCGGCCTCCTCGATCTCCTCCGGCTCCAGTTCGACGCCTTCCAGCTTGGCGTCGATCAACTGCCGCAGCCGGGCTTCGTAGCGGTCCTCGAACTTTTCCGGTTCGAAGGCGCTGGTCTTCTGTTCGACCAGCTGCATCGCGATTGCCAAGGCGTCCTTGTCGGGTTTTTCCGCACCGATGCCGCCGAAGAATTCCTTTTCCGGCCTGATGTCGCTGGCCTCGCGCAGGGCATGGCCGATGATGCCGCGGCCGCTCGGCTTCAGGGCGATGACCCGTTCCTTCCGGGCAATGACGGCGCGGGTGATGGCGAACATGCCGGATTTGGCCATCGCCTCGCGGATCACGGCATAGGCGTCGGCCCCGGCCTCGCCGTCGGGCACGATGTAATAGCCGCGCTCGAAATACATCGGGGCGATGTCGGTCAGGGGAACGAATTCCTCGACCTTCATCACCTCCGAGCTTTCGATCTTGAGTTCGTCCAGTTCGTCTTCCGTCAGCGTGACGTAGCGGTCCTTCTGGAACTGATAGCCGCGCACCAGATCGGACCGCTCGACCAGTTCCTCGGTCTCGGCATCGATCACCTGGTAACGGATGCGGTTGCCGGTTTCGGGGTTCAGGAAATTGAGATGGATATCTTCCGATTCCGTCAGCGCGTTGTAGATCGCGATCGGGCAGGAAACCAGCGACAGCTTGAGATAGCCGCGCCACAGCGGGCGGGACGGCAGTTTGCTTCTGGCCATGCTTAGCGTTCTCCTCACAGCGCTTCGAAGGCCCGCCGGATCTTGGCCGACACGACCTGATCGATATCGAAGAAATCCTTCCACGCCCCAGCACCGGCGGCGAGCTGCCTGTCCGACGCCTTGATGGTGTAGTCGGCCGGGTCCAGCCCCGGCTTGACCTGCGACCATTTCAGCGGCATCGCGATGGTGGCGCCGGGCCGCGCCCGCGGGCTGAAGGGGGCCACGGCGGTCGCGCCGCGCCCGTTGCGCAGGTAGTCGATGAAGATTCGGCCGCCGCGCGCCTTCTTGGTGGCGACGTCGACGAAGCGCTCGGGCTCGGCCCGGGTGAAGGCGGTGGCGATCGAGCGGGCGAATGCCTTGGCGTCGTCCCATTCCAGCGTCGGGCGGAAGGGGACCACGACATGCAGGCCCTTGCCGCCCGTGGTCTTGCAGAAACTGACCAGGCCCGCGGTCTTCAGCGCGTCACGCACCTGCAGCGCCGCGTCGATCACATCCTCGAAATCGAGGCCCTTGTCGGGATCCAGGTCGATGACGATATGGGTCGGGCGCTCGATCGCCTCGACGGTCGAACCCCAGGGATGGATCTCGATCGCCGACATCTGGCTCAGCGCCCGCAGCCCGTCGGCATCGCGGATGGCGATGACCTGATCATCGCCGATCGTCAGGTCCTCGATCTGGCGCGGAAAACCGGGCGATACCTTCTTCTGGAAGAATTGCTCGCCCTTGATGCCGTCGGGGCAACGGACCAGGGCCAGCGGCCGGCCGGCGATATGGGGCAGGGCATGGACACCGGCGCGCGCCCAGTAATCGGCCAGGTCCTGCTTCGACAGTTTCTCGTCCGGCCACAACAGCTTGTCGGGATGGGTCAGCCGTACCCCTTCGGCGGCATCGCGGCGATTGTCGATGACCGCGGGGGCGACCGGCCTTTCCTTGGCTGCCGCCTTCTTTCGCGCCGCCGTCTTCTTCGGTTTTGCCGCGGTCGCGGTCACGACGGTACCGGCGCCGCTGAAGCGGCCGATCGGCTCGGTGGGTGGATCGCGCACCACATCTGATGGTGTCTTGTCGTCGCGCACGCCCAGGAACACCGCATGGCGGACCGATCCGCCGTCGGTCCATTCGGTGAACTGGGTTTCCACCACGATCTCGGGCTTGACCCAGTTCAGCTTCTTGGGCGGCCCGTCGCCGTGGATCAGGATGCTGGGCGGGATCTTGCGGGTGGATTCCAGCAGTCGGGCGTGCAGGTCGTTCAGCATGCGGGTGTTGAAACCGCTGCCGCAGCCGCCGGCATAATGCAGCTTGCCGTCGGCATCGTAATAGCCCAGATGCAGCGCCCCGAAACCCTCGCGCGTCCCTTGCGGTTCGGTGAAACCGACGACGACGAATTCCTCGCGCTGGATGCATTTCAGCTTGAGCCAGCTTCGGGTGCGCTGCTGCCGGTAGGGCGCGTCGGCCGCCTTGATGATGATGCCTTCCAGGTTCATCTCGCACGCACGCTGGCGGATGCGATCGGGCAGGCCTTCCATATGGTCGCTGTATTTCAGCCAGGCCGGCGGCTCGGGGCCCAGGACCTGTTCCAGCACGGCCTTGCGGTCGTCCTGACGGCAGTTCATCAGGCTGTAGCCATCGAGATGCAGGATGTCGAAGATGAAGAAGAAGATGTCGCCCTGATCGCCGCCCAGGGCATTCTTCAGGCGGCTGAAGCTGGATCGGCCGTCCGGGTCCAGCACGACGATCTCGCCGTCCAGCCAGGCGTCCGTCAGCTTCAGCCTGGCCAGCGACTTCGCGATCTTGGGCAGCTTCTTTTCCCAGGGCAGGCCGTTGCGGCTGAAGATCCTGACGTCGCCGTCCTCGATGCGGGCCAGCATGCGATAGCCGTCGAACTTGATCTCGGACAGCCAGTCGGTGCCGGGCGGCGTCTCCTCGATCAGGGTCGCCAGTTGCGGCGAAATCTTCTGGACCAGCCGTGCCTTGCGTGCCCCTTTGAGCGTTGCCGGGTCGATCCGCTTGGCGGGTTTGGCCTTCGACACCTTCTTCGGCGCGGCGGCCTTGCCTGCGGCGGCCGGTTTCTTCCGGTTGGAATGCCAGGTCTTGCCGCCGGCCGCGATCTCGTCCATCTCGCGCTCGGTCTTGACCGAGACCATGTTCTCGCGCACCACGGCGTCGCCGCTGCCCGGGCGGGCGTCGTCGTCGCGATGCTTGATCAGCAGCCAGTTTTCGCCCCGCTCCTTGGGGCGCGGCCGCATGCGCGCCAGGACGAAGCTGCCGCGCAGCCGCTTGCCCTGCAGTTCGAACTTCAGGTCGCCTTTCTTCAGGCCTTCGCGGGCATTGCCGATCGGCTTGAACGTCCCCTGGTCCCACAGCATCACGGTCCCGCCGCCATATTCGCCCTCGGGGATCGTGCCTTCGAACCCGCCATAGGCCATCGGATGATCTTCGGTGCGGACCGCCAGGCGCTTTTCACCAGGATCGAGCGAGGGACCTTTCGGGATGGCCCAACTGCACAGGACGCCGTCGATCTCCAGGCGGAAGTCGTAATGCAGGCGGCTGGCGTCGTGTTTCTGGATGACGAAATGCGGATCGCCCTTGGACGGCGGCGAAACCTCGCCCTTGGGCTCGCTGGTCCGCGCGAAGTCGCGCTTGCGGTTGTAGGTGGCGATGCCGGCCACGGCGCTGATCCCTCCGGTCGGGCTAGGACCTGATGGCAACGTCCTCCGTCACGGCCGGTTCCCGGTCCGGTCCGTGCCCGCGCGGCGCATCCACGGCGCGGCCGCGCGGCGCACCGCGACGATCGCCTCCGGCAGCAGGCCGGTCGTCTGGCGGACCGCGACCTCGTCGCCACGCGTCGCGGCCCGCTGCAGATCGGCGCACAGCATGCCAAGGACACCGGCACCGACATTACGCGCGGCGCCTTTCAGGGCATGGGCATCCGCCTTGACCTGGGCCAGATCGGCGGTGTCGACCGCGCGCTCGATCGCGGCAAGCTTGGCGCCCAGCCCGTCGACGAAACCCCCAAGCGTCGCCGCGGCGTCGTCGTCGAAACTGCCGAAGGCGCGGATCAGCCGGGACAGGTCCAGCACGCCGTCGTCGCCGATCGAGACGACGGCCGGTGCCGGCTGGGGCGCGTTGCCGAACGGCTGGCGCAACGCCAGGGCGTCGGGCAGGAAGCGCGACAGCGTCGCTTCCAGCAGGGGGATTTCGATCGGCTTGCGCAGATAGCCGTCCATGCCGACATCAAGGCAGCGTTCCTCGATGCCGGGCATCGCATCGGCCGTCAGCGCGATGATGGGCAGGCGCGGGGTACCGGTTTGCGCCTCGATCTCGCGGATCGCACGGGTCAGGTCGAAGCCGTCCATGCCCGGCATGTGGAAATCGGTCAGCAGCAGGCCGAAACGGTCCTGGCGGTACAGTTCCAGCGCGGCGAACCCGTCGGGCGCCATGCGGTGGGCGAAACCCAGCCGGTCCAGCACGCGGGCGATGACCAGTTGGTTGGTGTCGTTGTCCTCGGCGACCAGGACGGTGGTCCCGGCGGCGCGGGCCTGTTCCAGTGCCGGCGGCTGGAAACGCGGCTGTTCCTCGTTCTGGCGCGCCAGCGCTTCCAGCGGGCGCAGGCCCAGCGCGGCCGCGGCCACCGCCCACAGCCGCCGCATGTGCACGGGCGCGGTCAACGACGTCTTGCGCGCGAACAGGCCATAGGCACGCCCCGACGCCTGCAAGGTAGACATCGCGATATGCGGCGCGGTCACCACGACCAGCGCCTCGGCATGGCGCGACGCGGCGGCGATCAGTGGATCACCCGGCGCCAGCCCGTCGCGGCCGTTGACCAGGATCAGGTCGACATCCTGGCCCGGCAGCAGGGCGTTGACCGGCAGGGGCGGGCTGATGCCGGCGGCGGCGAGGTAGCGGCCGAGGATGGCGGCCTCCAGCGGGCCATAACCGGCCAGGGCGACGCGGGCGGCGGCTATGGTTTCCTCGGGCGCCCAGGGGGCCGCGTCGATCACGTCCAGCGGCACGGCAAACCAGAACCGCGCCCCCTGGCCCAGCGTGGAATCGACGCCGATATCGCCGTCCATCAGGTCGGCCAGACGCTTGCATATCGACAGGCCCAGCCCGGTGCCGCCGAACCGGCGGGCCGTCGATGAATCGGCCTGGGCGAACGGCTGGAACAACAGCGCGATCTGGTCTTCGGACAGGCCGATGCCGGTGTCCTCGACCAGGACCCGCAACTGCCCGCCGTCCATCCGGGCCTGGACCAGGACATGGCCGCGTTCGGTGAACTTGACCGCATTGGCCGCGAGGTTCAGCAGCAATTGCCGCACCCGGTGGGGATCGCCGGCCACGCGGCGGGGCAGGTCGGCAGCCAGGTCCAGATGGAAGGCCAGGCCCTTTTCCTCGGCCCGCGGGGCCAGCAGGTCGGCCACCGCCTCGATCAGCCCGACCAGATCGAACGGCTCATGTTCGATGGTCAGCCGCCCGGCCTCGATCTTGGAGAAGTCGAGGACGTCGTTGATGACGGTCAGCAGGGCGCGGGCCGACTGGCGGACCGTGTGGGTCATCAGCTTCTGGTCCGGCGTCAATTCGGTCTGGTCGAGGATCTCGGCCATCGTCATCACGCCGTTCATCGGCGTGCGGATCTCGTGGCTCATCATCGCGAGGAATGCGGCCTTGGCGCGCGCGGCCGCCTCGGCTTCGGCCCGCGCGGCCTTTTCGGCCAGGACCGCGGCCTCGGCCTCGGCGCGGGCGCGGCGTTCGGCCTCGCCGGCGGCAAAGGCGCGGCGCCGGGCCACTTCCTGCAGCCAGGCCATCAGCAGCGCCACCACCATCGACGACCCGGCATAGCTGATGTGGTGGACCACCATCGCCTCGGGCGCCTGGGCCAGGAAGATCGACAGGACGGCGCCGGCCAGGCTGGCCGCCATCACCCAGCCCATGACGGGCAGGGCAGGGCCGACCATGGCGCAGCCGACGTTCAGGATGATGAAGCTGGGGGTGGTGATTTCAAGTGCGTGATGCGGGTTGCGGACCAGCAGCACCGCCGGCAGAAAGGCGAACAGGCTGCCGAACAGCAGGATGGTCGGGTCGACCCAGCGTGTCGCGCGCGGCCGGGCCAGCAGCCACAGCGCCACGACCAGGGCCACCATCAGCACCAGCCGGACCGGCAGCACCCGCAGCGCCGCATCGGGTGCCACCATCCAGTCGCGCACGGCAAACCACAGGATCTGGAACACGCCCAGGCCCAGCGCCGCCTGGATCAGCGGTACCGACGCCTGGCGCTGCTCATGGCGGAAACGGCGCTCCAGCGCGGGCGGGAAGGTCGGCATGGAGCGATAGGGACGGCTGGCCATCTTGCCTGCGTGAAGGAGTTTGAGTCGCGGCCTGCAGAAATAGCACGGCGGTCCCGTATCCGGCGACAGGTCGGCGGGCCGGCCGTGTGTTTCCCGGGGAACAACCCCGCCGGCCGGGCGTCTTCATCGCGGGCCGCGTCCTCCCACTTTCGGGGGCCCGCGTACTTGCAAATTGCTCGCAGTCGGGCGACAAAATGAAATTGCGAGTCAATTGCATTATCCAGCGGGGGTAACAGATGAATCTGCGGGCATCCCAGGCCGCGCTATCCTCGAACTGGCGCCACGAGCGCGGCGAGCCGTCGCTGGCCGACGTCCATCGCTCGATCCCCGTGCGGCACGAAGGGGCCGGCTGGCGCAAGGGGCTTGCCTTCATCGGGCCGGGCTATCTGGTCGCCGTCGGTTACATGGATCCCGGCAACTGGGCCACCTCGCTGGCCGGCGGGTCGAAGTTCGGCTATTCGCTGCTGTTCGTCGCGTTGCTGTCGAACATCATGGCGATCGTGCTGCAGCATTTCTGCGCGCGGGTCGCCATCGCCACCGGCCGCGACCTCGCCCAGGCCTGTCGCGACGCCTATCCCCGGGCGGTGTCGCGCATGCTGTGGCTGCTGGCCGAGGTGGCGATCGTCGCCACCGACCTGGCCGAGGTGATCGGCACGGCGATCGGCCTGAACCTGCTGTTCGGCATTCCGCTGGAACTGGGGGTGCTGATCACCGCGACCGACGTCTTCCTGATCCTGTGGCTGCAATCCAAGGGCTTCCGCTGGATCGAGGCATTCGTCGTCGCGCTGCTGGGCGTCATCGCCGTCTGCTTCGTCATCCCCGTCGCGCTGGCCGATCCGGATTGGGGGGCGGTCATCAGGGGCTTTGCACCGACCACCCGGATCGCCAGCGATCCGGACATGCTTTATCTGGCGCTGGGCATCATCGGCGCCACGGTGATGCCGCATAACCTGTACCTGCATTCCGGCGTCGTGCAGACCCGCGACTATGGCGACAGCCCCGAGCACAGACGCGAGGCACTGAAATTCGCCACGATCGACGGCACGGTCGCCCTGATGGGCGCGCTGGTCATCAATGCCTCGATCCTGATCCTGGCCGCGGCGGCCTTCCATGCCCGCGGCGAAACCGGGGTCCAGGACCTGGACCAGGCCCATCTGCTGCTGGCGCCGCTGTTGGGCTCGGCCATCGCGCCGACGTTGTTTGCCGTGGCGCTGCTGTGCTGCGGCCTGAATTCGACCGTGACGGCGACGATGGCCGGCCAGATCGTCATGGAAGGATTCCTCGACATCCGGCTGCCGCCATGGCTGCGGCGGCTGATCACCCGCATGGCGGCCATCGCACCGGCCGCGGTCATCACGATCATTTATGGCGAAGGCGGGGCCGGCAAGCTGCTGATCTTCAGCCAGGTGGTCCTCAGCCTGCAACTGCCGTTCGCCGTGGTGCCCCTGATCCTGATCGCGGCCAACCGCGGCAAGATGGGGGCCTTGCGGGCGCCGGGCTGGCTGATCGGCGTCGCATCGGTCATCGCCGCCGTGATCGTCGCGCTGAACGTCAAGCTGATCCTGGATTTCATCGGCCTCACCGGCTGATTATGACGCGCCTGGGCGGTCAGGCGGCCGATGCGGGGCCAAGGAAGCGGACCAGATCGTTGTCGGGCGCCGGGCGGCCGATCAGATAACCCTGCAGCCGGTCGTAGCCCAGTTCGGTCAGCTGGCGCCGTTGCGCCTCGGTCTCGACCCCCTCGGCCGTGACGCTGAGGCCCAACTGGTGGCCCAGCACGACGATGGCGCGGGCGATCGTCATGGCCTCGGGGTCGGGCAGGTCGCGGACGAAGGATTTGTCGAGCTTCAGGCAGGACAGCGGCAGGCGCTTCAGGTAGCTCAGCGATGAATAGCCGGTGCCGAAATCGTCGATCGCCAGGGCGATGCCGGCATCGCGCAGCTGGCGCAGTGCCGGCAGCACCTGTTCGATATGGGCGATGGTCGCGGTCTCGGTGATCTCGATCTCGATGGCGCCGGGCGGCAGGTCGTAGCGGGTCAGGCGCGCGATCACCCGGTCGGCAAAACCAGGGTCGAGCAGTTGCAGCGGCGAGACGTTGACCGCGACCGACGGCTGGCTGCGGTGCTGGCGGCGCCAGGCCGCGGCCCGGCGGCAGACCCGGTCCAGCACCAGTTCGCCCAGCGCCAGGATCAGCCCGGTTTCCTCGGCGACCGGGATGAACAGGTCGGGCGGGACAGGCTTGCCGTCGGGGCCCTGCCAGCGCAGCAGCGCCTCGAAACCGCTGATGGCACCGGTCGCGACATCCTGCTGGGGCTGGTAGTGGACGGTGAAACCATCCTGCTCGATCTCGCGCCGCAGGTCGCGTTCCAGCCGCAGCCGGTCGCGGGCACGCGCGTTCATCGCCGCGTCGTAGAAGGCGAAACCGCCGCCCTGGCGCTTGGCGGCATGCGCGGCGGTATGGGCGCCGCGCATCAGGTCGTCGACCGACAGGCCGTTTTCCGGAAAGGCCGCGATGCCGAAGGCGCCGCGCAGGAATATTTCCTGGCCGGCCAGGGTGAAGGGGCGGGCGAAGGCCTGCTGCAGGTCCTGCAGCCAGGCCATCTCGCTGCCGTCCCAGGCCAGGTCGGCGGCCAGCACCACGAACTGGTCGGCGCCCAGCCGGCCGAGCGTCATGCCGGGTTTAAGCCGCGTTTCCAGCCGTCGGGCCAGCTTGCGCAGCAGGCGGTCGCCGCCGGGATGGCCAAAGCTGTCGTTGACATCCTTGAACCGGTCGATATCGACCATGACCACCCACAGACGGCGGTTGAACGCCAGGGCCTGGGCGATACCGGTATCCAGCGTTTCGTGGATCAGCGCACGGTTGGCCAGCCCGGTCAGGCCATCGCGGGTGGCCAGCCGGCTCAGCTCGTTTTCGACCTGCACCTCGCGCGAGATATCGATCAGCGACACCTGCAGCGCCGGTTCGCCGCCCCAGTCGATCGGGCGGTCCAGCACCATGAAATGCCGAATTCTGCCCTGGCGGTCGCGGTTGGCGACACGATGGGCCACCGGCACCGCGCGGCCGGCGACGATGTCGCGATACCGGTCGGCGACCCCGTCGCGGATGTCTTCCGGGATCAGGTCCAGCAGGTCCGGCACCTCGGCCATGAAGGCCGTGGCGTCCTCGAACCCCAGGGCGCGGGCATGGGCATCGTTGACGAACAGCGGGCGGAAGTCGCGATGGACCACCATGCCCTGCAGCGACCCTTCGGCCAGGTCGCGGAAACGCGCTTCGCTTTCGCGCAATTCGGCCTCGGCCTGTTCGCGCACCTGGCGAACCGCGACGATGCGGCCCAGCAACGCCTCGATCCGGCGGACCATCGCGCCGAACTCGTCGTCGCGGCGGCGGCCGGGCAGGCGGCGCCCGGCGGTCAGTTCGTCCGGCTGCAGTTTCAGCAGCGCCTCGCTCAGCCGCCGGATCGGCCCGCCCAGCGTGGCATAGGCGACGGTCGCCATGATCGCGCCCAGCACCAGCGACTGCACGAACACCGCGGCGACCGACCGCCCCAGCCGCGACAGGAAGCGGTCGATCGCCAGCTCGCGGTCGATGGTGACCTGCAGGTTGCCCAGCATCAGCGCGCCCTGGGCGCGCGGCTGCACCAGCGGATGGGAAATCGTCTGCAGCCCGGGATCGATCAGCAGATCGGCGATGCGGGCGGGCAGGGAGGGTTCGGCCTGGTCGCGATGCCGGCCGCGCCATTCGATCATCGCGCCGGTTTCGTCGCGCACCGCAACCTGTTCGACCAGCCGTTCGCCCAGCGCGCCTTCCAGGACCGTCGCCAGCGCCCGGCGGTCGATCTCATAGACCGCCTTGGCGGCCGGCCGGGTGACGGTGGCAAAGACGGTGTCGATACTGCCGGCCAGGTCCTGGCGAAAGTCGCGCAGGTCCGCCCAAGCCAGCAGCAGCGTGAATCCCAATGCCACCGCCAGCGTCGCCAGGGCGGTATTGAGGAACTGCCTGGCCGTCAGGCCACCTGCCACCCGTCGCTCCACCAGAAGGAGATGCCGCCGATCCGGCGGATATCTGACCAAGCTGTAAAGCGGCGTGGTGACAGGCGCGTGACAAGCCGGGCGGTCAGGGCAGCGTGACGGCGTAGTCCGACGTCTTCGGCTCGGTCTTGATCAGCCCCTGCTTTTTCAGGAAGGCGGCAAAGCGGGCATAACGCGCGGGGTCGAGGCTGGCGGGCGAGGCGTTGAAGCGGCGCAGCGTATCGGCCCAGGCGCGGCGGTTCAGTTCGTTGTCCAGCGCCTTGTCGTAACCCTTGAACGCGTCCCACGCCTCGGCCGGATGATTGAGGGTGTAGAGGGTGGCGCGCTCGACCACCTGGACGAACCTGGCCAGGGCGGGTTTGCCCAGCCTGTCGCGATGGGTGACCACGACCAGTTCGTCATAGACCGGCACACCCTCTTCCTCGACGAAGAAGGCGCGGCCGGGCTTGCCCTCGATCGCCATCTGGTTCAGCTCGAAATTGCGGAAGGCGCCGATGACCGCATCGACCTGGCCGGTGAACAGCGCCGGCGACAGCGAGAAGTTGACGTTGACGAGGGCGACGTCGTCGAGCTTCAGGCCCTGCCGGCCCAGCATTTCCTTGAGCAGCGCGTCCTCGAACCCGCCGACCGAATAGCCGATCTTGCGGCCCTTCAGGTCGGCCAGCGACTTGACCGGCCCGTCGGCCAGCACGACCAGCGAATTCAGCGGGGTCGCCACCAGCGTGGCGATGCGGACCAAGCGCAGGCCCTGGTCGGCGAAGAGGGTCAACTGGGGCTGGTAGGTGACGGCCAGGTCGGCCTTGCCGGCGGCGACCAGCTTGGGCGGATCGTTCGGGTCGGCCGGTGCGACAATCTCGACCTCCAGCCCCGCGTCCTTGAACCAGCCTTTCTGCTGGGCGACGATGATCGGCCCGTGATCGGGATTGACGAACCAGTCCAGCAGCAGCGTGACGGGCTCGGCCCGGGCTGGCAGGGCCGCGATGAGGGAAAGCGTGGCGGCGAGGGCAAGCCTGCGCAACATGGGTCGATGCTCCTAGGGTTGGGGCGCTGATGCCCAGGGGGTAAGACGGTCGGCGATACGGTCGGCCAGGGCGTGCAGCGCCACGGCCATCACGATGAGCACGGCCAGGGCGGCAAACATCAGGTCGATCTGCATGCGGGCGTTGGCCTGCAGCATGAGGTAGCCCAGGCCGGCGCCGGCCCCGACCCATTCGCCGATGACCGCGCCGATCGGCGCGACGGCGGCGGCCAGCCGCAGCCCCTGGCCGAAGGCGGGCAGGGCGGCGGGCAGGCGCACGCGCCACAACAGGCTGGCGCGCCCGGCTCCCAGGCAGGCGGCGGCATCCAGCCAGTCGCGTTCGACCCGCGCCAGGCCCTGATGCAGGGTGACGACCACAGGGAAGAAGATGATCAGCGCGGCCGCCGCGACCTTGGATGCCAGGCCGTAACCCAGCCACAGCACCAGCAGCGGCGCGATGGCAAAGATCGGGATCGCCTGGCTGCCGATCACCAGCGGCAGCAGCCAGCGCCGCGCGCCCGACGATGCGACCAGGGCCACGGCCAGCAGGCTGCCGGCCAGCAGCCCGACGGCCAGACCAAGCAGGATTTCGACCAGCGTGACGCCGGCATGGCGGGCGATGACGTCGGCGCGGTCGATCAGGGCCATGGCGACACGGTCGGGGGCGGGCAGCAGATAGGGCGGCAGGCCGCTCAGCGCGACCAGCGCCCACCATGCCGCCACCAGCCCCGCGACGGTCAGGCCGAGGCGGGCGAGGCGGGCCATAACGCGTGGAAATGATGGACCGGCCCGTGGCCGCCGCCGACCGCCAGGCTGCCGCTGTCGGCGATGGCCGCGGTCAGATAGGCCTTGGCCCCTTCGATCGCGGCAACCGGATCCGGCCGCTGGGGCAGCAGGGCGGCGATGGCCGACGACAGCGTGCAGCCCGTGCCGTGGGTGTTCTTGGTGGGGATGCGCGGCGCCGACAGTTCGATCTGGCGTTCG